>Ga0214917_10006366_pt1 | contig 12281 bp, 2 predicted proteins | sample LL_1208_BB_MetaG_FD_177983 | JGI IMG/M metagenome (GOLD analysis project Ga0214917, IMG submission 177983) | Freshwater microbial communities from Lake Lanier, Atlanta, Georgia, United States - LL_1208_BB | ecosystem: Environmental > Aquatic > Freshwater > Lake | place: USA: Georgia | collected...
TGGCGGGGTGGTGAACGGGCTGACGACTTTGACGGTGAACGGAACCACCGCCATCAACACGACGGGGATCACGACCACTGGTGCGCAGAGTTACACGGGGGCGGTAACACTCGGTGACAATGCCACCCTGAACGCGGGGGCGGGGAATCTGGTGTTGTTTGGGGATACCTTGGGAGGTGCTTTTGATCTCACGGTTGGGGGCGCGAGCAATGCGCGATTTGTCAACACGGTGAGCGGGCTAAATTCGCTGACAGTCAGCGGGACGACCCTGATTGACACGACGGGGATCACGACCACTGGTTCGCAGAGTTACACGGGCTTGGTGACGCTGGGGGCCAATGCGGTGTTGACCGGAACCACGCCGACGTTCACCACAGGGGTGCAGGGAGCGGGCAATGATCTGACCCTGACCTTCAGCGGGACGACCGATATCGTTGGTGCGAATTTCAACGGGATCAAGCAACTGACGTCCAACGGTGGAGGTACAACCACGTTGACGGGAGCGCTGACCACCACGGGAATCCAAACCTTCAGCGATGCGGTGACCCTGCTGGGTGCGACGACGCTGAACGCGGGGGCGGGGAACCTGGTGGCGTTCGGCAGCACGCTCGGGGGTGCTTTTGGCCTCACGGTTGGAGGCACGAGCAACGCGCAGTTTGGCGGGGTGGTGAACGGGCTGACGACTTTGACGGTGAACGGAACCACCGCCATCAACACGACGGGGATCACGACCACTGGTGCGCAGAGTTACACGGGCTTGGTGACGCTGGGGGCCAATGCGGTGTTGACCGGAACCACGCCGACGTTCACCACAGGGGTGCAGGGAGCGGCCAATGATCTGACCCTGACCTTCAGCGGGACGACCGATATCGTTGGTGCGAATTTCAACGGGATCAAGCAACTGACGTCCAACGGTGGAGGTACAACCACGTTGACGGGAGCGCTGACCACCACGGGAATCCAAACCTTCAGCGATGCGGTGACCCTGCTGGGTGCGACGACGCTGAACGCGGGGGCGGGGAACCTGGTGGCGTTCGGCAGCACGCTCGGGGGTGCTTTTGGCCTCACGGTTGGAGGCACGAGCAACGCGCAGTTTGGCGGGGTGGTGAACGGGCTGACGACTTTGACGGTGAACGGAACCACCGCCATCAACACGACGGGGATCACGACCACTGGTGCGCAGAGTTACACGGGCTTGGTGACGCTGGGGGCCAATGCGGTGTTGACCGGAACCACGCCGACGTTCACCACAGGGGTGCAGGGAGCGGCCAATGATCTGACCCTGACCTTCAGCGGGACGACCGATATCGTTGGTGCGAATTTCAACGGGATCAAGCAACTGACGTCCAACGGTGGAGGTACAACCACGTTGACGGGAGCGCTGACTACCACGGGAATCCAAACCTTTAGCGATGCGGTGACCCTGCTGGGTGCGACGACGCTGAACGCGGGGGCGGGGAACCTGGTGGCGTTCGGGAGCACGCTGGCAGGCGGAGGGTTTGCGCTGCTGGTGGGCGGAACGAGCAACGCGCAGTTTGGCGGGGTGGTGAACGGGCTGACGACTTTGACGGTGAACGGAACCACCGCCATCAACACGACGGGGATCACTACCAGCGGCGCGCAGACCTATACGGGGCTTGTGACGCTGGGGGCCAACACGGTTTTAACGGCGACCACAGCAACGTTTGGCAGCACGCTGAACGGGGCCCGGACCCTGGGGGTGACGGGCAATGCGGTCTTCAACGGGCTGGTGGGGAATGGGCAACCGCTGCAGGCCCTGAGCGTGAGTGGGACGACCGCGATCAATGCGGCTTCGGTCACGACGAGCAACGCAGGAGGCGGGACGGGTGACCAGACCTACGTTGGCGCGGTGACCGCCGGTGCCGTTACGTTTGCCGCAAGCAACGGCGGAAATATCGATCTTTCCAACGCTGCCAACGACTTCACCGGTGCCGTGGCCATTCTCAGCGCCAAGGGTGTCACCTTGCGCGACGTGAACGCGCTTTCTCTCGCCGGGGTCTCGACCAGCGCCGGTCAGGTCTTTGTGGCAGGCGGAAATCTGACCACCACAGATGATCTTACCGCTGGGGATACCGGGACGGAGAGTATTTTGCTCCAATCCACCATGGGAGCAGTTACCTTGGGGGCGGGTACGGTCTATACAGGACGCAACATCACCGTAGCGGTCGGACCGAACCAGAGTTTTATTAACCAGACGGGGATCGGGGAACCCTTCAAAAACAACGGTGGCCGAACCCTGGTCTTTTCCACGGAAACCTTCCTGAACACGCCATCCTCCCTCAACGCGGGCTTAACCGGATTCCAGCCTTACTTCAACCAGACCCCGCTTCTCACGGTCAGCTCCACCCCCGGCGTGTACTCCGTCGGGAATGCGTTACCCTCAGGCAACCTGACGGTTTATTCCTCGCCTTTCTCGGACAACATTCCCGGAGGCAGCCTAAGTTTTCTCTCCAACACGGAGGCGTATCAGGCCGCGGTGCCCATCGGCGGTTATTCACTCGTCTCGATGGCCCGGCGCGCGGTCCAGATCAAGTATCAGTCCGGTTCCGGCCCGAGGATTCCGGCGGCTCCCAGAATCGGCGGCATGCCTGAGAAGCTTGGCGGGGAGAGCAAGGAAACCACCCTGCAGTCTCCGTCCTCTGCTCCTGCCGTTGAGGCCAAGGGAAAAATCCCGGTGAAGGTTGGCAACCTTTCGCTCCGCCCGGCCGCCGAGGCCGATCCCATCATTATCGGGGATATCTCAATCGACGGATTCCATCTCTCGATTTATTCAAAGGATTCCAGCGGCTTTTTATCGTTTAATAATTAAAAAGCCATTTGTCCGGGTTGTGCTGGTTTGGGATATCTTTGGCAATAAGTTATCAGCTTTTGAGCACTTAAAAGTCGGCATTCCTCACAACAGCTTGTATTCGTTTCCTTGGTGCCACCAAGAATATACAAGAATACTATCAAGCTCTGCTGTCTTGGGGCGCTTTGCCTGGTTTTTTCTGAAAACCTTAGGGCCGAAGAGAGTTCGGGAAGTGACCCGTTGGTGGTGCAAAAATATCCGGACGGCACCAAGGTGCTGGTTCGTTTGAGTGAGCTTAAAAAAACCGAGGGTGCGGGGGCCAAGGATTCCCAGAACCAATTCGGAGGGGCGGCGCAGAGCTATTATTACGGCCCCGGCCAAACGACCAACCGCCCCGTTTCCACGGCCCGGCTGAAGGTGGCGAACGATTCCGCTTCGACCTCCCGTCGTCCCGTTTCGCCCGCGCCGCCTTCCCGCGCAGCCCCTCCGCCGGCCGCTTCGCCCACCCCGCCGGCCCCGGCTGCCAAGGAGACGGAGGAGGCGGGAGTGCGTCCGCGCGTGCAGGTGGGGGGCACGCCTGTTTCCCCGGGGTTTGAGCGCTCGATGTATTCCGGCATGGGCCCTTCGCTGAATTACGGACAATCCTTCCAGGACTACGGGCCGAAAGCGTTGCCCCGGGGGCCTCTCGCTCCCGGCGTGAAAACGGAGACCCAGGCGCCCGCGCCACCGGCCTCGGACCAGGAAGTGACGGATCAGCTGCAAGGCGTCATCCTGTCCCCGGACCCGGAGGGCATTGCGCCCCGGGGACGGCCGGGGGTCCGCGGCGTTGTTTCCAACGTGCCCGGGTTGGATGTCGCCACGGCGGAGACCATGGTCCGGCGTTACCTCGGAAAGCGGGCCACCCTCAACGACCTCAACGCGCTTTGCCGGGATATCTCCACGTATTTCATCGATCAAAACCAACCCGTGGTCACCGCGATCCTCCCGGAACAGGAGGTCCGGGACGGGGTGGTCCAGATCCTGGTGTTACGGGGCAAGGTGGGCCGGGTGATTTCGGACGGGGCTCGGTATTTCGACCCGGAAAACATCGAAGGAGCCGTGGATCTTCGCCCCGGCGAGGACATCAACCTGCAAACCCTGACGGACGACGTGAACTGGCTCAATTCCAATCCGTTCCGCCAGGTGGAGCCGACCCTGACGCCCGGAAAAAAGCCCGGCACCACGGACATTGTGCTCGAGACGAAAGACCGTTTTCCGATCCGTCCATTTATCGGTTACGACAATTTCGGCATCCAGTCGCTGGGCTATGACCGGTACTCCGCCGGATTGAGTCTGATCGATGTCTGGACCGGATGGGACCAGCAGATCAACTGGCAATACCTGACCAGCGGGGGATTCACCTCGCTGATCTCGAACAACGGATCCTATTCGGTGGCCCTGCCGTGGAAGCACAATCTCACCTTCTTCGGGGGCTACAGCTCGGCGAATCCGGAAAGTTCCGGTTCCTTGTCCGGCTCCGGCCTGAGCCAATCCGGTTACTACTGGCAGGTGAGCGGTCGCTACAACATCCCGTTGCCGACGCTCAGCCTGCTGGAGGGGTTGGATTACCGCCATCAGACTTATTTCGGCTACGATTTCAAGGCCTCGGACACGGCCATCTTTTTCAACGGGGCAGCCTTGCCTCCGGGGGCAGGGGTGGGGCTCTACAATATTTCCCAATTTGTGGCCGGTTACACCTTGAACCTGACCGATCCTTTCGGCTCCACCAGTTTTGAGGCGGTGATGTTCGGAAGTCCCGGGGGAATGAATTCGTACAACAACGACGCCTCGTTCCAGAACATCGATCCCGGGGCGGATGCGGCGTACATCTACGGCAAGTTTTCCCTGCAGAGGATGTTCCGGTTGCCGCTAGACGGCTCGCTGATACTGTCCGGGCAGATCCAGCAAACCGACTCCAACCTGATGCCCAGCGAAAGCTTCGGCATCGGGGGATACGACACCGTGCGGGGATATGATCAGCGGGCGGCGAACGGGGACAACGCCTATCTCGGCAACATCGAGATCCGCTCGCCGGTCATCAGCCTGATCGGGGAAGGCCCGAACGGGGCACCGATGGATCAGCTGGTGTTTCTCGGATTTCTGGATTACGGGCAGGTGCTGCAATACGAGGTGAATCCCACACAATCCGCCCTGTATCCGAACTGGCATCTTCTGAGTATTGGACCGGGCCTGCGCTACAACATCGGTCCGTACCTGGCGGTGCGGTTCGACTGGGGGTTCCAGATGCAAAAAGCCCCGCCCGGAACGACCGGCGGAGGATCCGGAGGAAGGCCTGGCACAAGCCAGGCAGTCTTGAGCGCGACCTTGGCGTATTGATGGCGGGTTGAAGTTGAAGTGAGCCGAGAGGCAGGTCCGAAAAATGGGTGAATTCCATTGCGGGAATAAAAATAAAAACGAACCAAAATATTTTACTTAATAATACATAAAAAACATTGCGTAATTAAAGAAAACAATTAGCTTCAGGTCGGAGCTTTTCGCACGAAGAATTCGACGATTCCCTGTTTTTGGAAAAGGTTTCCGGCCTTTTGGGCTGTCGTGGCCGGGGTTGGTGTGGCCCTCTCCAACCTGCCCGCGCAGAGCTACGATTCGCTCGAAGTTCGCATCTATAACCAGACCGGCACGGACGATGCCGGAGTTTCTGTGATGGGGATTGGGACAGGTACCGGTGACACCAACGCCAGCATCTTCTCCATGTATTATTACTCGAGCACCGGAGGAACGGTGAATTTGACCAACCGGGCCCAGGCCATCCCGGCACTTGCTGCCAGCTCTCCTGTTTCGGTTCTTTTAACCAATCTGCCTTCCGGAACGGACGCGCTGGGAACGTACCGCCAAATGTACGTGGATTATGTGGACAGCGGACTCTTGGTCTTCGGTCTCACCGCCAACGCCTACAACAATACGACCAACAACCCGAATGCCGTGCAGGCGGGAGACAACCCCGGGGACTGGGGTGGGGTGATCTGGAACCAGGCGGAGCTTTCCTACACCGGCAGCATCTATGACAACATTGACGTGACGGCCATCAATCAGGTGGGCATCCCCATGTTGCTGCAATTCATGACCAATACGACCACTCCGGCTCCGGTTGCCAATGGGACCAAGGGCTATACCAACACCAACAACATTCCCACGATGTTGCGCCTGCTGAATTCGACTCCGGGATCCCCGTGGTTTTTTGCCGCCCCCTTGACCAACACCGCCAATTGGCTGGGACCGAGCACCGCCGCCAAGCCGTCCCTCATCATGCCTCCCTGCAAAAACACCAACTACAGCAACACGGTGATCTGGCAGGCCGGATGGCCGGGCGCGGTCACACCCACCTTCGCTCCTTACGTGAAAGCGGTGTTCAGCAACGTGCCGGCCCTCGGAACCAACAACGGAACCAAGGTGTTTGCCAGGATTGAGGATACGATCAGCCTCGCCAACTCCAACCGGACCGCCAATCAAAACAGCGGGGCCACCGAATACCGGTACCGTTTCGATTTCACGCTCCTGCCCAATCCCAAGGCCACCAACCTTTATTCCACCCCGATTCCCGTCCTGACCAACGGGGTGGTCATCGTGGTGGACACTTTCGCCAACACCACCAACACCAACACCGGTCTCTGGATCCGCTATCGGCCGGACGAGGGGAGTGCCACGAACAGTTGGTTCAGCTCTTATTGCTATCAGGCTCCGTCGAGTTACCTCAACGGCGCCACGCCTCCGCCGCCGCCAAATCCGCCCTCGGGCTTTGTCACTTGGTCGACCAATTGGACCAACTTGGCGGTCACCAACAATTTCAACTGGTATTACTTTGTCGCCAATGCCTTTGACAAAATGGCCAACGACATCGCCTTTGGGGTGGCCGGTGGCTTCGTGAACAGTCCGGTCTCCGGAAGTTATTCAAACCGGACCACGGGTCTGACCGTAACCACCAACATCGGTGCCATGCCCAGCTACGGGTGGTGGGCGCAAACCAAGCTTTACTCGGATCTGCAGCCCGGCAGCCCTCCTGGCTACAGCAACTCCTACTACAGCGCCTACGGGGATGCCATCTACCGCTGCTCCAGCCTGGTCTACAGCCACCCGATTTCCGATCGAATGACCAACAGCGGCCTTTCTCCCGGGTTGAGCCTCAGCTTGGCCAACAGCAATTCCAACTCCTTTCTGGCGATCACGCTCCTGCCGGTCACGGTCAGCGGAGGTCCCGGCGTTCCCGGACTCTCCAATAACCCCAACTTTATCGCGCTGACCAACCCGAGCCCGGCTTGGACGAACACCGCCCAGGTTTTGCAGTACACCAACACCAACCCCGCCGCCGGTCTCACGATTCCAACCCTCACCGGAATCGGCGCCAGCAATGCGCCCCTGTGGATCGCGGCGGACGGACTGCCTCCGGGTCTGGTCTTTAACCCCACCAACGGCACCGTGAGCGGAACCATACCGTTCGGTGTCAGCGGGCAATATTTGGTCCGGTTCCAGGCGGTCAACAGCAACGGGGTAGGGTTGGCCGCGATGGCCATGAATGTCATCGGACCGCCCAAAAACAGCGGAAAAGGGAATGTCTATGGCCCGAAACTGATGTCCAACCAGATTGGCACCCGATATCCAAGTATTTGGATTGATTACAATATTGCGTACACCAACTCCGCGCTGACCTTGGTGGCCAGCAACTGCGCGGGGGCCACCTACAGTTGGGGCAGCAACGCTCCGCCCGGAATCACCTTAAGCAACTTTGTCAACGCGGCGGGCATTCCCGGCCCGCAAATCATCGGCACGCTGACCAATACCAACTGGCCTCCTCCCAGCGGCGTTACTTTGAGTAACTGGGGACCTCTGCCGGGGGGATTAACCTCCTCCATTGTGATTTCCAACAACTACGGGGTGAGCACCAGCGTGGTGATCCTTGGAATCACCAACAGCGGGGCCGCGGTCACCAGCAACGTTCTTCCTCCTTCCTGGACCAGTCCAAACATGAGCGGTGGATCCTACACTTCCGGGCCGGTTTATCTCAAGCTGATCCAGAATCAGGCCTCGGTGGCCGGCTCCACCGCCCCACTTCTGACAGGAAGCAACATGGCCAATGCCACCCTGGTGGATGTGATCAATCTTCCTGACGGAATCGGAACCTTCGTCAGCAACAGCGGGGGCTCACCTCCCAAACTTCAGGCTTTTGTCACCGGCACGCCGACCCAGACGACCTGGAGCTACACCAACACCAATAAGACCGTGAACGTGACCTTTGTCCTTTCCAATAATATCGGCACCAGCAACCAGGTGGTGCCGTTTGAGGTGTATCCCCAGACTCCGCCCAGCAGCCAAACTTCTCCGGTGCTTTCTTGGGCGGGCAACGCCCAATCGCCGGTTTATGTGAATCAACCCATCCCGAACAACAGCCCCAGTGGGACCGATTACAACAGTTCGCCCCTTTTCGGGGCCTTTATTGGAGGGACCGGACTGTGGAACGCCATGTGGGCCACGCCGACGAACTTACCCCCGGGCCTATATTTCACGACCGTGGAGCAGCCTGGGGAAGAAGTGCATGGAGCGATTTACGGGATTCCCATCACGCTGACCACCAACAACGTCACTTTCACGGTGACGAACCGATACGGGGTGACCACGACGAATTTCTCGATCGGAACTTTTCCCACCAATCTTGTGAACCCCAGCAACCCTCCTTATAATCCGGGTCCACTGTCCGATGTGACCACCGCTCCGGTCTTTTACGGCCCCACCACGGCCTCTGCCGGGACGAACGAAACCTTGGACTGGCCGTTGGACGTCTCAAACTATCCCTCGGTTTTTGGTGTCGACACTGTCCCCAACGGACTTCCCCCGGGACTTTCACTCGTGGCGGAGTGGGATGATGCCAATCTCTTGTTCAACCTTGCGGTGACGGGTCGGCCAACAACCGCCGGGATCTACACTTCCAAGGTGACGGCCCAAAACTACTGGGGGACCACGACCAACACCTATACGGTCACCATCACCGGGGCGGTATCGGATCCCCCCCAGTTCACCTGGAAGACGAATCTGCTGGTCGGCACGCAAAGCAGTCCGGTTCTCTTCCCGGTGCGGCTGCAGGGCAGCCGGCCCGTCAGCCTGACGAACAGCCCTGCCCTACCGCTGAAGCTGGTGCTCGCCCAAGACCCGCACAGCAACTGGCTCATTTCCGGCACGCCCGCCAGTGGCGGCACTAACACCGTGACCCTGACAGCCAGCAACGAGTACGGTACCACCACGACCAACTTGGTTCTCAAGATTGCCTGGCTGACGCCACCGGCTCCTTCCTTTCTCCCACCCTACAAGGCGAAGGGAACCAGCGGGGTGGCTTTCAGTTTTCAAGTCAATGCCGAGAACACGACGAACTACTCTTCCGCCGACCTGCCCAGCGGCCTGACGATCGACGTTTCCAACGGGCTGATCCAGGGCACCAACTTCGGGCCATCCTTGGTCTACAGTAGCACGATCCGGGCGATCGGAGCCGGAGGACAGACCAGCCGGATCTTTGCCTTCACCATCACCAACACCAATCCACCGCCCGTTTTTACCAGCACCAACTATGTGACCGGGCAGGTGGGCGTGCTTTTTGAATTCACGAATACGGCCAGCGACACCACAAACTTTTCCGCCCCGGCTTTGCCCTCGGGGTTGGGACCCATCGACGGCACCAGCGGGGTGATCACCGGCACACCCACAGCGGCGGGAACCAACAGTTGGCAAATTATCGCGTCCGGTCCCGGAGGCCAGGCCACCAACGACCTGACCTTGGCCATTGCCCCGGTTGCCGGACCCGTGCCGGATTCTTTCATGCCAGCCAGTGCCTTGGCCACCCAAGGTCTGCCCGCCTCCGTCCAAATGACCGCCTCCAATAATCCGACCAACTGGTCGGCCACGGGCCTGCCGCTGAACCTGACCATCAATGCCAGCAGTGGGCTGATCAGCGGTGTCCCCCAAACCCACGGCACAAATTACGTCACCATCACCGCCGCCAACAGCAACGGATCCGGGGAAGGCTATGGAATCCTGATGGTCTATCCGACCGTTCCGGGCTTCACCAGCACCAACCTCGTAAAGGGGAAGCAGGGAAACACCCTTAGCTTCCAAGTGACCGCCACGAGCTCGGCCAGTGTGACTTATTCGGCCGCCGGCCTTCCGGCGAACCTGCAGATCAGCCCCGCGGGCCTCATTTCCGGCCCGCTTCAGACGAACGGAAGCATCACCTCCACGATCACCGCTTCCAACTGGGGAACCGCGGGCACGCAGTCCCTGGTCTTTGTCATCGACACGGCTTTACCGGTCTTCACCAGCACCAACGTGGTGACAGGGACCCAAGGGGTGGCCCTCACGCCGTTCCAGGCGACGGCCAGCAACAACCCGACCAACTTCTATGCGCAGGGGTTGACCCCGAATTACACCTTCTCCCATCAAGGTCAGCTGACGGGGATCCCGCAGACGCACGGAACCAGCACGGTGACCTTCTTTGCCCAAAATCCGTATGGAACCGGCTCGCAGAGCGTGCAGTTGCGGATCGCCCCGGCCCCGCCCACCCCGGCTCCGGTGATCACCAGCACCAGCGCGGTGACGGGAACCAGCGGCGTGGCCTTCACGTTCCAGGTGACGGCCAGCCACGCCACCAATTACTACGCCTCTCCGTTGCCTGCGAATCTGACGATCAACCCCGCCAGCGGGCTGATCTCCGGCACCTACCTTGGCCCGACCGCGGTGACCACCAGCACCGTCACAGTCCGCGGGCCGGGAGGAACCACCAACCAGCAGTTGCGGATCACGATGACCAACACCAATGTGGCGCCGGTCTTCACCAGCGGCACCTCCGCGACGGGGCAGGTGGGGGTTGCTTTCCTATTCACCAACACGGCAACCGGAACCCCCACGATCACCTTTGGGGATCTCGGCCTGCCATCCGGTTTGGGGCTGGTTCCGGCTACGGGAGTGATCACCGGAACCCCCACGGCGGCGGGAACAAACTTCTGGACGATCACCGCATCCAACGCCGGGGGAAGCACCCGACAATCTCTCAGCATTGCCATCGCCAATGCCACGCCGGCTCCGGTTCCGACCTCGATTCTGCCCGGCAGTGCAGTGGCCACGCAGAGTCTGGCTTTCACCCAGCAAATGACCGCGTCCAACAACCCGACGAACTGGTCGGCCTCGGGTCTGCCCCTTGGCTTGTCCATCAACTCCTCCGGACAGATCACCGGCACACCGCAGACCAACGGCACAAACATCGTCAAGATCACGGCCATCAACAGCAATGGCTCCGGGGAGGGGACTCTGAACTTGGTGACCCGTCCTACTTTGCCGGTATTTACCAGCACCGACCTTGTCAACGGGGCGCAAAACCAAGCCCTCCAATTTCAGGTGACTGCCACGAGTTCGGCCAATGTGTCTTACACGGCGACCGGCCTACCCCCCGACCTGACGATCCGGCCCGATGGCTTGATCACCGGCACACCGCAGGCCAATGGAACATTTAGTGCCAGCGTGGTGGCGTCCAACTGGGGCAACTCGGCTACGCAAGCATTGCGGGTGGCGATCCGGCCGGCCTCCTTTGCCCCGGTGATCACCAGCCCGGTGACGGCCACCTCCACCCAGGGGGTGCCGTTCCAATACCGGATTATCGCGACGGGAAGCCCGACGATCAGCTACGGCGCCTCGCCTCTTCCTTCCAGCCTGACCGTCAACGCCACCTCCGGCCTCATTTCCGGCATCCCACGAACCAACGGCGTCTTTCCCATCCAAATGGTTGCGACCAACGCCACAGGCACGAACGTGAAGACCCTTACTTTGACAATCGCCTCCGATTCCACGCGGCTACCGGTGATCACCAGTCCCACCTTGGTGTTTGGGAGACAGGGCACCTTGTTTACCGGGCGCTACACCATCACAGCCAGCAACAGCCCAACCAGCTTCAGCGCCTCGGGCCTGCCTCCTGGGCTGGGCGTGGTGGCCGCCTCCGGGGTCATCACGGGAACCCCTTCGATTAACGGAACTTACATTTCGACCGTTCGTGCCAGCAATGCCACGGGTATCGGATCCACCAACGTCCGCTTTGTCATCTCCATCCCGTAGAGATGGGGATGGCAGTCCTTGTCCGGTCTTGTGCGGCGGGAGTCTGATTGGGCGATTCGAGATTTTTTTGGGTTAAAAAAAATCAGGAGTGGTAGTCCTGGAGGGCACGAACGGCGAGGCCGTGTTGGCGGAGGGAGCGGATGCCCTCGAGGCTGGCTTCAGCGGCGGCGATGGTGGTCATCACAGGGATCCTTTGGGAAAGAGCGCAAGTGCGGATCTGCACCTCCTCGCTGCGGGCCACGGCTCCGGCGGGGGTGTTGATCACGAGGGTGATCTCCCGGTTTTTCATGAGGTCCACCACGTTGGGACGGCCCTCGGAAAGCTTGAGGAG
>Ga0214917_10006367_pt1 | contig 12279 bp, 18 predicted proteins | sample LL_1208_BB_MetaG_FD_177983 | JGI IMG/M metagenome (GOLD analysis project Ga0214917, IMG submission 177983) | Freshwater microbial communities from Lake Lanier, Atlanta, Georgia, United States - LL_1208_BB | ecosystem: Environmental > Aquatic > Freshwater > Lake | place: USA: Georgia | collected...
GCCGAGGTTGCACAATGCGAAACGATGGCATTTGGACTGTATTGATGTTCATACAATCTAAATTCATGGTTGCCCACCAGAAAAACTTGGGGTTCTAAAAGGCGTAAAAAGTTTAACCCCGCGCGAAAGTCCTCGGAGATGTTTGCGGCCCGATCCCCTGCGTCTGGATTCCGCATCGCCCCGGCACGAAGGGCCGCTAGGTCTATCGCATCGCCCAAGTGCAGGGTAAGGTCTGGCCTCCATCGCTTCTTAAATTCAAGCGCGGCCTTGGTAGCCTTGGCATCTGCAAGATGTCCGTGGGAACAGGATACCGCCATGAATTTCTTCCACCCCTTCATTCCTTGCCCACCAACATCTCATAGGCCAACCGACAATTTTCTCTGGCAGTTGTAGCGCAGAGTGACGAATCTTCGGCTCCGTCTTTTAATAGGCAGATCAAAGCGTGCATTTGTTGGCGTAAGGTAAAAGCATATGTGTTTTGATCTAGTGCCTCCTCAATAATAGATTCAACCACTCTCGCGGTGGACATCTCCCAAAGGTTTGAACGATGCTCTAAAGCACCCTTGGTGTATTTCTTTTCAATACCTTCAGCCGTTGCAAGCTGAATCGAGGTCATGTGATATTGTTGCTTTGGGGTAAGTTCCCCTTCTTTGATCGGCACAATCTTGTGCGATGTCATATTTATCTGCTAGACCAAGGCCGCTTGCTGACCAGCGAAATCTTTTCTTTTTTCACTTCTTGCTTTTGTGGGGATACAAGTTCACGCCATCCAGATATTGTTCCATCCTCAAGATGTGGAGTTTCCCATTCTAGATGTCGAAGATTGTATTTCTCGGCAATCTTTTGGCAGATAGCGTAGGTCTGGTCATCGTCCCAGCTTGCTACAAATTGACCAGTAGGAGTGCGAGCCAAGGGAACGAAGTCGATTGCGTGTCCCCCCTTGCCTTGATCAATGTGTAAAGATTGAGGCGGAATCCCTCTGGCGTTCGTAACCTTGGGGCCGGGGGCGGTGCGTCCCTTTGCATAAAGTTCTTCCTGTTCTTGAGGAGTTCTTACTGAGCAGTAAATTAAAACAGGAATCTTCTTTTCTAAAAGCTCGCTAAACCAATCGCCCACTCGCTTCCCGAAGGTGGGTTCTAGTTTGGCAATATGCCCTTGCGATCTTTCTACGGCATCTTTAAGCGTCATCTACCACTTCCCCTCTGGACACTTAGTGGTTGCCATTCTTGCCTTGACCGCCATTAAACACCCGCATTTAGCGCACAGATGCCCATTAAAGTGCTCGCAAGCGCGGCATAGGGTCATTCTATTGTTTATTAATTGCGCTTGCGCTAGGGGCATCCCTGCGCCAATCCAGCCCCCCACGCTCTTCGCTAGTCCCTTGGCCTTCCCGCAAACAGAACAACTCATTGTTCTGCCCTGCTTCTCCACCTCTCGGATTCAGCGATGGCGTTGTTTAATTCTTTCAAAGCCTTTACATACTGCGTCCTATACGCTTCCGGGCATTTGCCATTCGTTCGCTCGATGGCATCCCATTCCATGACTAGCTCTTGGATGTCCGATTCGCTGGGGTATTTGTAAGTGTAAGAGGTCGAGGCGCACCCACTAAGGATGATTGCGAGTCCACCAAGAATCCAACTCTTTTTCACGCAATCGCCTAGCATACTCAATTTGCTCATCGTCAATCTGCCTTCTGGTCTTTGCACGATTTTTAAGCCACCAAAGCCAAGCTCCAACCAAACTCGCTCCGATTGTGAGGAGCGCACCAAGCATTAGTCGATGTGTAAGCCGAGAGTTTTAAGAACTGATACCACTCGGTCTAGCCAGACATTATCAATGTTGCTTGGAGTGAGCTTTACGATAAGGCGAGCCAGCACAATCACCGCTCCAATTACGGCCATAATATTTGTGAAATTCTCGGTGATCCAGTTCATGCTTTGAGCCTAGTGTCAAGAGGGGTCACGAAGCGTGCAGGTTAAGGAATCTATAATAGATGTATATAACGAAATAGCATCTTTTGTTCTAAATGCAATGGGAACACTAATGTCATCAATTTGCAAAGAAGCAGTTGTGTTTGAGTTTTGGGAATCAGATATAATTGGTGCGCCCTCATTGACCGCACAATAAATATCAAATACAACATAATATGACCCGCCAGAAAATACTACATTTCTATCATCGTAGGGATTGCCAGAAAGAGTGGAAAAAGAAACAGGATCATCAAATACAGTTAAGGGTGGTGCTGGTAACTCAACCTCCCATCCCCACGGAGGACAAAGCATTCCAGACATGGTGGGCGGCCCCGACCAAGTAAATGAATAGGGAAAATCTTCCAGCCCCTTTTGCGTTCCAGAAATTGAGACTGAGGCAACTTTCCAAAATAAGGCCATCGCTTGTTTTAGGGAGAATGGCCCTTGATATCTGCGGCGATTAACCAAGCCAGTCCCATCAAATCCAATTCTGGGACAAAACGGAAAATAACTTGGGTGCAGAAATGCCATAGAGGATTTCGTTAGGGAGCTAGCCCTAGTTTAATATCCCATGACGGTGATTCGGTAGGTGGCGGTGTTCACATCAATCGAAGCACTATCGGCATTTGTACAAGAGAGGCATACGGTATTTGCTTGATAAACCACGCCTTGGATAATTGCTCCCGCTGAAACTGCCGAGGGCAAGCCAACCAAAACAATTCCATTCACGGTTGCGCCAGTAACGACAACGCCTCGATAATGCTGATCGTTTGCAGCTAGAGTTCCAAAACTTACCGAGGTAAGAGTGGTGACGGTATAGGAAGATTGCGGAAGAACGCCGTAACTAACTCCACTTGCGATTAGTCCGGTATTGATTAACCCAGAAACAACATTAGCAGAAGTTGGCTGAGTGTAGGAAAGAAGGCCAAGGTTTGTTAGGCCAGACACAATGTTTGTTCCGCTAGGCTTGGCCGTAACGGATGACCCAAAGAATCCCATTGGCGTATTGGAAAACGCAATTCCTGTTCCATAACTTACAACCTGCGTCCCAGAATTATTGTTAAGCGTTCTCGATCCATAATTTAACGAGGTGATCGAAGAAGAATCGTTGAGGCTTCTTGCCGTGGAATTTACATTGGAAGAACTATTTGCCACAAATCCAGAATCAGTTTCAGCCTTTGTGTAATATTGACTAGTTGGAGCCGGGACAGCGGAACCAGATGCAATCAAATCCCTATCAATCGTTACGCTTCCTTGATAAAGGGTTTTAGTTTTACCAGTTTCCGACATGGAGAAAGCAATCGTGGGCGTGATAACGTCTGCATCAGCCTCGACAAAAAGCTCGTCTAGCTGAACCGTTCCCATTGTGAGTGTGCTTTGATAGTAGTTGGGAGAAACGATTCCAGTTGGGTCAAGAACTAATGCCGTGCTTACATTTTGCAAGCCAAGCTGATTGACAAAAGTAAAAACAAATCCACGTTTAGAATTGCTTTTTACATCTAAATTGCCAACACCAATACCAGTAATTGCATTAAGTTGAGTATTTAACGAGGCGGCAGTATTTGAAACATCCGAAGCAATAGAATAACCACCATAAGAAAGCGAGAATGAACCGCCCAAAACATCGTTTCCAACGGTTAATTCATACACTTCATTCTGCGTTGCGCTTCCATCTTGAATTTTATTAAGCGCAAGAACATCGCCAGAAACAGCCGTAAATGTATCTGAGAACACGGCTGGGTTGCGGGAAAGTTCAATGACTTGCTGTGCTTTAATGTCTGTTCCGGGGTTGCGGCGGGTATTGATAAGAACTGAACTTGTGGGGAAAAGCGTATAGGGAACTCCTCCAAAAGATAGGGCAGTATTGGCCGTGGCCGCAGTAACCAACCATCCCGATCCGCTATTCCCATAAAGCTCTATTAGGGCATTCCCAGCTATGCCAGAAATTGCAGTCAATACTTGTGTGGTTGTTGCGTTGTAGGAGATGGCCGAAGAGGTAGTGGCTCCAATGGTTAACTTAAATTCACCAGTTGTCGGAACATCGCCCAAAGAGCCTATTCCAATCTTAAATGATGGACTAGAAAGAACCGAATCCGTGTAGGCTCCATTCAAATTTCTTTCTAAAACACGAAGGCGAACAAGGTATTGATCGTTTCGAGTTAGCTTAGGAAGCGCAGAAAAGGGGCATGATCCGCCGGGTAAAAGACCACCAGAGCGATCTAAATTGATGTCAATAGTTGTAGCCATATTAGATTATTCCTTGTTAAGCCTACTGATCTTCCGGGCCATATAAGTCGAGTGTTGATGGTTTGCCATTAATACAAACATTAATTTCATAAATTTGAAATCCGCCCTTACCTTGACTTCCGCTATCAATGCCTATAGTTATTCCATCAGATGTTTGCTCAAGTTTAATTCCATCACCAGCCAGAGGCTTTATTTCCTCAACACGATCCACTAGGTTAGAAAACCATTTTGACCCAAGCGCAACTTTTCCTATAATTTTATTTAGGCGCGGCATAAATTATTCAAAATTATAAATTTGATTTGTTTGGCAAGTCCCCCCACCCGCAGGACAACTAACGCTATAATAATATCCAAGTTCTTTATATATTAATTGAAATAAAGTTACTCCACCTATTCTTTGCAAGGTTGTTTCTGTGCAAATAAATCCTTGATATGAAGATATAAAACCAGTTGATCCACCCGCACCATTGGGATCATTGGGATCATTGGGATTATTTTCTACCTTGTAGAATGATTCTCTTGCTGGTGTTGGCATCGCTGTCCCAAGCAGATTTGCTGGCATCAATTTGTTTGAATAATTAGTAAAAACAACGCCCTCTGATTGTGGTGTTGATGCAGTTATAAATGTTGCCATTATTCCATATCCCGAACGAGCATTTCCACCCCCCAAAAACGATGATGAATTTGTAATGGAAATCCCGCTTAATCCAAATAACAAAGGATAATTTGGAAGGATTCGCACTTTTGGAGGGGAAACAAGATTTTGGCTTCCAGCAGTATTTACCACAATCTGCGTAAGGCCACCATTCAGATTATCTATATTTACGTTTGTTACCAAATACTTTGACCTTGATGATGGTGGCAGGTTTGGATTAAAAAGCGTGGATGATGAAGCTGCAAGGTCTCCCGGCCCATAATATTCATCATCTTTTTTAGGAATGTAATTAAAGGCATTGGTTGTCTTAACCGTAAAAACATAAGAAATTGTCTGAATTCCATTATCATCAATAGACGACAACTGCTTGTTAATAATTGGATATGTGCCAATAATGTTTAGCCCGGATGTGGTTGATGTTGGCATATATTTAAGCGGCGTGAGCGTAGGTTTTTAGTTCGATTAAGTTGTTTTCTAAAAGCGTATATACATCAGTAAGTGTTTTTCCACCTCCGGGTGGATTCAAAAATTCATCTTGAAATTTACCGCCACCACCAGAACTTGCCAAGGATCGAAGCAATCCAGCCACGCCTCCAGCGGCGTCTGCCATACCATTAATTTTTGATGTAGCCGAGGATGCAGACCCTCCAAGATTTTGTATTTCTTTGGCTTGATTTCTAATCTCTGCCTCATTATCTTGTAAGGCTTTTGTGGTCTTTTCTATTTGTGCTTTATATGGGTCTTCAAATTCTTTCTTGGCCTTTTCTCTTGCGGCCTCTTCTGCCCTTCTTACTTTTTCTCTTTGAACATCTTGATTGGTTATTTTTGCTCCCGGCCCTTTTTGTAAATATAAATCAAACGCAATTTCTTCATCTTGTTTTCTTTGCTCTTCTCTTTTTTGATTTTGATATGCCCTATCTGCGGCTTTTCCTAATCCTATCTCAAACGATGTTGGCTTTTGCCCCGGCCCTCTAGATGTTCCGCCAACCCCGGCAGATAAAGTGGCAAGTTCGCCCTGCCTAATAACCTCATTTTGTTGAGCTTTTGCAAGCTGATCTTGAAGATCAATTCTTTTTGCTATTAAATCATTTAGCTTTTGTTGCGCTTCTGAAATCTTTAACGCTTGTTCTAGCTCTTGTTTTTGTTGGGCCAATTTTTCAAAAAATGCTTTGCTTTCTAGCTCAGTCTTTCTATTGGTTGAATCAATATCAGACTGAAACTCATCCATCTTAATTTTTCTTAAAGCATCATTTGTTTCTCTGGTGTCAGCCTCTTTTTGTCTATTATATTTATCGTCAATATTTGATTTATCTAAATTGTATTTTTCCAATAAAACAAGCCCTGTCTCATAGTTGGATTTATCAACATCTAATTCAAATTGTTTGCGAAGCTTGTATTGCTCCATCTGCTGTGGATTCATTCCGGTCGTTTCTCTTGCTGTTTGAAGTTCAGCCGTTGCCCCCGCAAGCATTTTTTCGCTCGCCAACTTCTTTGCCTCTTCACGGAGTTTTGCCAGTTGATTTGTGCTGTCCATTATAGTCGCGGCCAACCCCATAAACCACCCTTTAATATCTCCTTTTACTAACGCTTCCTCTCCCTTGCTTAACGCAACAATCTCTTTATTTATTCTTGCAACTTCATCAGACAACTTCCCTGCTTGTGTCGCCCCCTCTTGAAATGTCTTTGGCAATCCACCCTTTGCAAATCCCTCTACAAGATTATCAAAACTTTCTTTTGATTTATCTACAATTTCTGTGACTTTTCTAAAAACATCAATTACGGCCTTTCCTCCTATAATAAGCGCAGTACCAGCCAAAGACCCGGCTAAAACCTTAGAGAACGATCCTAATGCTACTGACGCAAGGTCGCTTGTGTCGCTTACGTTCCCAAGTTCACGCAAAAATTCTTTGGTTGCATGAGAGGCTTTATGAGACGAAATTTCAAGATCGCCCATTCCTTTTTGAATCTTCCTAACGCCAGTATCATCGGCATCAGTAATGATTTTTAGCATTAATGGTTCTGGCATATTATACAGCTTTCACTTTTATCTTTGAGCCATACCAATCTTGTGATGTTCTGCTGACTATTAATGCGGCCATATTTGCTATCTCCGCTTGCAGTCCTTTATTAAGCCCATCTTCTTGAATTGCTCTTGCTCTTGCTATATCCGAATCTGATCTTGCTGGATATGGCTTTTTGTTTCTTGCGTCATAAATCCCAACACCATTGTAAATCATAAACTCAGTATTGCTTGGGCTGAACTTTGTAATTTGCGAACCCCCACCATCCGGGCGGTTCATAATTCTTTGAAGCGTTGCCTCGTCTCCGCCGCCCCAATTTTGCCCCCTTGTTTTGGCAATTCCAAGCGAAGCAAGAGCCGCCTTCCATCCTAGTGCCAACCAATTTACGTGTTGTGCCCTATATTTCAAATAATCTTTATATTTCCCATCCATGAAATTTCCACTTCTGGTTCCATAAATTTTTTTAACTTTATAGGTAGTGGTTTTTTCTGGATAAGTTCCACCCCCCCAATCCCTAGTGACTTTCTTGCTTATCTTTGCGCCAACAATTTTTTTGTTAGTATTTCCCAGAACTGGCAACCCCTTTCGCTTTCGTTCCCAATTCATCAATTTATACAAACCAACATATTGAGGGTTTTTTCTGTTAATTCCACCAGCCTCTTTTGTTATTGGCAAATTTGAAAGGGTAGATTTAATTTTTGCTCTATCTGATCTATATGTATTTTGCCAAGCCTTATAAGCTATATTTCGCATTTTTTCCAAAACAGACTCATAAACAGTTGCATTTCTAACCTTTACATATTCTTTAAGCCATGCCTGTAGCTCTGGAATGTTGGATACAATTCCGCCACCTTGCACAGATGCGCTTACTGATTTGGCGAGTGGCATAACTTTTGCTTCTTGTTAAATCTCTATTCCTAAGATGTCGGCAATTTCTTGTTTGTCTTTGGTGGTTCCAGACTTGCGCCTAACCACTTTTGCGCCATTCATCCACATCCACACATGGCTTGCTTGGCACATAAGAGCTAAAGGCACTTCCCATAAAATATAGTCAATCGTCCACCCGGTCTTTTCTGCCAGCAAGAAAACGTGCGCGGCTGTCCCTGCTGGCGTTAGGCGTTTCCCGATTCTGAATTACTTCCAATCGGCTCTACCTGTCCTTTTTGGGATTGCTCAATGATGGACGAAACGATGTTCGTGGCCTCTGCTCGGTCTTGCTCATTCTTGTTCTCAATCCAATCCATCACTTTTTCCCTAAATAAATCCTTGTTCCAAGCTAGTTTGATTGCGTCCTTTTTGCTCTTGGCAAGCTGGATGTGCATATAAAGAAACGCCCAAATAAAGAATACGGAACTATCTTGTTCGTCTCTTACTTGCAAAAGAAGCAACCTAGAACCCTCGGTATAGGGCGCAATCGCTTCTCCCTTGAATTGCCTATCATTGGCAATAAAGGCTGAATTTAGTTCGTCATTTAGGATGTCATTCATAGTTTGTTTAAGAGTGCCTTCTTTAGCTCTGGGCGGGCATTCTCTGGCACTAAGAGGGTTTGCCCGCCCCTTTGTATCACCCGGATGGGTTCGGCTCTTTTAACAAGCCCTAGAAGCGTTTCTCGGTTTTCCAAGGCGGCTCGGACGTAGCGAATAGGGCTTTCATTGTCGCTTCGCATATCAGTCCAAGAACGTTCCATTTCAGCCTTTGCCTCTTGTGCCATGCCAGCCTCAAACCAGAACGTGACTTTTCTACGCCCATCCTCAAATACTTGAGTGGTTACAGGGTCATTATGGCGCAACTTTCCACCAAATGCGGCAACGGCAGATGCCACTTTGATATTGGTTGTTCCCCAAGAAAGTTCCGACATAAGCTGTTAGGATTTCAATTAGAGGATTAGAACCTCTATTAAACTACGTTCGGATATCCTGTGGCCGAGATGTCCACCGTGACGAAACCATCATTGGATCGGTTGATCGTCAGCGAGTCGATGCGGGTGGAGCCAGTCGTTGAAACCGCATTTGCAAGAGAGATCGCCGCGCCAGCCGTGGTGGTTAAATAACCCCCGGTAGTGGTGATGCTGAGGCTATAAGCGGTTGTGGCGTTATAGAAAGCAACGCCAGTAATATCACCAACTTGATTGCGAACTTCTTGTTTTTCAACATTACGCACTTCCGAGAAGGACTGCACAAGTCCACCTGTTTCTGCGGTTAATCCAAATACCAACGATGAAGTTCCGATAGTTGTAGCGGCCATAATTGTTATCCTTTCGTTTGTGTCAAGTTTTCCTATTCAATTCCGATTCTTCTCTTAAATACCGCCCAAGCGGTACTAAAAATTGCTCCACCAACCAGCCCCGCAAGCCATAGTTTTGTCTTAATGGCATGGGCATCCTCTTCTAATTTGCGGGTGCGATTGGCTAGGTCTCCAAAATTGCTTAGTGAAAGAGTAATCATTTCGTGAAGTTGGATTTGTCTTTGTTCCATCCGGGCAATTCTTTCGCGAATATCTCCTATGCTTTGATCGTCACTCATAGGTCTTGAGCCTCATCAGCTATAACAAGATAAGGCTCGCCATTACGAATCACAGCTTTTACAAATCCTTCTTGTAAAAGATAGTCCAAAGCTCGCATGATTTCGTCTTGGGTAAACTCTTCTAGGCCATCTACCGAGTCCATAAATTCTCTGGAACATTCGGAGCCATAAACTGAACCGCATCAGCCTCATCATTTGTCTGGGATGCTAGGATGATAGCTTTGCACCGCAGGTATTCGTTGCGACAGGCGGCGATGTAGGACTTGATCGCCTCGCATCGTTCTGTCGAATAGATGCCCAGAGCGGCGTTTTGTTGGGTGGCAATGTCTAGGCCAGCTTTATTTAATGCGGTAGTGCATGAATCTTTTAGAAGTTTGATGTTGTTATCAATAGATTCTTGCAAGCCTCTTTCATCCTCTTTCCGAAGAAAGTTGCCGTCAATATCATAAACTATAGTTGCCATTCTCATACTCTGAAAAATGCTATTGGACATTGTGATGCCACGAACGAAAAAGTTGACCCAGTAAGGTCTGATGGCATGGCTGATGTTGTGCCTGTGTGCGTATAGTTAATTCCGTTAATAAAGTTGTTAGCAGTTGTGGATGGAAGCGTATTAAACACAGAAAATGAATGACTCTGATTTCTCTGGCAAGAGACAAGACTTATGGTTGATCCTGTTAAATTTGCCAAAATTATTGCCGCCCAATAAAACCCAGCAGATATGGATTGGCTTATCGTGACTGCCACATTTGCAGATGATGAAAAGTAGTTTGTTTCAGCAGTATTAAATATAAGCGTTGTTGGTTCAAGTGTTTTTGGGTTGCAATTATATAAGCCCATTCTAATTGTTGTTGCCGAACCAGTTGTTCCAGCACTTCTAATTGCTTGAACGGATGTATATGTATATGCTGGCAAATAAACTGGAGTTAAATAAATTAAATTTGCAGTGGGTGTATCTCCGCTTAAAAATCCCGCAAACGGAGTAACATAATACCCCCTTTGAGTGGCGTTCATGAAATCAAGTTGTTTTTGTGCTACAGGATTTGCAAATGTCGCATCACCTCGCAAAAATAACCCTTCTTGCCCTGCCGCCGGAGCAGGAACATACCCAGCCGTTCCAGTAACGCTACTTGTTGCTCCTGTCATGTTCACAGGAGCCGTCCCTCCTCCTCCAAAAAAGCCGCTCATGCCTTATCCTTCAAGGATAGTCCAAGTTGCGCCTGTAGTTGCCCCTAGCCAATAGACGGCTCCAGTAGGCACGAACGAATCAAACGTCAGCCCGGCTCCGGCGGTAAGCTGAATGCCTTGCGTGGTGGTGGGAGAAAAGCCAATGCCAATCGTCACCGTTCCAGTAGAGATATTTTGAGCTAGGAGATACTTGCGGGATGTGTTGGTGACGGCGGTGGTAATCTGCGCCGTGTTCGCAGTAGTCACGGAGCCAAAGCGGGTGGTTAATGCTCCGCTTGGCAGGGCTGAGACGGTGACTGTAGTGCTGGCGACATTGGCCGTAACAGTTCCAGCCACGGTGACCGTATTGCCGATGGTGACGGAGGAAATACTTACTGGCACGGTTCCGCTGATGTTAGCGGTAACAGTGCCAGAGATTGCGCCCATCGTGACAGATGGAGTGCCGAGAATGCTAACCGATCCGGTAACAGTCGAAGTGCCGCTGATGTTAGCGGTAACGGTTCCGCTGACAGGCTGAGTTGCTTGCCAGAATGTGCCGCTGACAGGAACAGTTCCGCTTATATTAGCCGTGACAGTACCTGCGACAGTCTGAGTGGAAGGCAGATTTGCCACGCTGACCGATCCAGTTACCGTTGTTCGGCCAGATGAATCTACAAGGATGGATCTTAGATTTGTTCCGTCTGATCCTCCGTAAAGATTTGCATAGCTGGGAGCCGTCCCGCCAACCGTAGTGGCCGAGGATAGAGTGACATTCAGCCGAGCTGTCCCTCCGATGGTTGTGGTGGAGAGTTGGACGGGAAGAGAGCCGATGGTGACGGAATTGCCTACTGTGACCGTGCCGGAGATGGATTGAATGGTTGGCTGATCGTAAGAAAGCACAAAAGATGTGGTGTTTCCGTTTAATGTCCATCCGCTTGTGGGAGGAAGATTGGTGTTCCCTGCAAAAGTAGCTATTCCTCCTTCATTTTGAGATGAAACGATCCATCCGCTTGAGTCTCCTACAATATCCAAATCAGAGGTTTCGCCAATATTATTTCCAGCCGCCCAATGCCGATCACCTATTCTTTCAAAATAAAATGTTCCTCTGACATAATCGTTCACAATAACACATTTTACAAATTGCCCCTTGTAAACATTCGCCGTAACCGTGCCGGAGATGGCTGGTAGCGAGGAGATGGTTACGGCACTAGCAAGAATATGATTAGGATAGTGCGCCCCACCCGACACCGTAGTTGCAAGCGTGGTGGAGGTCTGATTGCCGTCAAGAATGGGGAGTGCCATATCTGAATATCCTTTGTTAAATTAGGGGAATATACATGGAATTGCGGTGGTCGGAGAAGTCCAGAGAAGCGACATAAGTGGGGGATGCCGGGGCGGGAGTGGCATATATGTTAAGGGTCAAACCTCTTTGCCATGCCCTTTTGGGGGTGCGAATAGTGGGAGTTTGGCTTGTAATCCTAGCCATATAGATCAAAACTCCGCTAGCCACTCCATTTAACTTTGAGGCCAAGGTTGGCGTTTCTTCATAGAAAGCCTCAAAGATATTGCAATATTCCCCATCAAAATCCTCTTGTGTAATCTTGGCCGCCGTATCGGAGTAGTCCACCGCTACCGACATATCATAAACGCCAGTGTAGTTCCCTAGCATTTGATTGTTCACATCGGCCTTGATTGTT
>Ga0214917_10006368_pt1 | contig 12279 bp, 6 predicted proteins | sample LL_1208_BB_MetaG_FD_177983 | JGI IMG/M metagenome (GOLD analysis project Ga0214917, IMG submission 177983) | Freshwater microbial communities from Lake Lanier, Atlanta, Georgia, United States - LL_1208_BB | ecosystem: Environmental > Aquatic > Freshwater > Lake | place: USA: Georgia | collected...
ACGGATCGACCTTCCCACCTATCTCGCCGAACAACCCGGTGGCCTCCCCGCTATCCGCAGCTCCCTCGCTCGCCACCCCGCCCGCGTTCTCGGAACCTCCTTCAAACTGGTTGGTGACACCGAAGCCGGCCGCGCCACCCTCCTCTCCTTTGCCCAACTGGCCGAGCAGATCGGCACTCCTTACCTTCGCATCTTCGGTGGTGGGACTTGGGGCACCCCTCTTACAGACGAAAACTACCGCCAAGCGGTCGAACTCCTCAACTGGTGGCAGGAACAAAAAAAGAAAAACAGCTGGCAGGTCGAAATCCTCATCGAAACCCACGACGCCTTCTCCGCCACACCTCCCCTCATCAAACTTTTTGAACTTCTCGGCCGCACCCATCCGATCATCTGGGACTCCCACCACACTTGGCGGCTTGCCGGAGAAACCCCCGCCGACAGTTGGAAGAAACTCAAGCCTTACACCCGCCACGTCCACATCAAGGACAGTATCCTCAAACCTTCCGCCCGCCACCCCTACACCTACGTCCTACCAGGAACCGGCGAAATGCCCGCCCGCCAAGTTCTCGACCTCCTCCAAAAGGACAGTTTCATCGGAGCCGTCTCACTCGAATGGGAAAAAATGTGGCATCCCTATCTCACACCGATTCAGGACGCCCTCTCCGCCTGCCAAAAGGAGAAGTGGTGGTAAAAAAATCCGAAACATCTCCGGACCCATCCTGGGGATATTTCGACTGGCTCCGCGTGGCCGAGGAAGGCCTTCGTCCTCTCTCCAAACTAATGAAACCGGGCAAGGCCGACCTTCCCATCTTAGGAAAACCCAGCAGCCATGGCGCCCTGGCCGATCGCCTCGAATCCTTCTCCCGCCCCTGCCTCTGGGCGGCTCACTGGCTCCAAGGTACCCCCACCACCTTCCCCGCTACTGCACCCGAATCCCTCTCGCGTAAAACAATTGCCGATTGGTTCCGCCAAGGCCTCCTCCTCGGAACCGACCCCTCCTCCTCGGAATACTGGGGTCCCACCCAAGACAACCACCAACATACGGTCGAAATGGCCGCCCTCGTGTTGGCCCTCGAAATCGCCCGCGAATTTCTTTGGAATCCGCTCTCCAAAAAAGAAAAAGAGCAGGTTGCCCAATGGTTCGCCTCGGTTCGTGGAACCAAACTTCACCCCAACAATCACCTCTTCTTCGGCGTCCTCACTCTCTCCTTTTTGGAGAAGGAAGGCTTTGGCCAAAAAACCGACGCCACACAGATCAGCCAATGGCTCGATACACTGGAAACGATGGCCATCGGCAACGGCTGGTTTCGCGACGGATCCAACCAAACGGTCGACTACTACAACGCCTACGCCTTCCACTACTACGGCCTCTGGTGGGGTCGACTCTTCGGTCAAAACGATCCCACCCGGACCAAACGCTGGCAAAAATTCACCCGCGAGTTCCTGCCCGACTACGCCCACTTCTTTGCCGCCTCTGGTGAAAACGTTCCCTTCGGCCGCTCTCTCACCTACCGCTTTAACGCCGTTGCCCCTTTCGCCCTCGCTGAACTGTGCGGATGCTCTCCACTTCCCCATGGCCAATCCCGTCGGATCTGCTCGAAAAATCTCCACTTCTTCTGGAGTCACCCCATTCAACAATCTCAAGGTCTCCTCAGTTTGGGCTGGATCGATGAATTCATTCCTCTGACCGAACGCTACTCCTGCGGAGGATCCCCCTTCTGGGCAGCCAAGGGCCTCTCCGCCCTTCTTCTACCGCCCTCCTCCCCCTTCTGGCAGGAACCGGAACAACCTCTTCCTTCTGAGAGCTCTGATTTTTCGAAACCACTTCCTAAAGCCGAACTGGTCGTTCGCTCGATACAAGGCGAAATCGAACTCCTCAACGCCGGCACCGCCATCTCCAAATCCAACACCGTCTTCGGTCCCTACAAATGGGGCAAACTTTCCTACCGCACCGGTGTCGGCTTCGACGTCCAGCTTCCCGACGGACCTTACCCCATCGACTCCTCCCTCACGGCCCAAATGGAGGATGGTTCCCTGCACGGTCGCCAGCAGACCCGCTCCCTTGCCATCGAAAAAGATCACCTCGCCTGCTTCTACCCACTCGGGGACTCCGTCGAAATTGAAACCCATCTCTGGTGGAACGGTCCGTGGCAGCTCCACCTCCATCGCTACAAGATCGGGAAAAAATGTCGGCTCCTGCTTGGAGGCCAAAGCCTTTCGGCAAAGGAAATGGAGGATCTGAAGGAGAAATCCTCATTCCCCAACCTTTCATGGAATAACTCAACCCACCACGTTGTTCTTCAATCCCTGCAAGGTTTTGCCAAGGCCGGATTCCGCAGAGGCATTGCCGGAAAAGAGCAGCGCACCCACATCAACGCTGGCAATAGCATCACCCTATTTCTGGAGACAGATTCACTCTCTGGGAATGGATGGCTGGCTGCACTCCACGCCGTCGCCCCAACCTCAACTACTTTGGGTCGCTGGGAATTAACCGAATCACAAGCCGGCAACTGGGCACTGAAAAATCAAAAGGGTGAATTGTGGACAGTCCGACATCCCTCGTTGCCGGCAATTTAACGTTTCAGGGTTAATTTCAAACTTGTCGGCTCGGTCGTCAGGACTCCTTGGCAGGCTGAAGCCAACTCCTTGGCCACCCGCAACGCGTCCTGATTTTTTTTCTGCGCCTTGGCATCCGACTGCATCGGCATCTGGAAGACAACTTCACCCGGCTTAACCTCCACATTCACCTTCATCGCTGGCACAGGTGCATCCTTCTTACCGATCGGATTTGCATAGGTCGCCATCGCCTGCAAAACCGTCCGCAACAGAACATAGTCCCTCTTCCATTTCACCTCAGGAACGGACGCTGGAAGCTGGATCGGCACCCCCCAACCCAACTCCTGATTCCCCATCTGCCCCTGCCAATCCTTCAACATCTCCGCCAAGGTAAACTCCTCTTCATGTAGATCATGCTTCTCGATGTCCGTTGCCGCGTGTGGCGGCAACTCCAAGGCCTTCACCCTCTCCCACTCCTTCCGCGCCGACCCGACCCAATCCGGTAGTTTGCCCAACCTGAGCGCCAATTGAGCTTCATACAACGACTCGGGAGTCACTGGGGCTCCTGGACACTCATTTGCCTCCACAGAGTCCTCTTTCAATGTCACCGGCTTGCCATGCAACCCGACAAAGAGCGGTTTTACAAATTTCGCCTCTTTCCCCTTCACATAATTCCAGAAATTGATCGGCTGCTCGTCGTTACTGTCATAGAAAAAGTTCCAGAACACCATCCAACGAAGATGATTGGGGAAAGAGGGTGCCGGTCCTCCACTGCGGGTCATCGTTCCACCATCCACCCGGTCAATCAGCGTTGCATAAGGTCCGTTCCCGTGGGAATCGACCGTGGAGGTCTTGCTCATTCGCCAGCGCCATACCACCGTTCCAGCCGAACGGTTTCCGCTCGACGCCCCGTGCTGTGCCGATGACGTCTCTTCTGTTAACCCCATCATGTTGAAGGAGCAGTTCGAACGAATGGCCACATCGTAGTGCCCCATATTTCCCACAAAACGATTCTCTATAACCGAACAGAGGACCGAATCCCTCAGGTACACCCCAGTGTTCACATTCAGAAAGGAACATCTCCGAACCCAACCGTTCGCCACACCCTTGAACTGGATCCCGTCCCACCCCTCGTCATCCAAGGCCGACCGGTGATGCACAAAAGCCCCCCTCCATCCTCCTTGCAACGCCATGTCCTCCACACCCACTTGCTCGATCAGCCTCATGGGAGATATCTTTGCCTCGAAATCCTCACCTAAATTAACCAGTACAGGCTCTTTAAGAATAAGACTCTCTCCCTGAATCTCCCTCACCTGATGCAGTTCGCTGATACTCGATCCATCCTTGATGATTCGGGTCCAAGTCGGATCGGGTTGCAGCCCCGCCATCAACTCGGCATCCAACTTCGGTGTACCCGACTTCAGCACAACCCAGTCCCCCGCCTTAAAACCTCCGGCCGATTTCACCGGAACGACAAAACCCCCTCGCTTCACCGCACCTGAAACGGCCGCGGATTTTCCAGCTTCCTTTTTCTCTGCCTCATTTCCCTCAAACATGAAAAAGTAGGGAATCTTGGACCAGTCATCCTTTCCGTTCGCATCTTTCGTTCCCTTCGGCACGGGATAAGGCCCTGTTTGGTAACCGGAATGAATCGCCCGGATGACCGTACCACCTTTTCCACAACCAGCTCCTCGGATCACCACACCGGATTTGGAGATGTGAATCACATCCGCTTTGTTCCGATCCGCCCAAATCAGGAATTTACCCGCCGGAAACAGCACTACCCCTCCACCCGCACTTTCAGCCGCCGCCACCGCCTTGCGAATCGCGTCCTCATCCGAAATCGTATCGTCCGCTTTCGCACCGTAATCGGTCACCTTGAAGATAGGCCCCTGCACATCGGGAATCCCCTTCTCCCCATGCTCATATCCAGCAAAGGAGTAGTCGGTCAAGATGTCCGCAGGCGAACGATCGGCGGCCGACTGAAAACTTTTCCAATGAGCCGACTCTTTCCCCTCACCCCATCCGATCGAAGCCATTCCAAGGCCGAGGATCAACCATGCGAACGAGGAGAGAAAAGATTCCATCATAAAATTAGAATACCGCTAAAAATACGTGTGCGACACCTCATTTCTGAACCGGAGTCGAAATCCAATCCGCCACATCAGCTTTCTCCATCGGAGCGAACTCTTTTTGGGCGCTTCGGATTCCTGCATCGTCATAAACAACCACCCCGTCGTTTAACCAAACACGAGCCTCCTTCGAATCAAACTTTGTAATCTGCTTCTCCGGCCAGGCATCGGGATTTTTTAAAAAAGGAACAAGATAAAGCATCGCCTTCATCAAACTCCCCCTACCCCCTTCTCTTTCATGACTCCAAAGATCGATCCCCAACGAGCGGGCCATCACCGCTCCCTTGCAGATGTTTTTCAGATTAAAGCAGCTGTAGGACCAACTCTTCGTCCGGGCCAACTCCCGTGGCTGTTTTCCTTCCGGGGTGATCTGGGAATCTAAACGGGCCGGTAGAGACTCCCCCAACACCTTCTTTGCCTCATCCTCCTTCCCGGCCATCACTAGAACGGCGGCCAGCTGAACGTCGTAGACTGCCCCGTGATTATTGGTCGCCTTCTTCTCTTCCAACCCGATCTTGCTCGTCTGCAGCCACTGCGCGTACTCGGTCCACCATGCTTTCATTGCGGCCCGGTCCTGATCACTCCAGGAAGAACTTTTCGAAATCAGAGCCAGACAATCAGCAATCCTCATGAATTCACGTGAATCAATCACACCAGACCCCCTCCCCTCTGCCCCTCCGGGCACACTCTGGCTATAATTCATGTTCGGATTCATCCGCGTTGCCGGATTCAGAAAGAATCCCCGGAGAAACCTCCCCGTCTCTTCTGCATACCTCTCCTCCCCCGTCAGGAAATAAGCCAACGAAAGATACTCCACCGCATGAATCATCTCATTCAATTTCTTCTCGTCCGACACCTCATTGTGTTCCGGATTGGTTTCCCCGTCTTTTCGGATGTACGGCAGCCCGTCGGGTTTCGATGGATCAGGCCAGTAGTACCGGGCAGTGCTGAAGTAGTCGTGTGGATCCCTACTCGCCTGCAGGTTTTCGTTCTCCGTGATGGTGATGACTGGCTTTCTTAACCGTTTGTCCGCCTCCTTCACAATCTTCGTCGCCATCGACTTCGCTTCTGGGGGCAGATTAGAATCCTCCTTCCCCTCGTAAGCCGATTTTAACTGCCCCAATCGGGATTCCTGTATCAGAAGAAGTTTTTCTGCTGCCTGAAGGTTAAGGCAAAGGCCCCACAAACCGACAAAGTAGACCAATCTCGTCAAAACTACTCCCCCTCTTCCTTATCCGTTGCCCTCGCACCTGCCGATGCCTGCTCATGACTTACCAATCCCAGCTTTTCCAAGAACTTCAGGCTCTCCTCTTCAATCTTGGCTTTTACGACCTTCCCCTTCTCCCCCTCTTTGCTCGACTGCGGGGAGTGCGGGGCATCGGGAAACACAACCAACTCACACGAATTCCCATTGGCTTTCATTTTATCAGTAAAAGCCTGCGAGTTTTCAAACTTCACCGTCTTGTCTGCCGTGCCGTGAAACACCAGTGTGGGCGGCATCTTTGCGGGCATTCGACCCGTCACCGAAAGGTTGTTCGCCCGGGCCTCGTCATTCCCGAAACGTTTTGCCCCCCCGTACCCATTCGTTCCTGTATCAGTCACAGGCCAGAGAAGGATCAGCCCCATCGGAGCAGGGTTCGGCACGGGATCGGAGGCCATCTCGGGCGTAACAGGATCCTGGATTGCCGTCCAAGCCGCCACATGACCTCCGGCTGAAGACCCCTGCACCACAATCTTTGCAGGATCCACTCCCAACTCCGCCCTGTGATCCTGAATCCAACGCACCGCCGCACGCCCATCAGCCACACAATCCTCAGGTTTGGCATCAAAGCGTTTGCGGGTTCGGTAGTCGGGAGCTATTCCCACTAGGCCATATTTCGCCGCCCATTTCGCATAAGTGATACTCCGAGCCGGTGTCCCACTGGTCCATCCTCCCCCAAAGAAAGTGACCAAGCAGGCTCTTTTGTCGCTGGCCTTCCAATCCTTCGGTTTGACCACATGAAGCCGTAACTCAACATCCCCCACTTTTTTATAAACAAAGGGTTCCGATCCCGGCAGACTCAGTGGAGTAACTTCATTCGTATCTTGCGGGAGAACAGGGCTAGGAATATTTGTCTCTGCCCATCCGAAACCTGCCAGAAGAAAACCGAGCAGAAGATGGAGGGAGAAACTTCGGTTCACAAAGTGAACGTTAACATTTGCGGGCTATCCCACAAACTCGAACCCCGATGCCTTAGCAAAGTCTAGCTGCTCTTGCGGCGTAAAAGACGGGTAGCAACGAGCCCAGCTATTCCCAAGGTCAACATAGAACCAGTGGAAGGCTCAGGAATGGCCTGAAGGTTGAGGGTAATAACATCATTGGAACCTCTTCCCACCAAGACCTTGAAGTCGCCGTTTGCGTTGTAAGAAGAGTTAGGCAGTGAGGTGATCCCACTGGAGGTAATATTGAACAGACTTGTAACATCTGTTCCAACAGCCGTACTAAATCCAGAGGACAAAGAGATGCCCGCTGCCTGTGCGAAGACATACTCGTAGGGACTATTACTATCGGTCCATCCCGTGAACGCACCGTCAGCTGTTACCACCAAATTCCACTTATTCGCATCCGTGACATTGCTCATATTCAGAAGACCACCCACGCTGAAGAGATCCCAATCTGTCCCTGCCGTTGTTCCCGCACCACTATTCGAGATCTGCCAGTTGTAGGTGGAGCCCCCCATAACGATTGCTTGGGCCGCAGTCAGGGTTCCAGGGCTATTGCCAGGATTCAGCAATCCACCTCTATTCAAACTCAACTCACCCACACTTCCCGAGCCACCCAAGCTACCTCCATCGTTCACTGTCACACTGCCAGCAGTGCCATTCACGTTGAGCAATCCACCATTCACCGTAGCCGAGCTCGACGCAATGGAACCAGTTGTATCTACAAGCAATGTTCCCTGACTTACCGTGGTAGCTCCCGAGTAGGTATTGGTTCTCGAAAGAGTAGCAGTCCCCGCTCCACTTTTGGTCAACGCTCCCGAGCCAGCCAATACCGCCGAGACCGTTCCTGCATTCGTCAGAGCGTAGCTACTTGCGGTGAACGTTCCGTTCCTCAAGGTTCCCGCATCCAAAGTAAAGGCACCATTGGTCCGGGCCATACCCCCTAAATCAATTGTGCCCGCTTCGATCGACACGGCTCCGTTTAATGCTCCCAACGATCCCGACCCACTCAAGGCAAGCGTCCCGCCGTTCACCTTCGTCCCACCCGTGAAGGTGTTGTTACCCGCGAGTGTTACCGTTCCAACGTCTGATTTGTTCAATAATCCCGTCCCACTCATAACTCCATTGTAAGAGCCTGAGGACGACTGATTAAAGGTTACCGCTGCGTTGTTCGTGATCGTCCCTTGCAGGCTAGCCGTTGTCCCAATCAAAGTCCCAGCAGAGACGATTGTCCCACCCGAGTAGGTGTTATTGCCCCCGAGAGTCACTGTGCCGCTACCTATTTTGCTCAATAAGCCCGACCCGCTGATGACTCCATTATAAGAACCACTAGACGACTGATTAAAGGTTACCGCTGCGTTGTTCGTGATCGTCCCTTGCAAGCTCTCCGTTGTGCCGATCAAAGTTCCGCCAGATACCGTAGTTCCTCCTGCGTAAGTGTTTGCACCACCCAAGGTCAAGATGTTTGCGTTTGTTTTTGTCAATGAACCAGCTCCTGAAATGTTTCCATTCAGCACCATATTTACCGAAACATCGTTCGTCACAGCAACTCCTGTTCCAAACGTCACAAGGTTGGTGATGGTATCTACACTCACAGTCACTCCACTATTAATGGCAATGTTGTTCGTGATCGTACGGTTTTGGTCAGCTGTGCTCAACGTTACAGCCCGGATAATGTTCGTCCCCCCGCCAGAAAAGGTCAGAGACCCTGTCCCCAGTGCATCATTGTTACCCAAACCTAGAGTCACATTATTTGTTCGACCTGCTACCCCATTTACAGTCGTTCCCCCACTGTAGGTATTCGCACCGTTCAAATATAAAACTTTGCTGGAAGTCAGATCTGTGTCAAGGCGCTGCACTAGCAAACCACCATTCGTGATCGACCCACTAAAGTAAGTCGTATTTGCCAGCGTCAATGTGCGAATCGCATTATTCAAATCAACATTACCCGAAAAATAACTCGATGAAGCACCCAATCCGAAGGTGGCATTGCCGAGAATACTAATGTTGTTCGCCAACGTGCGATCCGCAACCGTATCAGCAGTGGCTGTGTTGAGGACGGCTCCATCTTGTCCTACGGTTACCCCGTCGGCCAAAATAAGGGTTCCTGTGCCCAACGCGTATTTGTTTTTATAACCCAATATTCCCGAGTTTACTGTCACCCCGGCAATGTTGTTTGAACCTGACAATCTAAGATAATTATTCGATAGTGACGATAAACCCGTTCCTGTCTTGGTGATTCGGTAATTACCGCTGATAGATTGATCCCACTGAACGGACCCGATTGTGTTGATTGTGGAGTCAGCAGCCAATGTGGTGGTGCCGGCACCGTTTGTTGCGACAGTTAGGTTGGCGGTTCCCCCGTTAAGGTTCGTCGTGGTTGTCCCCCAAGCTGTCTGCCCGAACTGAATGTTGCCATTAAGAATAACGCTGTTGAAAACGTTGCGGCCAGAACTGCTGGAACTGCTGCCGATTGTTCCGCCATTTAAAGTCAAGGTTCCCGTACCAAACACCGTATTCGTTATCACACCTCCAGCTGCGGATCCACTTGTCGTATATTGTACCTCACCCCCATTCAGGGTAAATCCACCGGTGTAAGTGTTGTTCCCATTATTCAAATAGAGTAATCCTGCGCCGTTTTTCACCAAACTTCCGCCTGTGCCAGTCGTCAGTGCTGAATTCGTAAAGTTAAGTCCTGTACCACCTACGTTGAGAGTGTTCCCCTGCAAATTCAGTGCACTTGTGCTTGTGGATACTACTGAAGCAACGGTTTCGTTACCACCCAGCTTCAAGGTTGTGCCCGCAGCAAGAGTTACAGCGCTACTATCTGCCATTCTGTCGCTGCCCACCGTTTCCAAGGTGCCAAAATTTACCGCCGTATTCCCCGTGTAGCTGTTCGAGCCCGACAACGTCAAAGTTCCTGTCCCATTTTTCGTCAAAGAACTGGTACCCGTCAGTCCTGCACCCACGCTCGCAGTCACACCCGACGCAACATTCGCTGTTACCGGTGCTGTTAATGCCCCCGTCGTTCCGATAATCGATCCACTCTGTAAATCCACCGAGGTAGCCGTGTTGTTGAATGCGCCGATATCCAATGTACCGCCATTCACCGTCACCGCCTGGCCAGACAAATTATTCGCCACACCCGCAGACAACTTTCCTGCGCTTACGGTGACCCCGCCCGTAAAGGTGTTCGCTGAATTATTGAGGTTAAAGTCCCCTACACCTGTCTTGGTCAAGCCCCCTGTTCCCGCCAAACTTGCTTCAATGGTTCCACCCGATGCAGCCACACTCGTATTGGTCAACGTGCCTGCACCCGTGATCGATCCCCCCGATATAGTTAACGCTCCGTTGCTGGCGCTCGTTCCTAACGCCAACGCACCATTCGAGACATTGATTGATTGGGAGGATAATGTGGCTGCGGCATCCACGCTGACGTTCCCACCATTGACACGCAACGCCCCAGAGATGTTGTTGGCGCCATTGAGGTTCACTTGACCGCCCGTGGCTTGGATGCCCTCCGCTGTGGTTGTGAGTGTGCCCGTCGAGGTCAAGGTGCCAGCTGAATTGACAATTCCTGAGAAGGAGTTCGCTCCGTTTCCTAAAACTAAATTGCCCCCGCTTTTATCCAAAGTGCCAGCCGTCAAATTTCCGCCGGTCAAATTCACCGTTGCCGCACTGTTTGTCAAAGTAACGGCTCCCGCTGAAATTCCACCCGCATCCACCGCAATCGTCGCTGTGGAATTTAAAGCCGCGTTGTCCCCAGAATTAAATGCCACAGGAGTGCCCGTCCCATCCGTTAACCAGTTCTGTGCCGTGGTGCTCCACGCACCGCTCGAGACGGATGAATCCCAAACTTGATTGGCCACCGCGGAGGTCGTAATTCCCATGGTCAAAGCTGTACCCGCTTGCGAGAAGGAGTAGGTTTTCAGCCCCACCAGCAGGCTACTTCCTAATGCCACCGTATTTCCCGCACCGAGGTCCAGGAGAAGGTTGCCATCTGCGCCACTCATGCCCGTTCCAGAAAGTAGGGTGTAGGTATTGGCTCCCCACAAGTTTGATTTACCGTTCAAACTGATACTGTTTCCCGTTCCTGCGAAGGTCACCGTGGCTGCGCTGATCGTTGTGTAAATTTCCTGCAAGCTAAACACGGAATTCCCGTTCATGGTCAAATTACCAAGGGCTAAAACGGTTGAAGCAGAGGAAGTCCCTGTTCCAACGGTACTATTGAATCGGGCCAAACTTCCAGAGGTCCCACCCAAAACTAGCGAGCCTTGCCCCCCCGCGTCTGGGGCCATCGTGCTAGCCGAAAGTGTGCCCCCCGCCCCAATCGAGACCGTGCCACTGTTCTTCACTGTATTGGCGACTGCCACCGTGGCCACATTCAACGTGCCGTCACTGCCCACCGTCACCGTCCCCGTTCCCAAAGCATTCGCGTTTCTGGCCTGCAAGGTGCCGCCGGAGATTGTCGTACCGCCACTATAGCTGTTCGATGCGGAAAGTGCCCATGTTCCCGTGCCCGACTTGCTAACAGAAATTACATTGCCACCAGCATTGGTTAGACTGCCTGATAACTCACCCGTGCCAGCGGATGAACCAGCTAGAAAAACCGTTTTCGCACCCGCCCCTGTCCCCGTGATCGCGCTAGTGAACTTAAGATTTCCTGTTCCCGACTGATCCAAGGTTGCCCCACCTACCGTGCCCGCCAAGTTGATCACCTTGTCGGACGTTTCCCCCGTGCCCGTGTATTTAAGTATTGTGAAGGCCGTCGAACTGGAACTTCCAATGTTGATCGTTCCGTTTTTCCCCAAAGCACTATTTTGACCCGCATTCCCAATATTAGCAGTCGAAAGATAGGTGTACTGTCCAGCAGTTGCATTGGTTACGGTGATTCCACCGCTGAAACTGTTGTTTGCATTGCCAAGAACAACAGTTCCAGAGCTGCTAGTGCCGATGACAACGCTGTTTACCCCGCCGTTTTCATTGATCAGACCATTGAGGGTTAAAGTATTAGTGCTGTACCCCCCGAAAGTTAACGTCTTAGCCCCAGCTCCCGTGCTAGTGATATTTCCGTTTAACGTCAAACTGGCGTTTGTGGCTCCGTTGGCGAGGAGGCTTAGACCTCCTGTTGTGCCAGCCACGACAATGCTCTTATCCGATATTTCATTTGTCGTTCCAATCCAGCGCAATCCACCAGTCGTGGTTGCCGAAGGTCCACCAATGGTGATCGTTCCATTGGTACCCAGCGAGCTGTTCTGACCTGCCGTGCCCATTGTGCTGTAATAAAGCGTCCCGTTACCCACGTTGACTCCACCGCCAAAGGAGTTGTTTGTTCCCGTCAGATAGTAATTCACCCCACTGTTGCTAAACATCATCGAGCCGGCTCCGG
>Ga0214917_10006369_pt1 | contig 12278 bp, 13 predicted proteins | sample LL_1208_BB_MetaG_FD_177983 | JGI IMG/M metagenome (GOLD analysis project Ga0214917, IMG submission 177983) | Freshwater microbial communities from Lake Lanier, Atlanta, Georgia, United States - LL_1208_BB | ecosystem: Environmental > Aquatic > Freshwater > Lake | place: USA: Georgia | collected...
AGCGCATCTCCGCCGGTCTACCCGCAACCGTGGCCGTGAAATGTGAATTTTTCAATCCGCTCGGGAGTGTGAAGGATCGGATCGGTGCAGCCATGATCGAGGCCGGAGAGAAGGAAGGTCTGATTACACCCAAGACCACCATCATCGAGCCGACTTCCGGCAACACCGGCATCGCCCTCGCCTTTGTTGCCGCTGCCAAGGGCTACAAGCTGATCCTGACCATGCCCGAAAGCATGAGTCTGGAACGCCGAACCCTTCTGGCCTTGCTGGGAGCCAAACTCGAACTCACCCCGGCCACCGAAGGAATGAAAGGTGCCATCGCCCGGGCCGAAGCCCTGGCCAAGGAAACACCCGGCTCCTTCATCCCTCAACAGTTCAAGAATCCGGCCAACCCGGCCATCCATCGCAAAACCACCGCCGAGGAAATCTGGGCGGATACGGATGGGAAAGTGGATATCTTCATCTCTGCCGTTGGCACGGGCGGAACAATCACCGGCGTGTCGGAAGTGATCAAAAATCGGAAAAAGGGCTTTCAGGCCATTGCGGTCGAGCCGAAGGATTCCCCCGTCATTTCCCAGACCCGCTCGGGACAGCCGGTCAAACCCGGTCCACATAAAATCCAGGGGACGGGTGCCGGTTTTGTCCCTGACAATCTCCATCTGGACGTGATCGATGAGGTTATCACCGTCAGCAATGACGACGCCTTTGCCATGGCCCGCCGCATCTGCAAGGAGGAGGGCATGCTGGTGGGCATCTCGACGGGGGCCAATGTCCATGTCGCCATGGAAGTGGCCAAGCGCCCGGAAAATAAGGGGAAACTCATCGTCACTGTCGGTTGCAGCACGGGGGAACGCTATCTCACTACCGCACTGGCTGAAGAAGCCCGTCGGCTCGTCGGCGGATAAAAATAGATCATGGCGAAGGCCAAAAAGAAATTACCAGTCCGCCCTTCTTCTCGGGCACCTCTTTCGTTGCCTCCGGAAGTTTTGGAAGAGGCGGCCCAAGGCTGGCTTCAATCCCACGGAGTGGTCTCCCCGCAGGCCTCGTCACCGCTGCTGAAGGAGTCCTTTCAGGATCTGTCAGAAAACCTGGCGAAAGTTTTACACGAAATTCGAAGACAGATGGACGAGCTCACAGAGAGAATTTCCCGGCTCGAGAAAACAAATCGTTAAAGAGACATCAGGAGGCGGACGAAGTTTTCCCACCGCTTCTCCTCCCCTTGAACTAGATTGTCCCTGTCCTGCTGAGGAAGTTCCTCCTCCCGCTCGATGGCCTTCATTCGATTTTCATGATCCTTTAGCGCTGCACGGTATTTTCTCTCCTGTTCCGGCGAAAGATCTGCCATCGCGTAACTGTCCTTAAACTTAATCACTACAGGACGATTTTGATCCCGATTCTCCCACTCCCAAAACTGCCCCACCGGACGGGCCATCAGGTGTTCGGCCGGTTGCCGCATCAATAAATCGTACGCCTCGCTCGTAGTGCCCGACGCCGCGGTGATCGGGAGGCTACAGACCCAAGTCGCCGTAGTGAACGGAAGAGCGGCCAAATCCAAAGGCCGCACCAGCCAAAAATCCGTAAAAGCGTACATCGTGATCGGGGGGGCAAAATAATCACTCGGACTGATCGCGCCTGCAGGGGCCTGGACAAGAACCAGGCAAAGGGTCACCAACAAGAAAGCACGAGAGCGCATAATCTGGAATTACCCTGCCTGCGAAATGGGTCAATCGACGGGAGCACCCTTCGGTGAATCGCTTGGGGACAATTCGGAAGGCCGGAGGAGGGCAAGACACTCGACATGTGCCGTCCTGGGGAAAAGGTCAATCGGCTGAAACCATTCCGGTCGCCAATGATTAGCCAGTCCTTGGAGATCCCGGGCCAGTGCGGGAGGATCGCAGGATAAATAAAGAAGCCCTTCAAAGGGCAGTGGCCGGGCCAATATACGCCTCGCATCCGGACTGAGTCCGCCCCGGGGAGGATTGATCAGACAAAAGGCCGGACCAGCTCCCAGTTTTTTCAGCGCCTCGTCGAAAGCATCTTCCAGCCTTGCCTCAAAAAGTTCGGCTTGGGGCGCTTCTCTCCGAAAAACCGGGGCTGCCGCCGCACTCGATTCAATGGCGATGACTCGAATCCCCCGAGATGCTAAGGGCCCGGTAAAAAATCCTGTGCCGGCATATCCCTCGAGGACGGCACGAATGCCCTCAGGCACTGCGGCCGTGACCAACTTTTGCAGCGCCTCCCCCAAAGGGCGATTCGACTGATAAAAGGCCTCTCCCCGAACCTCATCTGCCCGTATGGAGTAATGAGGGCGGGGACGGGGTCTGGAGCGCAAGGTTTGTAATTTTTCATTCACATCATCTGCGGCAAGCAGACACCGGGGAACATCCACCAGAGTTTTTCCATCGACCCCCAAAAAGCCCACCCTTCCATCCCGGTTATGTACGGTGATCCGGTTCCGGTAGGCATACTCGGGCCCGGTCAAAGTCGGCCGGAAAACGGGGTGCTTGATTTTCCCAATCCGCTGGAGGGCGGACTCGATCTGCGCGACTTTGGCCCGCACTTCTGCCGGATAGGCCAGGTGCTGGGTGACGCACCCCCCACAATTTTGAAACAGCGGGCAGGGTGCCCTCAACCGATCAGGAGAGGGCACCAGGACTTCGATCAACCTGCCTCGGGCGAAGGTTTTATGCTGTTCCGTCAGAAGCGCGCGGATTTTTTCGCCAGGTGCGGTGAAGGGGACAAAAATGACCTGCCCGTCGTGCCGAGCGACTCCATCGCCTCCATAGGCAATTTCGCTGATGGTCAGCTCGATGGGTTCGGCCATCGAACCAGTCGGACGTTTCAGTACCAGTTGTCTTTCAAATCGGCCGGTGGATAAGCCTCGACCTGGCCCGTATCATGCGCCGGCATTTTCATGGATTTTGTCGGAATGAAAAAAGTCCCCACTTCAAGAGTTCCGACGGCAACATCCATGACCATCCGCGAAATCCCCTGAGTGATCCCATAGGTGTCTCCATACGTGCCGCCCCCTTGTTGCGTCGCAACATAAGGCGAATCAAACAACTCGGAAACAGACAAGGTGATGTTGGCAACTCCCCGGCCTAGTTTTTCCATCATAGTAGGTTTGGGAGGAAGTCTCAGATCCGCCCAGGACAAAGCCGGCAGGCCCAGAAGGACGAACGCAAGGCGGAGAGAAGTTTTCATAGTTCCTTTAATGCCTTCTCCCGTCCGGCCTGCAAGGGGGAAGATCTTTTATGGGGAATAAATTGTGAATGCTGAAGAACGGCCCGGAAGGCTACGAAAGCGCTCGATCAATCCTTCCGCTACCCTGTCGGCGTATTCTTGAAAGATATTCTGCCTCTCCTTACCCCCAAAAAAGCGGGTTCCTTCGTATTCCCCAGCCTGAATCCAGCCATAGGTCATCCGATCATTCATATACGGACCTTCCACAAAAACGACAGGTCCGGAGAAGAGTCGGTTTGCGATCAGGTTCCGATGCCAAACATACGGGCTGACCCCGGACGGCGAAGCATAGACGGAACCACCGTAATCCTCTGCCCGGAACCCCCACTTTTCCTTGAACTCCTTGGCCACGGCCACAGCCAGATCCACCTCCTCCCCGGAACTGTTCTCCAAAAGCTTTCGGAGAAGATGAAATTTTTGGTCGTCGTAGACCAGTTCTGAGGCCGTATAAGACCCATGGGTGAAAACAACCAGACGGCTGACCGAGGTCAGGCTGGCCCGGCCGGCCCGACCCCAAGGAGCTGCATTATAATGGAGGCAAAGTGTGAAGTCCGGATGTAGCTCTTCATTCACCCGGCGGGCACGGGCCTGAATCTCCGCCGACCGGTAAAAAAGCAGCTCTGCATTCCAGCGGATCAGGTTGTTCATTGAATACCCCGACTGCCGGCGGCTGACCGGATCCTGAAGAAAATATTGGATGGCCTCCGGATAAAGGTCTGCAGGACGCAGATTCGTCGTCGGGGCAAAGCCATCGTGGGTCCACACGACTTTGGCTCCTGCGTCGGTCAGTCGCTCCGCCAGCCGCCGGCAGGTCTTTAGATTGAGTTCTCCCTCGACCACCGGCCGATCGCGACCGATCCGGAAGGTGCGCTCTTCGACGTCCGCCCAGTCCCCGCCGATATGTCCCGGATCGAGACAAATGACCCGCCCCAAAAGCGGTCGCTGAGGATCCGGCAGGAAAAAAGAAGCCGCCGGGGAAGCCGGTGCAGCATCGGGCCGGGCCCAGCGAAGCCGGAAAAGGGGCTCCGTTTTGGCAACATCACGAAAAACTTCCACCCCGTCTTCATCGATCTGGAGATACTTTCGCAGGGCCCCCGTCGGGTCGTAAATCCGTTTGAGTTTTTCCTCAAATTGAGACTGTGTGATGGTGCCTTGGTAATTCTCCAGCAATCGCCATTCGGGCGCTTCGGAGATTGGCGAAAAAAGAAAGGCCTTCTCTTCCTCGGCAAAAGCCGAAGCACATCCCACGCCCCAGAGGGCCAAGGCCAGCAGATATTTCCACCTCATAACCTGCAAGGATGAGGCCGAATTGTCCTCAAGCAAGACGAGAGGGGGGCTTGAGGAGGATTCATTCCCTCCATACCCTATCCGGATGGAACCCTCTCCATCCACGCCGGCCGGATCTCCTTGGGACCGACGGATTGCCATGGGCATGGTGGCCCTATCGGCCCTGATCGCATCAGCCTGGATCATGCGGGAGCGTCAATGGTCCACCGATTTTGCCGAGTCCCGCGAAGACCTCCGCCAGGCGATGCACCGCCTGAAAACCCTTTCTTCTTCCGCCGACCAGATCCGCGCCGCTTACCTGCAACGAAAGGCCGAACTGGATAGCACCCGCAAGAAACTGGAGCAGGCCAGCGCCCGCCCCCCCGAAGAAAAATTTAAGGCCCCGGCAGCACCGGAGGAAAGGGCCAAAGCGGGCAAGGTCACCCTGGCGTATGCGGAAAAATTGTCGCAGGCGAAACTCCCCTCCTGGGTTGCGATCGAAAAAAACGAAGCCTCGATCCGGCTTCTTCCGGGTGTCGGCCTGCCCGCTGGAAACGAAGGGTTCGCCGCCTTTGCGGGACTCGCTCGACTGCTCGCCTCGCTGGATCCGGATTGGACTTTGGAGCTCACCGCACGGGCCGAGCCAGGAAACGAAGCATGGGAAACCGCCCAAGATCGCGGGAGCCTGCTCATGAGCTCCGCACAAAAATCCCTCAAGGGAGAACCTGTCCGACTCCGCCTTCGCATCGACGTGGCGAAAGGGCCCCGCATGGAATGGCGCCTCCTTCCTCCGGAAAATTCCGCCAAGTCCTTGCCCGAATCGAAAGCCGCCAAGAAGTGAGCATGGTCTTTGTCGACGCACACTACTACGCCTACCGCAGCTTTTACGCCATCGCTTCCCTGACAAACTCCAAAGGGGAGCCCACCAACGCGGCCTACGGATTTACCTCGGCTCTTTTGCGGATGGTGGAGGATTTGCACCCGACCCGGGGAGCCGTGATTTTTGATGGGGGCATTCCCGCAGAACGCCTCGCCACGCATCCCGAATACAAAGCAAACCGCAAAGAAACTCCCGAAGCCTTGGAAAAACAGTTCCCCCTTCTTCGAGAAGTCGCAGCAGCCTTGGGCTGGCCCGTGATCTCCGTGGAAAAAGAGGAGGCGGACGACGTCATTGCCAGCTATGTGAAAGCGGCCCAGGCGCAAGACTGCGTGGTGGCGACCAATGACAAGGATCTGATGGTTCTTGTGGACCAAGGATGCCGCATCTACCAACCACAATCTCAGGGGTTTGTTCTGCTTGGCCCTCCGGAAGTGGAAACCAAATGGGGAGTGCCGGCAGGAAAAGTTCCCGAGCTTCTCGCGCTGACGGGAGATGCCTCCGACAATTTTCCCGGAGTGCCGGGTGTGGGCCCCAAAACCGCCGCCAAATGGATCCGGCAATATGGCACCGCGGAAAATGTGTTGGCCGCTGCTACTACCCTTGAGCCGGAACGCCTGCGCCCGATCCTTCAGGAATCGACGGGAATCGTCCGAAGAAACCGAAAGATGGTGGAACTCCGAACCCAGGTTCCCCTTCCCGTTCCTGTGGCTGATCTGATTTTGCAGCCCGACCCCGCCCAGCAGGTGGAGCTTTTCCGCAAGCTCGAGTTCAAGCGATTCACCCGGGAGGCGGAAGGCCGCCTCGCCTCTCTAGGGCCGAAACAGGCCGACTTGTTCGGGGCCTGATTCTTATGAAGCCCCGGGTGGAAAATCTTTATGTGCATGTGCCCTTCTGCACCCATCTGTGCCCGTATTGCGACTTCCCCAAAGAACGATTGGCGGGAAATCGCATGCGGGATTTTTTATCCGGCCTGCAAGCTGAATGGGCCTGGGCGCAACAGGAATTTAACATCCTCCCCCGACGTGTTTTTTTCGGCGGAGGCACTCCCACAGCGCTCTCCCCCTCCCTGCTCAAGGAGCTCCTCGAAATCGCCCCCTGGGGACAGGCGGAAGAATGGACCGTGGAAGCCAACCCCGACGGCTTCGGCCTCACGAAAGCCTCCCTACTGAAAGAAGCGGGGGTGACACGCCTGAGTTTGGGCGTCCAAGCCTTCGAGCCGAAGGATCTGGCCTGGCTCGGGCGCCGGCATAATCGCATCGCTGTAGGAACCGCCGTGAGGGATGCCCGGCAGGCCGGTCTCCGCGATGTGAATCTGGACCTGATCTACGGCCTGCCCGATCAAGGCCCTGCCGAATGGCAGGCCACCCTTGAAGAAGCCTGCTCGCTCGAACCCGATCACCTCTCCGCCTACGTGATCACTCCCGAGGCGGGAACGGAACTGACCCGAAGGATCGAGCGCGGAGAATGGCACCCCGATTCGGAAAGCGAGTCGGTGCTTTTTCTGCTGACCCAGCGATTTCTCGAAACCCGCGGATATTCCGCCTACGAAATTTCCAATTTTGCCAAACACGGAAAAGAATGCCGACACCATCAGGCGATTTGGTCCGGGGAGGATTACCTCGGGCTCGGGCCCGGAGCCGTTTCCACGGTGGCGGGTCGCCGCTGGCGGAATATCGCGGACACCACCCGATACGCCCGCTCCGCCGAGGCCGGCCCGCACCCTGATCATGGGGAGGAGGAAACCTGCGGGACGAACGAACGCCGAACGGAACGGATTTTACTCGGATTGCGAACCAGTGCGGGGCTGGAGGAAACCAGTCTGGCGGGACAAGAAGCATGCCTGTCCGAATTGGTGGCCAAAGGGTGGGGAAAACGGCGCGAAGGAAGATTCCTGCTCACGGCGCGGGGAAGACTGCGGGCGGATGAAGTTGCCGCCATGCTCATCTAGCCATGAATCCGGCGATTCTCACCCGCGGGCTGCGAAAGACGTACCGCGTTTTTGAAAAGAAACCGGGTTTGGGCGGTGCCGTTCGCGGACTGTTCCAACGCCACTACAAGGAAGTGGTCGCCGTGGATGGAGTTGACCTGGAAATCGCGCCCGGGGAACTGGTCGGGTTTCTCGGTCCGAACGGCGCCGGAAAAACAACCACCTTAAAGATGCTTTCCGGATTGCTGCAGCCCAGCGGGGGCTCCGCCACCGTGCTTGGGCATGTGCCGTGGAAAAGGGAGGAATCCTTCCGACGAAAAATCTCCCTGCTTCTCGGTCAAAAGAACCAGCTGGTTTGGGATCTCCCTGCCCGAGAAAGCCTCGAACTGAACCGGGCCATTTATCGGATCGAGCCGGTGGATGCCCGGCGTACGATCGATCACCTTTCTGCCCTCTTGGAAGTGCGCTCCCTTCTCGATAAGCCGGTGCGGGAACTTTCTTTGGGAGAAAGAATGAAGATGGAACTGATTGCGGCTCTTCTTCACAAGCCGAAGGTTCTTTTTCTAGATGAACCCACCCTGGGTCTCGACGTCGTCTCCCAACACCGCGTGCGGGATTTTCTCCGTCATCTAGTTGCGGAGGAAAAAATCACGACGATTCTGACCAGCCACTACCTACAGGACATCGAGAGCCTGTGCCGAAGAGTGATCATCATTGATCACGGTCGGGTGATCCACGACGGCTCATGGGAGCAGATCGTGAGGGATTTTTCCGACCGGAAAGAAATCGTTCTCCGCTTTGCCGGTCCTCCTCCCGATCTTCAAGGTCCCGAGTGGGGGGACATCATCGCAAAAGATGCCGCCACCCTCCGCCTGCGGGTTTCCCTTGCCCAAGCCACCGCCGTCAGCCGCCGCGCAATTGATCTGCCAGGACTCGAGGACATCCGAATCGAAGCCATGCCTGTGGAGGAGGTGATTCGCCGCGTCTTTGCGGCGTCTTCGAGTCGCTAGCCACCCCGGTTCGAAAAAACCGCCAAGGCGACCAGCCCAAAGCCGAGAACCGCAGACACGCTCTTCCAAAGCCGCCCCTCCCGCTCTTTCAACTCCGGAACCAACAAATCAAACCACGCCAAATAGAGGAACGTCCCACACGTCGCCGCTGCCAGCACCCCGTGAAACATTTCCCACCCCTCCAGATCCACCTTCGAAGCAAGCCACGCCCCTCCGGGACTTGCCAAACTTAAAAGAACCGTCGCTCCGAAGATCTTCCCCGCCGACAAGCCGTACCTCCCCAGAGTGACCGCCAAGGCAAAGGTGTCTGTCGCCTTATGAAGAAGAATCGCCAATGCCAACGCCTCCTGCGATGCGCCGGCTTGCACGGAACCTAGGGCCAATCCCTCCAGTAAAGAGTGGAAGCCCAACATTCCACCCAAAATGTAAGGCTTCGCCGCCGTGCCTGAACCACCGTGAGGATGGCACCCGTGCATCTCTGCATGGGCATGATGCCCTTGGCGATCCAGCCAAAACAAAAAACCCATCGTCCCCGCCATCATCACCAAGCCGGGCAAGGCTCCCAGGGTTTTCAGGGACTCCGGCCCTAACTCAAAAAGGGCCGTCGCTAAAAAAGCCCCTCCCGCAAAAGTCCCGCCTAAACAAAGCCACGAGGTTCTGCTTCCGGCAGCTCGCATCGGCAAGGCCACCAAGCCTCCCCCGATCCCCGCGACAAAAAGAAGAATCAAAAGAACGGAGGAAATCACTCGCCTGATGTAGCCGAATTTCGCCCTGATGACGAGCCCATGGAGTTGTCTCTGCTTTTTGCCCGATGGTACAATCCGGCATGGATCCCGTGCCCCTGCCAAAAGATTTTCTGATTCGCACGTTGTCGGAGAAAGATTACCCCGAAATCTCCGCCATCTGCGCAAAGGTATACCCCACCGAGCGCCCCTACACCGACGCTGAGCTCGCCGCCCACCATCGCCTTTTCCCCGAAGGCCAATTCGTCGCGGTTCATCAACCCACTGGAGTCGTCGCCGGAGCTCACTTCACTTTGATGATTTGGCTCACTCATTTTCATCTCGATGATCCTTGGGACACCTTGACCGCGAATGGAACATTTCTGGATCATGACCCCACAGGTCACACCCTGTACGGGGCGGATCTGTTTGTTCATCCGGCACACCAACACCATGGCTTGGGCCGTGCTCTGACTTGGGCCGCCCGGAATCTGGTCTCCTGTAAAAAACTCTGGAGAATGGTGGGTGGCAGTCGCCTACCCGGCTACCACAAGGTCTCGACCCAACTATCCCCCGACAACTACATCACCAAAGTGAAATCCGGGGAAATGACCGATCCCGTGCTGACCGCCCACCTCCACGATGGCTGGGACGCGGTCACGGCGATCCGCGGGTACCTGCCCCACGACGATGAAAGCGAGGGATGGGCAGCCGTCATCCAATGGGTCAATCAGGCTTGCCCCCCACCCCCCGATTGGGCGATCTCGAAAGTTCCCCGCAAAAAATAAATGGCAGTGGAGGGATTTGAACCCCCGACCCAAGGCTTATGAGTCCCTTGCTCTACCGGGCTGAGCTACACTGCCGTAGATATTCCGTTCTACCTCCGCCGGGTCCCTTCGCCAAGCCACGACCTGCCCTGACGGACTGACAAAATGGGTCGGCGGCGTTCCTCCAAACGGCTAACGCAGAAGGATGCGATTGGATCGAGTCTCTTGGATTGCGCTCACCGGCATTCTTTTTGCGCCCAACCTCCTGTTCGCCGCTTCCTATACGGTTCAAAAAGGGGAGACCCTGTATCAGATCGCCAAAGGCCATAGCACCTCGGTGGAAGCCCTGACTCGCGCAAACCCGGGACTCAATCCGCAACGTCTCCATGCCGGCGACGTCCTCCAAATGCCCGCCTCCGGCAACATCTCTCCACCGGCCCCCAACCCTGCGCCATCCGATCCATCTTCCTCTTCGACGAACCCGGAATGGGTGCGGATCAAAAAGGGAGATACCTTGGCCAAAATCGCCCGCGACCGCGGGGTTTCCATCGAAGATCTCCGGAGCTGGAACCGGTTGAGGGGAGATACCCTTCACCCCGGCAATCTCCTGCGCACCCGCGTTCCCTCGTCGACTCCGGAAAAAGCCAGTCCCAAAAAGACAGAACCCCCTGCCCCTGTCAAATCCCCGGCTTCCGAGTTGATTTTTATCCCTCCTGTAAAAACCCTGATCGACTCGGCCAAGCCAAAATTGCGCGACTGGGAATACATTGTGGTCCATCACAGCGGCACCAGCGGTGGCAATGCCCGCATCTTCGATGCGTATCACAAACAACGGGGGATGGAGAACGGAATGGCCTACCACTTTGTCATTGGGAACGGTTCCGATTCCGGGGACGGTCAAATCGAAGTCGGGCAACGCTGGCTCAAGCAGATCCAAGGCGGCCATTTGGCCAGTGAATCGCTCAACGAAATTGCCATCGGGATCTGCCTCGTGGGAGATTTCAGCAATCATCGGCCGGATCCCCGGCAAACGGCAGCCCTGATCGAACTCGTGCAGTATCTTCGAAAACTCCAGCCGGACTCACGTTTGAAGTTCCGGCTGCACCGGGAAATCAACACCAAGCCGACGGAATGCCCCGGGAAACTCTTTCCGGCGCCGGCGATTCACGAAATCCTGGATTGAGGTGCCGTCGATAAAGGCTGGAATCCCACCCAAGCCCGACGCGTCCGCGGGCCGTCAAACTCGCAAAAATAAATCATCTGCCAGGTGCCAAACTTAAGCCGGCCTTTTTCAAGGGGCCAAGCCAAGTGATTCCCCACCATCGCCGCTTTCACATGCGCCGCCGTATTGCCTTCCCCATGCCGGTAATCCCGGCTTTCCCACGGCACCGCCTTCTCGAAGGCCACCGCCATGTCCCGCCGAACATCTGGATCCGCTCCTTCTTGGATTGTGACTCCTGCCGTTGTGTGAGGGATCACCACGTGCAACAAACCGTCCTGCCAACCCCGCCGGGCGGCCGCCTCCTCCAAGAATTGTGCTAGAGGAACAAATTCGGTATGACTTCGTGTGTTGATGACCTCTTCTTCCAGCATCGGGGACATATGATTGTCGTAACAGGCGGAACCGGCTTTGTCGGGCGAGAAATTTGTCGGGCTCTGACCTCCGAAGGCCTGTCCGTGCGGGCGGTAGCCCGGACTGCCCCTTCCCAGCTACCAGCAGGGGTCGAATTTTTCCCGGGGGACGTCACCCGACCAGAATCCCTGCGCTCAGCTTTCCGTGGAGCCAAGGCCGTCATTCATGCTGTTGGCATCATCCGCGAACATGGGGACCAAAGTTTTGAACGGGTTCATCTACAGGGAACAGCGGATGTGGTGGCAGCCGCACGTGCCGCCGGCATCCCCCGATTCCTTTACCTCAGCGCCCTCGGTACCCGTCCGATGGCCGCCTCGCGCTACCACCAAACCAAGTGGGGAGCCGAGGAAATCGTCCGTCACAGCGGTCTCGGCTACACGATCTTTCGACCCTCCTTGGTTTATGGGAAGGAGGATGACTTCACGACACGGCTTGCCTCGCTGATGCAGCCCCCGCTTTCCTGGATCTCCGGAGGATTCCTCCCCATCCCCGGCGGGTCGGAAGTGACGCTCCGCCCAGTTCCGGTCGGAGCGGTCGCCGAAGCCGTCGTTCGTTCCCTCGGCCAGTCCGAAGCCTTAGGGCAAACGTTCGATCTGTGCGGCCCCGAAACCACCTTCCGGGATCTCGCCCTCGATATCGCCTGTGCCATGGGTCGGCCGGCCACCTGGGTGGAAAATTCCCCCGAAGTCATTTTAGCAACCCTCCCCTGGCTCTGGTTGGCCTTGAAAAAACCCGTTCTCTTTCCGGTTCCCCTCAAACTCTGCCGGCTCTTCGCCTCGCTGGCGGAAAGAATTTTGCCCAATCCTCCCCTCACTACTGACCAGATTCTC
>Ga0214917_10006371_pt1 | contig 12274 bp, 15 predicted proteins | sample LL_1208_BB_MetaG_FD_177983 | JGI IMG/M metagenome (GOLD analysis project Ga0214917, IMG submission 177983) | Freshwater microbial communities from Lake Lanier, Atlanta, Georgia, United States - LL_1208_BB | ecosystem: Environmental > Aquatic > Freshwater > Lake | place: USA: Georgia | collected...
GCAGGTACTTGCACAACCTCTGTGCTTGATCCAGAAAAATAGACCGACCCAGAACTTAATACTGTAACTCCTGATGTGATAGTTGCATTATTTGTTGTAACAGTATCTGCTATTCCAGATCCAGATTGGTAATCCAAAAAATCGATATCAAATGGATAATACAAAAGAATATTTGAATTGTTTATATTATATGGATAAGTAGGTTGTAGATAAGAATATGTTGGACCCCCTGACCAAGGATATGTAATTGTTCCAGTTGCTAGATAACTGGTCAACAGATTGGATACTTGTAATTTCTGTGTTTCTGTAAGTCCAACGTCCCATATCAAGACAGTTTGAAATGCAAATGTTGATGATTCAGATGAAGAATAGATACCAGCATTTATAGTAAGTTTCAAATTACCCTGACCTCCCGTCAAAGTTCCATTACCAACACCATTAACTAAAATATTATTTGGAGTTGTCCCGGTATTTGTTCCGCAAAAGACTAACCAATTTGTAGATGAAGACACATTTGGCGAATTTCCAGAAGTTTGTGTCATCCATTGATTATAAAGTGCTAGACCGACCCGACCACTCCAGTGTCCATGTAACCAATTCAACCCTTGACCATCAAAGATTCTTCCATTTATTCCACCCTGAACATAAGAGGTAATAGAACATATAGTAAAAGTGGTTGGAACGCTTCCTGAAGGCCATACAATTGTACTACTAGTAGAACCAGTTATATATGGAATAATTGCAGTTGCCCCGTTTGTTTTTCCAATAGAGTTTGTAATTCCAGACATGGTAGCATTTCTTCCATTACCAGTAAAATCGTATAAAGTTGTACTAGTGTTACTAGGATGTCCTGCTATATATGCGCCCCACGGTGTAGGTAATGACATGTGTAATTCAATATTATATTATTCAATTACACATTTAAATAGTATATATGTACAAATCTATATCAAATCCATATTTGAATACAAATACATATAATGAATGCTCGACGATTCGACTAAAAGACCGTTCGCCATTACTCCATAATTATGGTAAATATTCGGGTTTTCTAATGCAAAATGCCATATAGTGACCGGTTCTGGTTCTTCGTAAGGTTCTGATCGGTCATCTAAGAAGGCCGGAACACGGTAATGATCTTCTGTGATATAAATGTCGCGCATATAATCGAACACCTCTTTTTTCTTCTCGTCTGTAATCGATTTATGCAAAATACAATGGTCTCCGGTAACACAGAGATCCTCTCTTAATCTCGAAATCTTGGATTTTCTTAACCAATATAATTTGCTGGATTCTTTCTCAATAGCGAGAGGATTTGGTATTTTGCGTGAACCGATTAATTCGATTGCTTTGTAACCATTACTAAATGTTTTAACAAGGTCTCCTCTGCGAAGTTTTTCGACCGGGACATATTCTTCTTCGTCCGTTTCTGTATTCATACAAAGAATTTTAGTTCCTTGGAGAAAACATGGGTAAGTATATTGGTTTACATTTATTTTTGTAAGGAAGATACTGTTATCAGTAACACCTGCACTAGATGTAAATGTAAATAGCAAAGTATATGTTCCATTAGAAGATACTGTGAACGGAAAAGTAATTATATTCCAACTATTAGTGAGCGATACCGTCTGAGTGCTAAGTACACCTGCGATCCCAACAGTCATTTGTTGCGCAGTCGTTGAATTACCAGACCTTACGGATACAGCAAAAGTCAATGCATTGCTAGCGCATGATATAAGGTTCATAGACTGACTAATTTGCAGATTTGCATTCGATGCTCGTTGTTGAACAATTAAAAATTGGGGAATACCAGGATAGTTTGAACCAAATCCACTACTCCCATTCCCAAGAGCAATTGCATTTGAACCTGCCGCACTCACCGAATTTACTATCCAGTTTGGAAATACGGAAGACACGTAATTAGTAGATGTTTGCAATCCGACCGTTGAAAATGTGACACCTCCTGATTGTTTATCAAAATAAGTAAATGAATTCGTTGAAACTGTATACGCATCGAAATTCCCATTTACAACTAAATTCGACATTCAGATATTTACTATATACCTGTTGTAAATATATATTATTGTTAGATGATAACACATATTTACAACTTTTCTTGTTACTTTTTGCGTTCTTAACACCTAGATGTGTGGGCTGACGTCATAGTCCAAGTCCATACGTCCAGACATTAAATCTGAAATTATTTGTCATTTACAACATAAACCGTACAACAAATATATTACAATATGGAAAATATTCACAAGTCTTGGAAACCACTGTTCGACCAGTATGATTTTGATTTAGATACTTTGTACAATTCGGGTGATACTATTTATCCTCCCAGAGAATCTATATTCAAAGTATTTCAAATGGATCTGAATGAAATAAAGGTTGTGTTGCTTGGACAAGACCCATACCATAATCCAAATCAAGCAAATGGGTTGAGTTTCTCAGTAAATGATGGCATTGCTATTCCACCTTCTCTCAGAAATATATACAAAGAACTGCAAACTGAATTCCCCAAGAGAAATTATGTCTTCAAATCCGGCAATCTTGAAAAATGGTTTGAGAGAGAAAAGATCTTCCTCTTAAATGCTTCCTTGTCTGTCGCAAAAAACAAACCCGGAAGTCAAATGGATGTTTGGCGCGAATTTACAGACGATGTAATCAAATATATAAGTGAAAATAACAGCACTTGTATATTTGTGCTTCTTGGTAATTTTGCAAAATCAAAACAAGTATTCATATCCAATAAAGACAATATAATAACTGGAGTACATCCATCACCCTTTTCTGCTCATTCTGGATTTTTCGGTTCAAATTTATTCAAAGACATAGAAACGAAAGTAGGGAATCAAATCGACTGGAACATATAAATACCCTCTATTCTAACACTTTTGCTACGTTCATCACCCCATAATAACACGCGCCAAATACCGCGCTCTTGAACAACATACCCAACACATTGATATTACCATCCTCTCCGAAAAACCCAGCAAATTTCAAATATCTTGCCATCAATATATTAATCGTGTCTACTTGAAAAATTAAAAAAAGAACTGCTACAACAATAGGCATCTGTAATTCAGCAATTAAATCAAATTTATGATTGATTGTTTTGCGTATTTCTTCCGATGTTTTGGTCTCGCGAATTCGTTCTTCTTGGTCGAGCACATAGTCTTCCTTTACCTTTGCAGGAGGAATGTAGTTCGGTTTGGCACTCTCATCTCGAAATCCAGATGTATCGAGAGGAATGTCTTTTGGCGGCAAAGATAGTGGAGGAGCATTTCCTAAAGGTCCTCCTTCGAAATCGTAAGAAGGGGGGAGAGGAGGAGGTGGCAATGCCCCGCCCATCATTGTCCCTTGTCTCCCATATTCAGGATGAGGCATCGCATCCATACGTTGCTGACCTTGCATATATGGATTCTGATGTGGGTTCATTTGACGATACGTAGTCGATTCCATATCATACCCTCTGTCGGTAGATGGTCTTCCATTCATTCCTCCGCTCATTCTGCCATTCATTTCGCCATTCATTCCGCCGTAAGGCGCCATTGTAACATTGTCGGGCAAGTCCATTATATATGTGCTCGAATTCGCCATTTTAAAATAAGTATATCATAACGCATATTCTTTGTTGTTCACATTGAACGACAAAGAATGTCCAACTGTGTAAAATGCTAAACTATGTTTTCTTTTGGTTTGATTTTAATATCCAATACTCTTTTTGTATTATCGCACTTACCTGACGATTCCGCTTCATATTTATAGCATTTTTCTCCGTGTTTGAATATTTTGCCGTCTATTTCGCTAATAACCGGTCCGGCAAACCGAATACAACTCTTATCCTCACACACCTGGCGAAACATTGTTGCTAGACCTAATCCAAGTAAAATAGAAATAAATATTTTGCCCATTGGCGAATTCAGCAATACTTTAATCTGCATTTTGGATTTACGTTTATAATCCTATATGTTAGCAGTGCATTATTCCTGTGGCGGAATTTTTGCTATATTTCCATCTGCTGGACACTTAACCTCTGTCTGTTTAAAATGGAAACACGTACCCGTCGCATCTCGATATTGCAATAAATCCACTGACTCTGGGGTGGGATAAACATAAATTACACGTTTGTCCGGTTGATACAAATAAACAAACAACATACCTATAGCAAAACTCACAATAAATACGGGAATATTAATATATTTAGACATAGGATATGCTATATATATTACTTGACATCTATTTGTGAAATCCTCGTCCTCCACACGATTATTTACTTTTTTTCTTATCTTTCGATTTCTTCTTCTCCGCTTTTTCGGATTTTTCCGACTTCTCATTGGAAAACATAGCAATCAATTCTTCGTCATTCAATGCTTTTGTGGGGGCAGGAATCGTCGAATACTCTGGCGCAGCATCCTCTTGGCCGATTCGAAATACAGACCTATTTGGGTCAGAGGTCTGCTCAATATGTTTTGCTTTTTCTTCCATTTTTGTACGCATCCTCTCTTTCGCTGCCATCTGTTTTTGCATTCTTTGTAATGCGCCAATATTGATGCCGCCTTTTCCTCCTCCCCCACCCATTCCCTTCGCCAAACTCTTGAACATATCATTCATTGCACCCATTCCTTTCATCCCTTTCATTTTACCCATTAATTCCCCTGCTTCTTTCATGATCTCCTCTTCCGATATTTCGCCGGATTTCATTTTCTGTTGCAGTTTACCGCTAATGGTTTTCATCAGCGACATAATCTTCTTCGGGTTCTTGACAATTTTGTTAATCAAATCACCGGTGCTTTTCACATTGTTTGGATTGATTCCCTCTCCACTTTCGTCGTCGAATAAATTCTCTACATCGTGAGAAATCTCCTCTGCCAATTCTTTTGCTAAAGATCCGATCTTCCCATCAAACAGACTTTTCAAATGTTCGTGGACATCGTTCGCATTCGGCATTTCTTCGGTTTTCTGCATATTCTCGAACATCTCTTTAAAGTCTTCCATATTGGGAACATCTCGTTGTTCTTGTTTCTGGGTTGAATTTGAATTTGAATTTGAATTTGATTCTGAACTGGCATTTTCACCTTCTCCTCCTCCTAAATTCTTAAAGAAACTACTGATCTCTTCTAGAGTATTATTCAACTTCTCTTGCAATACATTCTCATCGACGCCTTCAAATATATCTGCTGCGTTTCCAAACATCGATTTGTCGCGTACTGAATTGACCACATTCATCAAAATCAACTGCAAATATTTCCATATTGCGCCTCTCGTTGTTTCTGTCACTCCTTCACAGTTATAGAGGAGACGAAACTCGACGGCGGGTAAAAATCGCGTATTTACCTCTGATTCATCTTTAAACATATCGTCATTCTGATACAAGATATCGAAAAACCGTTCAGGATACACCTCGGTACAGTATTTAAATAACTTTTCGATTTCACGGGGAGCAATATCTTCTGCGGTCCATTTTCTCCATAAAACACTGTATTCTGGAAAAGTAGTAGTTAAATCTTTGGCAAAATCGCGAATAATGGTTTGGAATTTAGCAGGAACAGTTATATTTGAATCATTCATTCTATAGCAGAAAAAATATATATGTGGTGCTTATTTCTATTTATATTATTTTACGGATAAGGTCTCTTATTCTCTCTCACCTCTCAAAAAAATTGAATTGTTCTTGCTGTAAAGAATTCAAACAGTATAATTATTGCTATCTTATATTTATTTACTAATCCCCTGAAAAATGGACACCGATTTCAAAATGACTTATGTAAATGTGGCAGACCCTTCTTGGAGCATCGAACGAAAAATTGCTTGGTTAAAGAGGCGTGATTATCTCAGAACTCATAGAGACGCGTTTATTCCAGACGAATGTGTTGCAGATAAAGAGTACCATCAATGGTGGCATAAAAAAGGTAAGTTCCAAACGATGAAACATTATGTGGATGGACAGCAACCAATATATTAAAAATATTGAAATGTTGAAACCCGACGACAAAAAATATAAACCTTACATATGATATTTTTTATTGAAATGTTCCTTCATACAGAAAATCAATTGCTGTTATGGCAAACACTTCAGAAATCCCCGTATTTAATCGAATTTTCACAGAAATTTGCGGGATATAGAGAGGAATGGTTCCGAGGAGTCGTAGAGCAGTTTTATACACAGTGGATATCGCGCCATAATCGTGTACCTAGTAATGCACAAGAACTCCTTGAAATAAATAAGTATGCGTTACAAACAATGGTCGCGGATCTAAAGCGATTATTAGGATATCCATTGTCCTCTCAATATTCTAGTAAACCCCAAACATCCTCCTATCAAGTTGCAGCAACCAATGAACTTCCGTCTTATAATGTTGCAGAGGAACGTCAGCGACGAGAAGAGCAGTGGTCGACAAATTTCAGTAAATACCAAGCAGAATACAATCAATTATTGGAAACCCCGGCGCTTCCTATGAGAGGATTACCTAGTGAGATTTGTGACGATAAAATAAAGAATATGGATGAATTATTGAAAGAACAAGAGAGGATGAGGGATATGGATTTCTCTATTTATACGCCGTCTTCGTCTTCAATGTCGACTCCTTCGTCGTCTTTTACACAGCAAAAATATTTAACAACCGAAAAACAAGTTCCGAAACTAAAAATATTAGATGAGATTGAGAGGATAGAAATCAATCAAGAGATCGAGTTGTCAAATAAGAAAACTGTCCGGTTTTCACAAGAGGAGGAATTGGTCGCCTATGAGAACGCAAAATTCGAGTAATTATCAATAAATCACTATATTTTAGAATCCTATGACTGATCCCATAGAAAAATATATCTATTATGTGGAGAGGTTGCAAATAAATATACCGACACCAGAACCGACAGAATTTATAAAAACCGCAATGCCTACTTTTTCACCTACACAATCCATCCCCTCGCCTTCTACAAACGACACATATTTATTGCAATATATTATTGTTGTAAGTATTGCTACCAGTTTGTTTACTACTTGTTGTGTTATCTGCACGAATTACTGCTGTTCGAATCTTCGTATAATGCTGAGAAACAAGTATTTGAGGAATATTGCGTCGTCTACATCATCTGTGTCTTCAGAGGAAGATTCTAATTCTAGTATTTGTGAGAATAGTAGCAGCGAAGACGGTGTTTTTTGGTTTGATGACATTTATAGGATATCCGCAGAAACTGCAGAATCCGCAGAATCTACAGAATCCACAGAATATATACTATAAACGCGTCCCATTTTTTGAGTAGCAGAAAATTGAAAATCTTTATATTCCTTTTATAACAAGAAATATAAAGAACACTCATTGTATTATCAATCCTTAACCCCATACCTCTCAAATATCAAAATCGCAAAATGATCTCGCCCGTTGTGAAAAAGGAATTATTGACTCGTTATAAACAAATGCAGAGAGAGAAACAGGTATGTTATAATTGTGGTAATCTTGCCGAAGAAAAATACTCCAAATTTATTCTTTGGAAATACTATTCGTTTTGCAGTGGTTGGTGTCAATATGATACCGAAAGTGATATTCGTAAAGAGTGGAGACATAGTCACCGTTAGTTTGCCATCACTAGTTTGTCACCACTAGTTTGCCAATCGTAAAAACATTGCTTTTACTGCCTCTTGTTTTCTTTCATTTTCTAACCCTTGTTCGTATGCTTTCCTCTGATATTGTTGTATTCTTGCTGCACGTTCTCGTTCTCTATTTACTAGTATTTGTTCTGCTTGTTCTTTTGATAGTTGATTGAAATTCTGAGAAGACCTAGCACGTCCATATTCTTCTACATTCTTATATGTTGCAATATTTCTATAGTCTGATTCACTTACTTGAAAAACAGTCTCGTCTTTATGAACGCGTCTCAAATCTTCGAACTTTAGTTTGGCAAATGGATCGCCGCTAATGTAGACGTCCTCTGCGTCTTCCGCTTCATTTGTGTCGTTTTCATAAAGACGGGTTCCTATATGATGTGTCATTTCTCTTACTCCTCCTGTGTAACGCGCTACCGCGCGTTGTTGTTGTTTGATTTCTTCCATACTTTGTGCCATATTGTTTTTATTGACTTTTGATGTATCGTATACCGCGCGACTATCGCGAAACCAGTCATTCCGCGATTCGTCGATTTTTTGTTGCATCTGTTCTTCAAAAATACGATTGAAATCGCTGTGGAATTTATCGCCGCTAGAGGTTTTACTAGCAACTGCCCTCATACGTTCTTCCTCCTCTCCCCCTCCGTGTGTATATTCATAATTATTTTGCTGTAACTCGGTCATTCGTTGATTGCTATTTTCCACTCGATGCATTTCTGCATAATCGGTTGCAAGTATTTCGAGTGCTTTTTTATAAAAAATGAAATAATCCGGAGGCATTCCCGACTTATCTGGGTGTGTCATCAAGACGCGTTGTTTTGCCTTTTTCAGAGAGTCGATTGTGAGGGATTCACGTTGAACGCCAAACAATGCATATATTTCGTCTAAAGAGTATTGGCGGATATCGAGATTATGAATGCGTGGATGATTATCTTTAATTGAATTAGGTCTATGGTCGCAATGTTGCGGTAGTCTAGACATGTTTATTTGCAATAATGATATATTTTAGAGAGGATATTCAGGCGCGAAAAGAATTCAAGAATTCCTGACCAAAAGAAATCCTTAGATTCCTGACCAGAAAGGAATTCAAGAATTCCTGACCAAAAAATTGAAAGTCTTTTTGTTTCAGAATTACTGCAATCATATTCTGATTCCGATTATTTATCAATATTCTATTCTCACAACATATACAACCGAAAACGAAAATGTCTTCTATTACAGATTTCAGTGAAGTCGTCAAAGTCGAAAGAGAAGAAATGAAAGGTATTACTGCCTTGTTATCCGAAGGTAAGATGTCAATCCCATTGAAATTGGCATATGACGATATTTGTGTGCACGAATTCTACACGGGAATGGATGTGGTCGTAGGAGAAAACGAAGAACGCAGACAACTGTTTAATCCTCGACACATATTTGATTTAGTAAATGATTTTGCCGTGAAAGAAATAAATAGTGCAATTGAGAGGTTTGAAACAAAAGAGGTAGTCAGCAAATTATCTGAACATTCTTGGCAAATAAAGAATGGATTTGTCACCGTTAGTCTCTGCCTCCATTCTTACACGCTTTATAATCAAAGTACTCTTGTGTTCGAAGATATTGCTACACATCGTGTCGCTGTCTCTATGGTGGCATACCTTGATACGAAAAATGTTTATCGCTCAGAAACGCATTCGGAAGAAGTATTCAAAGAAGTAAATCAATTCTACACTGACCTCAAAAACTCACTCACAAAATAAAAATATTGTTATTTGCCTTGTTTTGTTATATTGTCTTGTAAATGTAATTATAAATACCTTTTTTACCTCTCACAATTATTGAGAGGTAAAAGCATGTTCAGGTGTGCACTGCACTAATGTTTGGACGTGTGTACATCATTTGCACTGTATGTATGGACTGTGACGTCATTCCACACGTCCAGGCATTAACACCCAGGAGGATATATATCGACAAAATGCATATATGTTTTTTGCAACCCTTCCTCTAGTCCTACTTTAGGATAAAATCCGAGAAGACGTTTTGCAGAACTAATATCCGGTCTTCTCATCGTCGGATCATTTTCCATTTTAGGAACATACGTAACAATCAATTTGCAACTAAACACTTTTTCAAATTTTTTGACTAAGTTTGCAATAGAACATTCTGTATTTGGATTTCCTAAATTGATCGGTCCAACCTCTCGTGAATCCATAAGTGCGAGAAGACCATCAATCGTGTCGTCAATATAGCAAAAACTCCTCGTCTGACTGCCATCTCCATAAACAAATATCGGTCGATTTTGCATTGCGTGTTTTATGATATTGGTAATTACTCTCCCATCATCAATATCCATATGAGGTCCATACGTATTGAAAATGCGACATATTTTGAAATTCCCGCCGTATTTATTTCTATACTCATAAACATATGTTTCTGCACAACGCTTGCTCTCGTCATAGCAACTCCTCTCACCAACAGTATTTACGTTTCCATAATACGATTCTTTTTGAGGATGTTCGAGAGGATCGCCGTATACTTCAGAGGTAGATGTCAATATAAATTTAGCGCCGTGTTTTACCGCTAAATCGAGTATATTTTTTGTACCAATCACATTGACATTGATAGTTTCTATAGGATATTTGCGATATTTAGGGGGAGAGGCAATCGATGCTAAATGATAGATTTCGTCTATCTTTGGCAAACTATCAAGAATCGATATATCCGTCACAATATCACATTCTATAAACTTGAACCTCTCGTCAGATAAACCATATGGTTTAGGCGAAGTCAGCAAATTATCTATTCCAATCAATTTGCAGTCGGGGTTTCCATTGAGAAGACGTTTCGCCAAATTGATTCCAATAAAACCGGCACATCCAGTTATCAATATAGTTTTCATCGGTGTAAAAGAGATAAAGAATGTATGATAAATCATTATACTTTTGCCGTAAAGAATGGACGCCAATACCGCATTAAACTTAAAAGAGAAGAGGGAGATCATTACAAATTTAGCAAGTCTAAATGATTTGCAAACAGCATTGCAAAACAATCCGGGTGTGTTTATTATGAAATTGGGAGCGGAATGGTGTGGTCCTTGCAAACGTATTGAAGGACTAGTCTCGTCGTGTATGGAACAGGCACCAGAAAATGTACAATGTGCGATTATCGATGTAGATGAAGCAATCGATATTTACGGGTTTTTAAAGACAAAGCGTGTTGTGACCGGAATTCCTGCGATTTTAGCATACTACAAAGGTAATGTAAACTATCTTCCAAATGAAGTCGTTATTGGTTCTGACCCTAAAAATGTAATTGCCTTTTTCCAAAAATGCTACAAGACATCCGAACAGAAACAGGCATAGAACGCCCGTCAATCGCCAAACGCCAAAAACATCAAAATATGAGAAAAGAAAGGATTCTCACATTTTTTTCATTTTCCTAGAACGGTTTTTACGGTTTATTTTTTTGGACTTTGGTGTTTTTTGGCGTCGTCGTTTTTTACCCCCTGTCGATCTTTCTGCGGAAGAAGAAGGTTTCAACTCCTCTTCTTCTTTTCCTTCTTCTCCTCTTTCTTCAAGGCCAGAGAAAAGAGATTCCGTGTTTTTAGGAGAAGAAGGTTCGGATTCTTTGCCAGAGGCGAGAGGATTCATATTGCTTAATGCGTCAAGTGAACTCATTGGATTTTCCGGTAAAGATTGTTCAATCGTCTTGGTAATGTCAGCGCCCATTTCTAGCGATGTAACATATGCTAATACAGCAGTTGTTAAACCGACCAATCCATAGGTAATTACTGGCACACCATATACTTGCATATTCACAATGTCGGCCATTTTGAAGGAGATATATATTGTATTGCCATTTGGTTCTGCAAAAATAACATCACAAAATCACTTAAAGAATATATATAGTTATATACCAACAAGTCAATTTCTATTGCTAGTCCCCACTCACACGCCCGTAGTTTTACAATATGTCCGAAACAGATTCCACCAAGTCTCCTTTTGATGATTCATCCGTATATGACCCCGAGCAAGAGAACGGGTCAGAATATGATGGTCAGTACGCGAATGACCGCGGCGACTATTATTCGGATGAGTCATCAGACTATTATTTTGCAACAAAGACAGACCCGATTGTTTCTAACAAGAAATATGTTCGGCGAGTAAACCCCGAAACTGGAAAAAATGTGCGCGTCGAGTTTTTCCCGACAAATACTACTCCAAACACAATTATCAAGAATGCCATTACTGGTACTTTTCAAGGAATTGATGGGAGATATTTCCGAGTTGGGTTGGCAGATGAAGACCTCTTTTTCAGTGTCATTTTAGCGACAGGAGAAATGGGTCAAAATGCGCCTTTGTTGTTCTATGATAGTCCGGAGCAATATGAACGCCATTTCTTCACTAAATTGTCGCAACAGACAAAAGAGAATTGGGCAGAAAAGCGAGATCGTGCGCTGATTCGATTGAAAATCAGACAGACAAGTGAAGAGAGAGAAATGAACGGAGGTGTTGTTTTAGTCAAGTAGACCGATCATACACACAAAAGTGTAAAATCATTTCACTAGTAAGAATAATATAAACTCTTATTAGTGAAACACATCCAGATGTTAGAGTCCAGCAAATTGTTTGCTGTTTAGAACACCCCACATAACAACGGGGGTATTGTTAGTGTATTTATTTTTCGTAACTG
>Ga0214917_10006372_pt1 | contig 12273 bp, 10 predicted proteins | sample LL_1208_BB_MetaG_FD_177983 | JGI IMG/M metagenome (GOLD analysis project Ga0214917, IMG submission 177983) | Freshwater microbial communities from Lake Lanier, Atlanta, Georgia, United States - LL_1208_BB | ecosystem: Environmental > Aquatic > Freshwater > Lake | place: USA: Georgia | collected...
GCTCCACAGCAACGTCAGTGACCTGCACTCTTTTCCGGCTTCATCTCCAAACCGCATGCGCGCGCCTGCTGCTGCATCAGCCCTTGTGTGAAGTCCGCCTCGGCGTCTCCGGAATTGATCAGCGCCTGCAAAAAATCCCTGGCGGCATTCGACAGCGGCATGGGCATTTCCAGCGACTTGGCAAGGTCCAGGCCCAGATCCATGTCCTTGCGCATTAGCCAAGGCGAAAAGCCCGGCGCGCCGTCCATCGCCACCCAGGATGGAGTGCGGCCCTTGGTGAAGGCAGAACCCATGGCACTTTGGTTCAGAAAATTGAGAAAAGCCTCGCGCGTGAGGCCGGCTTTTTGCCCCAGAACCAGTACCTCGGCCAGCGCTTGGCTTACGCCGCCCAGCCAAACGTTGTGGCAGATCTTGGCCACTCGCGCCAGCTCGCCTTCACCCACATAGCTGGCTGCCTTGCCCATGCTCAGGAAAAGCGGCCTTACGTGTTCCACCGCCGGTGCGGGTCCAGAGCAGACAAAGGTGGAGTTGCCTGACGCCACCACCTCGGGGTTGCCACTCACCGGTGCGGCAATGAAGGCCACACCCATGAACTCCAGGCGCTCGCGGATGGAAGACGAGGTCTCCACAGAGATGCTCGAGCAGTCGATCACTACCTGTGGCTTTTTCGCGCTGGGCTGGCTCAGCAGGCCAGTGTTCCCCAGCAGGAGTTCCTCGACCACATCGCCGGTGGCCAGCATGGTCACAACGATGTTGCAGCCTGCCAGGTCCTGCAGTGTGCGCGCCACCTGCGCGCCGTGGGCACGCAGTGGCTCGGCTTTTTCGGGCGTGCGGTTGTAAACACTGAGCTGCGCACCGGCATCGGCTAGGAGGCGTGCCATGGCCAAGCCCATGTTGCCTATGCCCAGCCAGCCGATGTGGCCGAGCTCCTTGACCGTCATGGCGTGGCCCATGTCTGAGCTCACTTGTCGAAGTTGTTTTTCTTGCCCTGGCGGACGTACTCAACCACGTCGGCGATGTGCTGCTTGCCGTGCACGCCTCTGAGCTTGGCCAGGTGGCCGAACATCTGAATGCCAAAGCCGCCGTCCAGGCTGTCGGTGACAGCCTGGCGCCAGGGCCGGCGCACGATCTGCGTGGTCAGTCGGCGCGTGGTGCGCGGCTGCGTCATGATGTGATCAGCAATCTTGTAAGCCCGTGCGATCAGCTGATCGCGGGGCAGCACCTCGTTGACCATGCCCCACTCCAGCGCTTTTTGCGCCGTGATGGCCTCTCCCGAGAGCAACGCATAGGCTGCCCGCTTGACGCCAAGCAAGGTCTGAAAGCAGGTGTGGATGCCGTCGCCTGGCACCGAGCCGATGTCGTAGTGCAGGTCGTAAATGGTGGCATCGTCGGCACAGATGCTGATGTCGCACATCAGGCAGATCTCGGTGTGAAAGCCCGGGCCGTTGAGCACGCCGATAGTGGGGATTTCCAGGTCGTTGACCAACGCGCTGACGTTGATGCGTCCGTCCTTATAGGCGTACTCGTAGGCCCAGTAGGGCATGTCCTCTTCCTCGAGCTTGAAGCCGTCGGGGTCAGCGTCCATCATGAACTCCTGACCCGAGCCGGTCAGAATCAAGATCTCGTTGTCAGGATCCCCGCCAATGGCCTTGAGCATCAGGCCCAGGGCGCGATGGTTTTCCACGCTCAGCTGGATGGGTCCGCCAAGGGTGTGGGCCTCGGCCAGCACCACGCCATCAGGGCGGCGACTCAACTTGAAAAAATCCTTGAATCGCTCCTTCGTTTCTTCGAAGGTGGGCATTGACGGGAACTTCTGCAGAGACATGGGGGCTCGCTCCTTTTAATGTAAATCAGACGGGTGCGTAAGTGCCGGGCTCTGCCAGCTGCTGCGGCGCCTGCGGCACCTCGGTGCCGGGCCGCAGCGTCTGCCAAGCTCCGTTCACGATGGCCTGTACGCTCAGGCCGTATTTGTCGAAGAGAAATTCGCGGCTGCCCGATTCGGCAAAGGTGTCCTGCAGGCCGATGCGCACCAATCGTAGGCCCAGGCCGGCTTCGGCCATGGCCTCGGCCACTGCGCTGCCTAGGCCGCCAATTACCGAATGGTTTTCGGCCGTGATCACAAGCCGGGTTGGCCGCGCGGCCTCTAGGATGGTGGCCGCATCCAGCGGCTTGACCACCGGCGAATTGACCACGGCCACGCTCAGACCCGAGCGTTCGAGAACCTCGGCGGCGGCCAGCGTGGCCGGCACCATCATGCCTGAGGCCACCAGGCAGACATCGGTGCCGCGCGAAAGCAAATGCGCGCGCCGGCCGTCAAAAACATGGCCCTCGCCGAAGATCACTGGGATCTCGCCGCGCTTGAGCCGCAGATAGACCGGTCCAGGGATGTCGGCGGCTACAGACACGGCCTGTGAGATTTCGCTGGCATCGGACAGGTCAAACACGGTCATGTTTGGCAGCGCACGCATCAGGGCCAGGTCGTCGATGGCCTGGTGGCTGGGGCCGCCCGGGCTGGAGACGCCGGGCATGAAGCCGGCGATCTTGACGTTCAGCTTGGAGTAGGCCAGGGCCATAGCGATCTGGTCGTAGCAGCGCCGGGTGCAGAACACTCCAAAGCTGTTAACGAAGACCGTGTGCCCCGCGCGAGCCAGGCCGCCGGCGATACCTATCATGTTGGCCTCGGCCATGCCCACGTTGATGAAGCGCTCGGGCATCTGGTCGCGGATTAGGTCTGTCTCGGTCTGCCGAGTCAGGTCGGCGCCCAGGCACAGCAGTTCAGGCCGGCGTTGGGCCAGCTCGAGCAGCGCCTTTCCATAGGGCTTGAGCGCGATGTCGTAGGGAGGCTTACGCAAGCTGTGCCTCCAATTCAGTTTCGATGGCGGCCGTCAAGGCGGGGTCGAGCTTGACGAAGTGCGCGTCGGTGCTGGTGGGCAAGGCCTGGATGCGTGCCAGGATTTGGGTGCGCCCGACTAACACGCGCGGGCGGCCCTGGCGGGGCGCGGCTAGGGCGGCGTGCAGTGCCTGCAGGTCGTGGCCGTCGATGTCGAACACCTCCCAGCCAAAGGCGCGCCACTTGTCAGCCAGCGGCTCGATGGTGGTCACGTCGGTCACAGCGCCATCGACCTGCGAGTTGTTGGCGTCGATCAGTACACTCAGGTTGTCCATGCCATGGTGTGCGGCAAACATGGCCGCTTCCCAGACCTGGCCTTCTTCCATCTCGCCGTCGCTCAGGAAGGCATAAGTGTGACGTCCGTCGCCGGCCAGGCGCGCTGCCAAAGCCAGACCGATGGCGCCCGACAGGCCCTGGCCCAGGGAGCCGCAGGTTAGATCGACCATGGGCGAACGCTCGGTGCTGATCGCTTCGAGCAGTGCGCCGTCCAGTCCGTAGGAGGCCAGGTGCTTGCGATCGATCAGGCCGAGCTCGGCGGCCACTGCGAACAGCACCACCACGTAGTGGCCGGGCGAGAGCACGAAGCGGTCGTGCCCAGGCCGCAGAAAGCTACCGCCATAAAGCACGGCAAACATTTCAGCGGCGGACAGGGCCTGACCAAAGTAGCCAAAACCCTGAATGGCGACCATGCGCACCGCGTTGAGCTTGATGCGGATGGAAAGATTGCTAAGGTGGCGCCAGTCGGGCGGTGGAGCGGCTTGCAAACGGGAGTCCTTTCTGGTGGGTTCGCCAAGGCCGGACCGGTGAAAGCCTAGCCAAAATCACATTAAGCCCGCAGTTACAAGAGCCAAACAGGAACTGTTTACCCGCCTGCTGGACAATTCACCGACCGACCTATTGACCTGCTTCCAGAAACTTTCCGCGACCTAATCCCCGACCTGCAACAGGCGGTGAGTCGCGCGGTATTCCATAGGCGTGCAGCCCATTACCTTTTTAAAGCGGCGGCAAAAGTAGTCAACGTCGAAGAAACCCACCGCATCGCCGATCTGGGAAACCCGCAACCGGGTGTAAGACAGCAGTTCGCAGGCCTTGTCCATGCGACGTGCCGTCAACAATTCAACAAAGGTCTGCCCAGTCTCGCGCCGCAGCAAGGTTGCTAGGTAGTTGGGCGAGACGGCAGCGGCCTCGGCTGCCTGCGACAGGGTGAGTTTTTCGGCCAGGTTTCGATCTATGAATTCCAGCGCCCGCTGAACATGGCGCTCGCCGCCGGCAAGGGGTGGGCTCTTGCGCATCAGCGCGCATATGTCGGCCTCGTAACTTTGGCTGATCTCGGACAGCAAGAGCGTCAAGCTGGCCCGAATCACCGCATGCGAGCACAAGCGAGGCTCGTTCTGCTCCCGCAGCATGCGCTCGCAAAGGCCCTGCAGCAGTTCCACCTGGGCATCGGTCAGGGCGTAGTCAATGTGTTGTTGGAAAAAAAAAGGTGCAAGCTCGGGCAGCCGCGCCAGAGTTTTAGGCGCAGAGTCGTTCAGGCCAGCCAGCTCGAGGTGCAGGAAGGCCAGGTCAAAGTAGATAACGTAGCAAACATCGTCTGGGCCAAAGCGCGGCTGATGCGGCGTCATGGGCGAGACAAAAAAGATGCTGCCGCTACGGACCAGGTAGTCGCGCAAGTAGATGCGCTGCGGTTCGCCGCTGGCTAAGAAGAATAGGATTTCAAAGTAATCGTGCCGGTGCAGTCGCCTGTCGCCAGCTGCCATTTTTTGCGAACGGATGCCAAATCGCGACCCGAACAAGCCATCGGCAAAGGACTGCACCGGCACCAGGTGGCTGCTCAGTGTGTCAGTGACGTTGGTGGCTGTGCGTGGCATGGTGCGATGATGATGTAGCGATCGGGGATCCTGCAAGGCGGGACTAACCCTGATCGGCCGAACCTGCTAGCGAGCTCCTGATAGCAAAAATGCTAGCCGATCGTTGGGTGTGTTCAATCGCAAGCTTTCAGCGCTGGCGCTCCGTCGGCGAGGGCCCTCAGTATTTGAAGAAGATCAATGCTTTCAATACATATCAGATGCAAGTCCCATCAAATTGCATTTGGGGCACAACACATGGTTTTTTGAGTCTGTCGTTTTACTGGCCCACTGCGCTAGCTACGAAAAATTTAGTGGGTCGTTCAGCTATTTATTCAACTCCTATTACGAAAGCTTGGGCCCACGCCAACCTCGCCCACAAAGAGGTCTCATCACTAGACCATCTCAGTCCAATGCTGTGAATAATTTAAAAGCCACCCCACCCTCTGGGGAACCTAGGGCCTTGCCTTCAAGGTCTTTGATGGATTTGATCGAACCGTCTGCTTTGTTGATCAGCGCAAAAGACGCATGGTTATAGATCATGTAAACCATGACCGGTGCTTACGTTGGACGCGTTGCATAATTCTGAATTATGGCATTCACATATCCGACCCCAGCCTGATAAGTGCCAGACATCACGCGCGATACAGCGCCCGCAGAACCATCGCCTTGGTCAATCGCGCAATCAGCGTGCCCATACATTGCTTCATTCTTCATTTGTAATTTAGGGTTTTCACTGTTGAAACTGTCTTTGCTTCAGCATTAAGATAAATTTCACGTAAATTATCAAAAAAGAGGCAAAAATGATTACTAAGTCAATAAAGCTAACCCTAGCTTTAGGTTGCGCTTTATTTCTCAACTCCATTGGGTATGCTCAAGAATATCCTGCGATGACCATTAAATTCGGCGATCTATTAAATAGAAATTTCGGTTACTACCAAGGTATCGCTGCTTTCAAAGAAGAGATAGAAAAGCGTACTGCTGGAAAAATCAAGGTCGACATCATTACCGACAACAAAATGGGCACACCCAAAGACGCCCTTGAATCTCTGCAACTCGGTGCTGTGCAAATGGCGGTCAACACGCCTGCATATACCCAAGGCAGCGTCAAAGAACACATGATTTGGGCCATGCCTTATTTGTTCAAGGACCGCGAAACTTGGCAGAAATTTGCCTACGGTCCGATGGGAAAAGAGTTGGGTGACAGGATTGAACCCTTTGGCGTCAAGTTTATTTCTTGGTGTTCTGCAGGAGGTCGTGGGTTTATTTCTAAAAAGCCATTGGCCACGCCAGCAGATTTCAGTGGTTTAAAAATACGCTCTATTCCAGACCCCGTCGTGGTTGAAATCATCAAATCATTTTCAGGTCAGCCTGTGGTGATGAATATTCAAGAGGTCTATACAAGCTTGCAGCAAGGCGTGCTTGATGGTTCCGAGTTGTCCATCGAATTGGCCACCGCATTTAAATTCAATGAAGTTGCCAAGTTTTATACCGAAACCGCCCACAACGGTACACCCGGCATGGTCTTGACCAACTTGGCTTGGTGGAATAAACAGCCCAAAATTGTGCAAGATCTGATCGAGCAAGTGGTGCAAACCAATTACAGAAAAGCAAACGATGAGTTTTATGCCGCGGTTGACCCCCGTCAATCGCAACAGCAGCAAACTGTCACCGCCAAGGTCTTGGCCGATAAGTCTGTGACCATTGTCAAAGCCGACTTGCCAGCTTTCAAGAAAGCCAGCGCACCCGTGATCGAGCAGTTCAAATCGCGAATCGGAAAGGAATATGTTGAAAAGGTCCTGAAAGCGGTAGATTACTGATTACTAATGAAATCTCTGTGCGACGTCCTTGAGCATTTCTTGGGCTTTGTTTGTGCCTTAGCGGTTGGATCATTCACATTTCTGATTATTCTGGATGTGGCCTGCCGCTTTGTTTTTCACTTTCCCATCACCTGGCTCAATGAATTAAGTATTTTCTTATTTCAACTGACCAGCTTTACCGGTGCCACCATTGCGCTGCGCAAAGGCTTGCATTTTGGTTTGGGTTTGATGGTTCAAGATATCTGGCCAAAATTGTCTAAAACCTTGCAACCCATTGCGATTGTGGTAGTGGCCATCACCTCTGGCCTTATCGTCTATTTGGCCATCATAATGGCTAAGCAGGCATGGCATTCAACCTACACCACCTTGCCATTAAGTCAGGCCACTATTTATGTGGTGACGATGATCAGCGCTGTGATCATGGTGTTGTTTTCGATCGAAGAATTGTTGGAACGATTTTCAACACCATCCCAGAGATCCGCATGATTATTTCTTTATGTGTTGGTTTTCTCGTATGCATCTTGGTGGGCGTGCCCATTGCTTTTTCGATGATCATTGCTTCAGTCATTGCTGTGCTTGCCGGCGACTCACTCCCTTTGCCCCTCATTGCCCAGCGCTTGGGTTCAGGCATTGACAACTTTACCTATTTGGCCATCCCACTGTTTATCTTGGCGGGCTCCATCATGGAGCGTTCGGCAATCTCGGTCCGCTTGGTGGGATTTGCTAAATCACTGGTGGGCCATTTGAAAGGTGGCATGGGTCAGGTGGTCATTGTTTCTGAGATTTTCTTTTCGGGAATATCGGGCGCATCACTGTCAGACGCATCCGCCATTGGTTCCATCATGTTCCCGACCCTGAAGAAAGCGGGCTACGACCCCGCCAAAGCCGTGGCCTTGATTTCAGCGGCATGCGCCATGGGTATTTTGATTCCACCGTGTTTGACCATGGTCGTTTTGGGCGCCTTGGCGGGGGTATCCGTCTCGGCTTTGTTTGTTGCCGGCTTTATTCCAGGTTTCCTGATGGCCATCGCCTTGATGGTCTCGGTCTACTTTCAGTCCAAGAATGGCTCTTTGCCGCCTGGTGAGAAAAAAGCCACCCGGCAAGAGATCTTGAGTTCATTCAAGGGTGCCATGTTTCCCTTGCTCTTGCCCATCATCATTTTTGGTGGCATTTTGGGTGGCGTCTTCTCTCCCACAGAAGCAGCGGCGGTCGCCGTGGTGTATGCCTTGTTTGTGGCAACCTTCATCTATCGCGAGATGAGTTTCAAGTTGCTATATACCTTGTTGATTGACACCGCCATCACCACCGGAGCAATTGGTCTGATCTTGGGGGCTGCATCAGCCTTCAGTGCCATTTTGTCTTTTGGTGGCGTGCCCGATCAAGTGGCTGAGTTCATCACGGGGTTTTCCAGCAATCCCTTGGTATTTTTGATTGCGGCCAATTTAGTGTTTCTGTTCTTTGGGGCCGTTCTTGATGGCATCCCTGCATTGCTGCTGTTTGTGCCCATCTTGTTGCCTGTGGCCAAAACCTTAGGCATTGACACCTTGCACTTTGCCCTGATGAGCGTTGCTTCATTAGGCGTTGGGTTGGTGGTTCCCCCCATTGGCATCTTGGTGTTGGTGGTGTGCTCCATCACCAAAACACCCTTGGGTGATGTCTCCAAAGCCATGATGCCGTATTTGGGCATTTTGATGCTTTGCTTATTGGCCATGATTCTTTTCCCCCCCATCATCTTGTTCTTGCCACATCACTTTGGCTTATAAATTTCAAATTTAGGAGTTTTTCCCGTGAAGCTTGTCAGTTATGGCCCCTTGGGCCAAGAAAGAGCCGGCGTGCTCCAAGGTGAAAACATATTCGACCTTGAGCAATTGATGGCCAAGTCAGGCGCAGGGCCTGCAGTACACGACATGCGTCTGTTTCTAGAAACTCCGACGTGGAGAAGCATGTTGGACAAATTGGTCCCATTGACTTCTTCATCCCCCCCTATTGCCTTGTATTCGGTCAGGCTTGGCTCGCCTGTTCCTTGCCCTCGCAAGCTGATGATTGCGGGCGCAAACACTTACAGCCACTTGGCAGAGGCCAAGCCTTTGCTTGGAAAAATCGATCCACCGAACCAACCCATGGTGTTGGCCAAAGGCACGAACGCGATTTGCGGCCCCTACGACGATTTGATCTTGCCCAAGCAGACCACAAAATTAGATTACGAAGTTGAGTTGGGGGTGATCATCGGCAAGGTGACCGATCACATTAGTGAGTCTGAGGTCAAGCATCACATTGCAGGCTTCACCACCACCAACGATGTGTCAGCACGCGATGTGCAGTTGGCCGAGTACGAGTCCAACACATTTTTTCGAGTCCATTATTTAGGTAAGAGTTTCAACACCTTTGCTCCCATGGGCCCAGCCATGGTCACAGTGGATGAGTATGAATGGGGCAAGCCCTTCGGTTTGGTCACCAAAGTCAATGGAGAGGTTCGGCAGTCGAGCGACACCGATGACTTGATTTACGGCATTGAAGCCTTGGTGTCTTACATCAGCCATCACATGACGCTATACCCAGGTGACATCATCCAAACGGGGTCGCCAGCGGGTGTGGCCTTCTTCATGAATCCTCAGCGCTTTTTGCAGGCGGGCGAGGTGGTCACATGTGAGATCGAAGGCGTGGGCACGATTTCCAACAAAGTTGTCAGTGAAATATAAGAATGGCGAAAAAAAATATCCGTTCTGCCATTGACATTGGCGGAACATTCACCGACTTAGCCTCTTACGATTCCGAGACCAAAAGCGTACGCTTTGAAAAATCACTGACCACGCCCTTGGCGCTGCAAGACGCGGTGCTGTCTTGCTTCACGAAGGGAGAGGTTGATCTCTCGCGGCTTGATCATTTTGTGCATGGCTCGACAGTGGCCATCAACGCTGTCATCCAAAAAAATGGATCAAAAACAGCATTGATCACGACCCAGGGCTTCAAAGACTTGTATCAGGTGGGCCGTGCCAATCGACCCGACACCTACAACTTGTTTTTTGAAAAGCCCGCCCCACTGGTGCCGGCCAATTTATGCTTTGCAGTCCAAGAGCGTATGACAGCGCAGGGCAAGGTCTACACGCCCTTGCTAGAGGCTGAGATCCAGCGCATTGTCAAGATCATCAAGGCTGCCCATGTAGAGGCCATTGCGGTGTGCTTCATGCATTCCTATGCGAATGCGGCGCACGAAAAATTGATAGGCAAGGCGCTGCGTAAGGCCTTTCCAGAATTGTTCATCACGCTCTCGCATGAGATCCTGCGTGAGTACCGCGAGTTTGAAAGAACGTCCACGACCGTCTTGAATGCGTATGTCGGCCTACAAGTCACCACCTATTTGAAGGCCTTGGAAGGGCAGCTCAAAAAGAAAAAGTTTTCTGGCCGCTTCATGATCATGCAGTCCAACGGGGGCGTGATGACCTCCGAGCGTGCAGCCAAGGTACCTGTGGCCATGATGGAGTCTGGGCCTGCAGGGGGCATCATTGGTGCTGCCGAGTTGGGCAAGTTGATTGGCGACCCGGATGTCATCGCGTTCGACATGGGGGGTACCACCGCAAAGACCTGTTTGGTCGAGCAGGGCCTGCCCAAAATGACCGACCAATACTACATTGGCGGTTACCAGCAGGGGTATGTGATGCGACTGCCCGTAGTGGATATCATCGAAGTTGGTGCGGGTGGCGGCAGCATTGCTTGGATCGATGAAGGGGGCGCCCTCAAGGTCGGACCCAAAAGCGCTGGCTCTTTGCCGGGCCCCGCTTGCTACAACCTCGGCGGGCAAGAGCCCACCGTCACAGACGCCAATTTGGTGACAGGTCGTTTGAATGCCAAACGGTTTTTAGGCGGTGAGTTTGACCTCGATTACGACAAAGCCTACAAGGTGATCGAAAAAAAAGTGGCCAAGCCCCTGGGCATGACCGTGTTGGATGCAGCACTAGGCATTCTCAAGCTCGCAGACGTCAAGATGTCCTTCGCTGTACGGGCGATCACCATGCAGCGCGGCTACGACCCAAGGAAATTTGCCATGGTCGCCTTTGGTGGGGCAGGTCCATTGCATGCGATGGCCATTGCCCGCGAGCTCCATGTGCCACGCGTGATCATTCCGCCTCAACCCGGACATTTCTCGGCACTGGGCATGTTGCTGACCGACTTGCGTCAAGACTTTGTGCAAACTCATATCCAAGACTTTTCTACGGTCACGGTGAAAAGTCTCGAAGACAACTTTGTCAAACTTGAAAATGAGGGCCGACAAAGCCTGGTCAAAGAAGGTTATGAGACCCATTCGATTCAACTGATCCGAACTTTGGACGTGCGCTATTTGGGTCAGGAGTACACCGTTCGGGTGAACGTGCCCCACAAGCTGAGTACCGTCAAAGACATTGACGCCATCCGAGAGAAATTTGATGAAATGTACGAGGTGCGTTATGGGCACGCAGCACCCGACCAATCCGCGCAGATGGTCAACCTTCGGGTCACGGCCATTGGTCCAGTCTCCAAGCCGAACTTCGAAAGCTTAAGAGACAAACGCATCCCAGCACTAAGCACGCAAAAGAGCCGCGAGATTTATTTTCCTAAAGTCGGCATGCTGTCATGTCCGGTTTACCAACGCGCTGAGTTGAAAGAGAACTTTGAATTCATGGGGCCCGCTGTGGTCGAAGAATACGCCTCGACCACGGTGCTATTTCCCGGCGATAAAGGAATGCTCAATCAATACGGATGCTTGGTCATCCTCAATGGCGACAGGGAGGCTTAACCCATGCGACAAAATAAAATCGACAAAGTCGACCCCATCACGATTGAAGTGGTCAACAACGCACTGGCGGCCATTGCAGAGGAAATCACCATCAATCTGGCCCGAACCGCGCACAACACCATCGTGTATGAAGTGCAAGACTTTTGCACGGGCCTATTGGATGCCCAAGGTAAGTTGGTGGCCCAAGCCCCTGGTGGGCTGCCGCTCTTTGTGGGTGACCTCGACGCCGCCATTCAAGACGGTATCGATATCTATGGCCCCAATGGTTTTGACGAAGGCGATGTGATCGTCACCAACCACACAGGCACCTGTGGCCAGCACTTGAACAACGTGGTGGTCTACACCCCCGTATTCTTTGACAAAGTGTTGGTTGGTTTCGCGGCCACACGGGCCCACTGGACGGACATCGGTGGGCGCTTGGCGGGCGGATTCTTGACCAACTCAGTCTCTTCTTTTGAAGAAGGTCTCCAAATTCGCTCTGTGAAGATGTACAAAAAGGGCGTGGCCGATCAAGACCTTTTCAGAATATTGACGCACAACATTCGCCAGCCCGAATCCTCCTTCGGTGATTTGCACGCGCAAATCGGTGCTTGCCGCATGGCTGAGCGAAGAATGCATGATTTGTATCAAAACTATGGGCCTCAAGCGGTTCGCCAAGCCATTGAGGAGGGCTGGGCCCAGGCTGAACGCATCGTACGCGCTCGGATCAAACACATCCCAGACGGTACCTACAGTGCCGATTCTTTTTTGGATGACGATGGTGTGGACTTGGGTGTGCCTGTGCCCATTCGGGTCAAGGTCATCATCAAAGGCGACAAGATGAGCATTGACCTGAGTCGCATGAGCCCCCAGGTCAGGGGCCCTATCAACTCCGGTGCTGCCGCTGGACGAAGTGCCGCCCGATTGGCTTTGAAATACTTGGTGGCTTCTGACGTCATGGCCAACGAT
>Ga0214917_10006373_pt1 | contig 12273 bp, 13 predicted proteins | sample LL_1208_BB_MetaG_FD_177983 | JGI IMG/M metagenome (GOLD analysis project Ga0214917, IMG submission 177983) | Freshwater microbial communities from Lake Lanier, Atlanta, Georgia, United States - LL_1208_BB | ecosystem: Environmental > Aquatic > Freshwater > Lake | place: USA: Georgia | collected...
CTATTCAATCCATTAATTGCTAAACGATGAAACCCATACATCACTTTAATTCCTACTTTAGATAAAGTGGAGAATTCAGGACCTCTTTTTTCTCCCTTTTTAAATTGGGTTTCTATAAAATTGGGTGTATATTGCGATTCAGATTCATAATTTAGCAAAGAAAATATACCGCACATTTTATAACAATAGTAAGAACAATCGAATAATAGATTATTAGTAAATTGACTTTATGTTTATTTTATTTAGAATAAATCAAATAAATATATGAATATATAAATATAATATGGATTTTGCGAATTACGACACAAAAACAGTTTACAACAAGGATGAATTGTTAGGAATAAAAGCAATTGCGCATAAAAAAGCTTTTGCTGATTATACTCCCTCAAAAAAAGAAATTGAAGAACAGGATATAATAGAATCTAAACCAGTTTTAACAAATAGTATAAATAATACCCATTTTTTATCTGTTGTTGAAAATAAATATGAATCGAAACTAGTCCACGACGAAGATGCAGAACTTTCGAAAAGTAATTTAAAAAAAACAAACGATAAAAATGATTATATTACACAATTCTATATTGGGTCATTATCTGTAATTGGATTGTATATATTATTTCGCTATTTGTATGTAAGAAAATAATTTATCACTTATTACCAGTATTTACTACTTTTTTTATTAGACTTTGTCATTCTTTGTGATTTTCGAGTGTTCTTCATTTTTTTGTACATTTTTTTTGTACGCTTAACGGTTTTTGGCGATTTTTTGCTCATGGAATAATATCCTCCTTTTGACATTTATATAATATAATGTATATATTATATAGCTAAATATTCTTTTTACGGTTTATTGTAGATTATCATATAAAATTTGCAATTACATTTTGTAACGTTTGTATAATTCAAGTGCTACTAAACCACCGAAAATTTGGGATAAACAATAAGGAATGACTTCTACACTTGGTATTTTACCAGCAGCGGCCATTGCAATAGTAACAGCTGGGTTAATATAACCACCTGAAATAGATGATGTTAATAAAATTGTAAGTGCTAATGCTGCACCAATAGCTAATGGATTTCCGGTTGCTAAAATTACATAAATGAAAAAGAGGGCTCCTAAAAATTCGACTAAATAATTGTACATTGTGTATTTATATATTCTATAAATATTTTTTTACAGCTTAATGAAAAACTGGTGCGTTATTATATTTATTTGTTACTTTGGCAGGAACCGATGAACCTCCGCTACGCATTCTATGCAATGCTTGTCTTTCTACATTTCTATCACTTACAGTAGTAAATGCAATTGGGGTAGCTGCGCTGTTTAATGAACCATTTGCGATTTGGTCAACTCTTCTATTCGCAACTACTTGTGATGCATCTCGGTTTCCATAAAATTTCTTTTTGTTTTTTTGAGCGTTTGTTATAGTAGAAGGTTGAAATGTTTCCATATAAACTTGACGATTCAATGCAAAAGTAGTGGTACCATCACTAGTGCTATCTTTTTGTGGCATTGCTTTAATACTTGATAATGTTCCATTATTACCAATGGTTTTATTATATCTTAATCCAGGCATTGAGAACATTTTAATATATATTCATAATACATTATTTTTACAGTTTGAAAATGCTTTTTTGGTAAAAAGGATTTTCATTGTTTATCTTCTTCTTACAGCCATAAGAGCACTGTATGATGAATTTTGATAACCACCATTTGATACATCATTGTAATTACGGTTTACTGCACGTAATTTTTTGAATTTGATGTAATCGGATGAATCTGGGACGAATTTAACATTGGCAGATGTTACAGGGATTCCAGTTGTATCACATGTTTGAACTGGTTTTCTTAATCCGCGTTTTGTGATTACTGTTGATGTATGAACTTCGGCTGGTCCTCCACATGCAACATTCTTTCTTGATAAAAAATCACCTAAACCGTTAACGGCACGGAATGGACCGATTGCGCATCCTCTTCCATTTACTGTTCCGGTTGCATATTGTGTATTCCATCCATCGCGGACTACGCGACGCATCATAACTTGTTCACTACTCTTGTAATTATTAATTGTTTGAACTGGTGAGATACCTTGATATCCTCCTCCTAAACTTCCATTATTTGACATATTGTTTTGTATACTATATAGTAGAAATATATTTTCGATTCTTATTATATATTAATTTATTGTCATATATTTATGAGTTCTACAAATTCAGATATAGATTCCAGTCAAGATGACAGTAACATGGATGATGATTCTATTTCTGATGAAAGTCCCGTATATTTAGAAAATTTGGAACATATTGATGATATCGCAGAATTAGAAAAATTAACGTCGCAAAGTGTAAATGTAATTTTTGATGCGGATTGTGTTCGTAAACGCACCAATTGGAGCAAATCTTCTACTGAATATAAGTTTGATACCCCTGCATTTAATCCTGAAAAGTTATTGGAATCAATACCTACACATTCTCCTAAATTGAATGCCCTTCTTTCAAAAATAGAAAGTTTAGATAAAAACGATATGAAAAAACATGGAAAATTGTTCAAACATTTCATTTTTTCTGACATAAAATCCAGTAGTTTTGGTGCTAAACTTATTGCAGGTGCACTTATTGCAAAAGGATTTAAACTTGGGTACAATGCTCCTCTCAAAAATGGAAACATCAATGTTCCTTTGGAACAGCCTTCTGTTGGAGGTTCTCCTACTAAACCAAAACAATATGGAAAAATCGAATTATTGGCCGACAAAGAACTCGCAAAAACACCCGGCAACAACTTTTATTTATTGGCATCCATTGGTGTTTATGACCAACCAATCAGTGTTAAACAAAAAAAAGCAATATTACAAAAAATGAACCAACGTCCTGAAAATATCAATGGAGAACTTGCACGAATTATTGTCATGGACAGTGGATTCAAAGAAGGTATTGATTTGTTTGATATTAAATATATTCATATTTTTGAACCCCAAGTTACTTCTGCTGACCAAAAACAAGTCATCGGGCGCGGAACGCGCACTTGCGGTCAAAAAGGATTGGAATTCCATCCTACCCGCGGGTGGCCATTACACGTATTTATTTATGATGTGGATATGCCAGAGCCAATACGAAAATATATGGCGAATTCTTCCACCGCTTTTGATTTATATTTGAAAGCCTTGAATATTGATGTTCGTCTTATTGAATTTACTCATGATTTGGAAAGAGCTACAATATTTGGTTCCGTTGATTACGAATTAAACAAAAATATACACAATTTTTCTATTGCAATGGGAGAAGAGGAATCGGTTTCAAATCAAACAAATTTAGCAAATTCAACAGTTAGTCCTGAAAATAGTGTATCGCCAGAAAGCGAATCCCAAAGTACTTTGGGCGGTGGACCGAAATTGATTGTTCGCCGCGATTTACCTATATTGAATTTACCTTCTCAATATGATGAACTTACTTTTGACAATAAACGTATGACACATTCACAATTACGAAAACATATTCGTGATAATTTTGGAGAATATTCATGGGATGACGTGAAAATGGAGAACTTATGCAAAGGCGGCGCATCTCATGCAATAAAATATACCCCCACCCAAGATTTCATTCGTCATTATTTTACACCCGAAAATCCGGTCAAAGGTATGCTTTTATGGCAAAGCGTGGGTACAGGAAAATGTCATGCAAAAGATACACCAATAATGATGTACGATGGTTCTATTAAGATGGTACAAGATATTATTGTTGGTGATATTTTAATGGGTGACAATTCAACACCACGTAAGGTATTATCGTTAGCACAAGGTAAAGACGAATTGTATGATATTATTCCAGTAAAAGGTGATAAATACACTGTAAATTCAGAACATATTTTATGCCTGAAACCAACTCGTCTAGGTATACGTTATTCTGAAAAAAATAAAAATTTACCTTACACTGCTGCTTATATAAATAGTAAAACATGGAAAGTTATTGCAAAAAGTTTCACAACACAAGAAGAGGCAAACTTATATTTAGATGAAATACATAGTAAGGAAAATATTATGGAAATACCAGTATGTGATTATTTAAAATTACCAAAAAATTTAAAAAAAAATTTAAAAGGATATAGAACCGGAGTAGACTTTTCAAATAAAGAGGTTGCATTTGACCCATATATAATAGGTTTTTGGTTAGGAGATGGTTCAAAGAGAGACCCCGTAATTAGTACACAGGATTCAAAAGTCTTACAGTATTTATTTCAGGAATTACCTAAACACAATTTATCATTGAATTATCAAAGCGGATATGATTATCGTATTTCATCCGCTACTAATAGAGGCGAGAATAAAATGTTGAAGGCATTGCAAACATATAACTTAATAAATAATAAACATATACCAACAGATTATAAGATAAATGATATGAATGTTCGCTTACAGTTATTAGCTGGGGTAATTGATTCTGATGGATATAATGATAATAATGGTTATGAAATCACACAAAAAAATAAAACACTCGCCGAAGATATTCTATTTTTATGCAGGTCATTGGGATTTGCCGCTTACATGAAAGAATGTAAAAAATCATGTATGTATAAAGGAGAAAAGAAAACCGGTAATTATTACCGGATAATAATTTCAGGTGACCTTTGTATTGTTCCTGTAAAAATAGACCGTAAAAGAGCTTATGCTAGATTACAAAAGAAAAATGTATTAGTTACAGGAATTGATGTAAAATCAGTTGGAAGAGGAGATTATTATGGTTTTACATTAGATGGTAATAATCGTTATTTGTTAGGTGATTTTACAGTTACACATAATACTTGCAGCGCAATTGCAGCGGCAACTTCTTCGTTTGTACCAAAAGGATATACTATACTGTGGGTTACTCGAACCACATTGAAAAATGATATATGGAAAAATATGTTTGACCAAATATGCAATGAACAGATTAAATCCGAAATCAAAAAAGGCGTAACCCTTCCTGCGGAACACGCTAAACGTATGCGTATGCTATCCAAAGAATGGAGTATTCGTCCAATGTCTTATAAACAATTTAGTAATATGGTATCAAAACAAAACAATTTTTATAAAAGTATTGTCAAAAAAAATGGCGAAGCCGACCCACTACGCAAAACCATCCTTATTATTGATGAAGCCCATAAATTATATGGCGGTGGCGATTTATCTTCATTAGAACGTCCAGATATGAATGCGCTAAAACAATCCATACAACAATCTTTCCAACTTTCTGGTGCGGATTCGGTGAAACTCTTGTTGATGACCGCTACACCGATTACTGAGAACCCAATGGAACTCATAAAACTCATTAATTTATGCAAACCTTACGGAGAACAAATGCCGGAATTGTTTTCCGATTTTTCAAACATCTATTTAGATGAACATGGCCGTTTTACACCAAACGGAGAAACCAAATATTTGAACGATATTGCTGGATATATTAGTTATTTGAATAGAGAAAAAGATGCGCGTCAATTTGCTCAACCCATTGTCCGATTTGTTACTGCACCAATAGTTGAGAACATGGATATACTCAACAAATTTGATAAAAATTATGTTCGCCAGCATTTAGACAGTAATGTTGTAGATTTGAAAGAGCGTGTCAACGAGAACTTGAAGAAACTGGAAGGAGATTTAAGCGATTTGGATATGACTAAATTCAATGCTCTCAATATTGCATGTGACCCATACGAAGGAAAAGAAAAAAAATCATGTGAAAAAATTGTTAAGCAAAATATTAAACTACTTTTAGCAGAAGCAAAATCAGAAGTCAAACAAATTCGTGATACAATCAAAGGTATTCGCGAAGAAATCAAAAACAAAAATTTATATAAAAGTGAAACTTTAAAAGGTATTAGTGAGAACCTGGAAAATAATCCACAAGAATATGCTAAATTCAAGGATTCTTTATATTATAATTTGAAGGCAAAATGTGGAAAAACAGTGAGAACAAGTGAAGATTTGAAAGAAGCAATACAAATACATCCAGTCATTGTCGATTTGAACCAACAAATAAATGAATATGATACCAGAATTGCAGAAATGCATGAACAGTTGAAAACCAATTTAATTGTCTATAAAAAAAAGGTGTTGCAAATTAGAGAACTTATGAAATCCGATGTATCACCACTTGAAAAGAATGTTCTCCGTATGGTTCTCCGCGATGAACGTAAAAAAATGAATAGAATGACACGACGTGCAGAAAAAGAGAATACCGAGCAAGTTGCCGAATTAAATAAAACGCGCAAAACGATTGAAAAAAAGAAGCAAAAGAAAACGGGTCAGTTAAGAAAAACTTTGAAAGAACGCCTAAAAGAAGAAAGGTATTATGAACGAGAAAATAAAAAAGCAGAAAAACAAGTTAGAAAAACATTGCGAAAACAGGGTATAATTCAAAATATTGAGAATGAAATGTTGCAAGAATTATTTAATAAATATTCGTCGATTATTCATGAAGAATTGAAGCGTTTGAGAGATGCCATGGAAGAAGATGAACGCGAAGAACAAATGAAATTACAACAAAAAGAGGATAAGAAAAAGGCAAAAGAAGAAGAAAAGAAAACGAAAGAACAAGAACGATTGGCTAAACGAGCAGAAAAAGAACGTGAAAAGGCTGCTAAAAAAGCAGAGCGCGAAAGATTACGAGAAACAAAACGTGCCGAAAAAATGGCGAAGAAAAACAAAACGATTAAGAAAAGTTCATAATTTTGTAGTAGCTATAATATAACTATTATATTATGACCGATTGATGCTATTAGGTTTAACAATGAATGATACAAGTTACCAATACATCTATCTTCATGATAACAGTATGTATTGTTTATATATCCATAGTAATATAGATATATAGTTGTCAAAAATGTCATTATTGCAATAATTGCTAAAAATATTTGGCTTGTGCTGGTAATATGTTTGCATTTTTCAAAAAACAAATATCCGCCATAAAATACAACACAAAAAATGGCGATTTTGTCTATTACCAATGCATATATATTGTTGTCGGAATGAACAATTAGTGATGTTATAACTAAAATAAAAAATAAAAGTGAATATACTAAATAATTGTAATATAATGCTAATATGGAATTTGTTATGAAAACAATACTTGAATAAAAACAAGTATTTTTTATCCTGGGTGTATCCATATTTTCGTTTTCCGTTTCCATTTTATATAATATCAAAAAATATTTTTTGATATTATTATACTCGTCTATAATGTGGATTTTTTATGGTACGTTCATTTTAACATCAATATACTCAACATTTTTGAACATTTGTTCCATCAAATCACTTATTTTTCCTCTATCTTCACCGTTTATTTTCAAAGTAGCTGATGTTGCTACGGTATTACCATCAGTTTTATTTTTCACAATTTGTATATCTCTTACATTTTCATTCAATAATCGTAAATTATGTAATAAATATTCTTTGCTTAATCCTTCGCCATTGTTTATATCTGAAAGGACATTTATAAATCCATCCTTATATGTTTGAATATATATATTCAATAAAATTACTAATACTAGTATAATTGCTAAAATAAAATACTTCATATATATTTTATTTAGATTTTATTCATGTAAAGTATAACAAAATATATATACAATGCAATGAACATATTGATAAACCATATTTATTTGTATTTTCTTTGAGTTTTTCTTTTGTTTCGCTTTCCACCACGATTGCTTCTACTTCTTGACCTTTTTCTTGAAGTTTTTCTAGCAGATTTATTATCATCACTATCATCGGAATACTCGACAGGAATCATTTCACTCTCATAATCAGATACTAATTTAAGGCCCTTTTCTTTACATATAACTTCATATTTTGCATATCCCATTTGATTATTTGTAGAATATACTATAAAATCACCAATTTGAATATCAGGATTATTTTCTAATTCTGAATAAACTGTTTTTCCCGAATCTTCGTATACAATGTGGGTACTGATATAATCTATATAATATGAAAATATTTTATATATTTACACTTTTGAAAATTCGCCCATATTACGCGATTTTCTACAAATAATTTTATATTCTCATATCATATGCAATCTAACGAATCCATTGATAAACTAACTTTGGAACTATTGATAAACAAGAATCAATACAACAAATATTTATCTCAAACAAATCCGGAAAAATACAAACAACATCGAGAACATTTAGACAAAATTGCTAAATATAATGGTAAAATTCATTCCATGTTCTCACAATTAATGGAAAATCCAGAAAAACAAATTACTACTAAAATAAATGAGAGTTTTGACCATTTTGTGAGAACTTGTATTAAGCATTTTGAAATGAAAGAATTAGATTATCAAACATCCCATGAAAAAGAAGTGGAAGATGATGATGATGTATTGTTTGGAAATTGTGAAAGTAGTTCAAATAGTGAAAATGAACCTTTAATTGATACATCATATGCATCAGGTTCTCTATGGGGTAAAAAAATAAAGAAGAGAAATGATGATTCGGAAGACGTTCCGTCTTATACATCGGTAGTCGGAGCTTATACGTCGGTAGACGTTCCGTCTTATACCCTCGACATGTTTATGAAACAAAAGAAAAATAAAAAATAAAATATCCATTTATTTTAAGTGATAGTCGAGAACCTTGTATAATTATGGATATTTTCCCACAAAATCCATTTAATTTATTAAATTCAAATACTAAAAAGGCGAAATATGCAAAAAATCGTAAAACATTGAAAAAGATGAATTGCAGTCCAGCGGTAAAAGGAAAAACCATCAATAAAAATACATGTTTTACAAAAGATGTCCTGTTTAAAATAAAATACGCATATAATAAGGGCCATAGTTTAGAAGAAAAGATTGTATCCAATGAACCAAAAGAAATATGGAATACATTACGAGAACGTTTAGTGAAATGTGAAAAAGAAGACTGTTGGTTATCCGAAATCACCGACGCAAACTTACGCAAACAAATTGACGATTATATTTTTGCACCGGACCAACCACCTGAATGGAAAACGAATAAAAATGAATGGTTATCCAACATTGATATTTCCAAAGTAATGAAACAATATGAGTATACTCATAAGAATTTCAAATTTATTGGACCTACCCCCATTGACTTCGCAACCCGGGTTCCAGAACATGGCGGAAAATGCGTATGGGAAGAATTGTGCACAATATCTGTTGAAAATTTATTGAAACAAGGAAAAACCAAAATCGGTATTACGTTCAATTTAGACGATCATAATGGACCAGGTTCTCATTGGGTTTCTATGTTTATCGATTTTAAAGACCATTTTGTTTTTTATTATGATAGCGCTGGAAATGATATTCCAAAAGAAATCGACGATTTAAGAAAAGAAATTATTCGTCAAGTTAATAACCTAAAACCTAGAAAAATAAAAATGAAATTCTATAAAAATTATCCAGTCGAACATCAATATGGTAATACAGAATGTGGAATGTATTCATTGTTTTTCATTATTACAATGTTAACTGCGAAAGTGGATGGTATGTCCAAATTATCTTTAGCCAAAAAAATAAAAATGTTCAAAGGTGGAAAAATTCCAGATTCCTATGTCGAAAAATATCGTAACGTATATTTTAATTATGAATAATCAAGTATTATTTTGTCATAATATATTAGTATGACAAGATATAAAAAATATAGTATAAAAAATCGAAAGACTCGTAAAATAAAATTATTCAAAGGAGGTGCTACCGAAGATGATATAAAAAAAGTTGCCATTGATAAAGTAAAGGAATCTCTAACAGTCAAACCAGATGGAAAACAAGTATCAATACTTATTGATTTTTATAAAAAATTATTGAAAACAGAGGATTATGGAAAAAAATTAGATAATTTTAATAAATTTTATGAAACGGTTAACATAAATAAAAATGGAATCAATATGTCAGAAAGCATTACTGGTGTTGAAGAATTATTCAAAATATTTAAAAATGAGCTTGAATATATCAAAGCAACGGATGCTGATAAAGAAAACAAGAAAAAGGAGCTTTCTGAAAATCATACAAAAAGAAAAGCAGTTATTATTGATTATGCGGATAATGGAGATTTTACAGTAAAAGGGGAGAAAGGTGCCGCGGCGCCACCTGAAAAAAGAGCAGCACCGGGAGAAGCACCTGTACCGGGAACAGAAGATAGTATAAAAGAAACTGCTAAAAGTGCAGTCAATAAGTTAATTACCCCATCTAAACCATCTAAAAACCTAAACTACCTAAACCGTCTATAAAACCTTCATAAGATAGTACAGAAAAAATTCTAAAAAAACTTAATATAAACGGTGTAAATAATACACTTTACACCTTTTCTCATTACACCTTTGCACTTTTAAATCGCCGATTATATAACCCTGAATTCGCCTTTGGCGATTTCTCGGGTATAAAAGGCGAATTATCAGTTGCAAAGTAACAGTTACCAAAGCACGTTCAAAGAACGCCCACTTAAAGTGGGCGTTTTAAATGTGCAATGGTGTAAAAACGCCTATTTAATAAACCATAAATAAAGTTCAATAAAAATATATTTAGACATTTCTACATATATTTATTTATCAAATTCAAAAACAATGGCATATGTTCATCCTGAAAATCAAAAATTATTATGGAACACGATTCAAAAAACACCCATTTTTAACAATCTAGGTTCTCGACAAACACAATGGTTCAAATCGGTGATTCAACATTTCTACGAAGAATATCCAAATGCAAAAATAATAAAAACCCAACAAGAATTACAAACTATCAACCGTGCCACTGTATCTTTCATGGTGAACTCGCTAAAAGAAATGTTTCAACCAAAACAAACGGTGACTCCATCATCTGAAACAAATTATGGAAATACGGGCTTACCATCAACCACTGGAAGCAATGAACGTATGTCATATTATAACGACCAATTTAATAATCGTCAAAAAGAATACGAATCTATGAATGCAAAACCATTACCGCCAACCAACAACATTGTAGATGAAAAAATATCTGACGAAGCCATTACAAATATGGACGAACTTATACGACAACAGATTGAACAACGAGAACTTGAAATGAAAATGTATGGACAAGGACCAATTGTTCAACCACCAAAGAAACTTAATATCAGTGAAGAAATTCCAAAAGAAAGTGTTGAAAATTTAATTGTTTACAATGATTACAATGATGAGAACAAAGAAAAAAATGAAAAAAATGAAAAAAATAAAAAATCCGTATCGTGGAAAAATGAAAATACAGAAGAGAAAGATTTTGAAGAATTGAAAAAAATGGTATTTGGTTTGATGGAAACCATTGAGACTATGAAAGAGAGATTGGACAATATTACTTGTACAAATCAAAATCAAACTACAATTGAATATAATATATAGATAACGTGGGGTCTCATCGATTACCATTCCGTGATATAAAATCATCAATTACATGCCGACGTTCACTTGGTAATAATAATCCCCAAGCAATATTAATTTGCGTTTCGACACATTTGGTTTCTAAATTGCATATAAAGATGTCAATCTGTTCTTTTGTATGTAATTGCGAATTTCGACTAAATATATCATAAAAATGTTGTAGATATCCGTTCATAGTCGGCTTATTACAATTTGCATATATTATGATATCATTTATCAACCAATATTTATCTTCAAGTTCTCCTGCGTGTACATAAATTATCCAAAAAGTGTGATATAGTTCCATTACTTCTTGTTTCGTTTTATCGTAATCAATAATATCATGTAATAACTCGTAGTTTTGCAGGTTGTATGTATATGGAATAATATAATCAATCACCTCCTTTGGCAATTTTTTCATATATTCAAATAGGCTATTGACCATGTTTTACAATAAAAAGGTTTCTTTTTAACCTTTTTATTTTTTGTTATTTAGCAAATTTATAGAAACGAATTTACATGTAGCGTTAAATCACTTCCGATTTTACATGATAGCCGACATAAAACATTATTTTTCTCTTTTTTGTGTAATTTTTTGTGTTTTTGTATTTTTACAATAGTCTTCTCGACAATATTTTGTAAAAGGTCTAGATTAGGTATTTCTTCATCTACATTTTTCAATACAATATCTTGTATAATCATATTTCCTCTTCTTTCTAAAACAATGATAAGATTAATGAACGAATCTTCTCTTTTACTAGCTGACATTACAAATTCATGATGGATATTTTCAAATGCATCATATAATAGAGAATAAATATTATATATGACTTCTATCTTTTTTTTGTTATTATAATTGATACTAAAAGCATTACCTACGTCGTTATACATCTCCGAAAAATAA
>Ga0214917_10006375_pt1 | contig 12271 bp, 14 predicted proteins | sample LL_1208_BB_MetaG_FD_177983 | JGI IMG/M metagenome (GOLD analysis project Ga0214917, IMG submission 177983) | Freshwater microbial communities from Lake Lanier, Atlanta, Georgia, United States - LL_1208_BB | ecosystem: Environmental > Aquatic > Freshwater > Lake | place: USA: Georgia | collected...
CCTGGAGGAGATGAGGCGGCTCATTCGCGAAGCCGGGTATGAGCCCCGGCAAAGGATGAACGATTACCGGTTGGTGGATCGGCGGGAGATGGGCCTCGCCGCCTGATCTCCCGGACTTACTCCTTGTAACGGATGGCCCGACCGTTGGCTCCGCCGGCGGGGCCCGTGAAACGGAAGCTGGTATCGACCCGGTCCAAGATCACGGCGTCCGCCTTCATTTTCCAAGCCTGCTTTTGCATGGCTTCCTTCATGGACTCCTCGTCGTCCCAAAGAAAGACCTGAGGGGCGCTGACCAGGCCGATCACCTCGTATGGTTTGTCCGGGCGATCCAGAAGAAGAGGCATTTTTTTCCAGGGGGCATCCGCATCCTCCTCCGAGGAGGCCTTTTTGCGTTTGGTGGTATCCCGTTTGGAATCCTGGGCCAATCCATCGGAAAGGGTGAGCACGAAGGCCAAGGTGAACAGGCCAAGGAGGCGGACGTAGATGTTTTGCATCCTGCGTAATTAACCGGAAAAGAAAGGAAAACAAGCCGGATAGACGAACTTTTCCCCAAGCCCTAGGGTTCTCCGGTGGGAAAAAGTCTTTCTCCTCTCGCCAAATTCGCGTGGCTGATCACGGCCCTGATCGGGGCGCTTTCTCTGGGAGTGGTGGCGCTGCAGCGCGGCGAGCCGGTCAACGCCCTCTGGTTGGTCGTGGCCACCGGTTGTGTCTACGCCATCGGTTATCGGTTCCACAGCGCCTGGCTGATGGCCACGGTGCTGACGATTGACCCGTCCCGACAGACCCCCGCCGAGCGTCACGCCGACGGCCAGGACTTCGTCAAAACAAACCGTTGGGTGGTCTTTGGCCATCATTTCGCCGCGATCGCCGGACCGGGCCCGCTGGTCGGGCCGGTGTTGGCCGCCCAGTTTGGTTACCTGCCGGGATTTCTTTGGATTTTGATCGGGGCGGTCTTGGGAGGGGCTGTCCACGACAGCATCATTCTTTGGCTGAGCTTGCGACGCCGCGGGAAGTCGGTGGGACAGATGTTGCGGGAGGAGGTCGGACCCCTGGCGGGAACCCTGGCGGTGGTGGGGCTGTTGGGAATCATCACCATGCTGATGGCGGTGCTGGCCCTCGTGGTCGTGAAAGCCTTGGCGGAAAGTCCCTGGGGGCTTTTCACCATTGTCCTCACGATGCCGCTGGCGCTGGCGATGGGGTTGGGCATGCGTGGTGCCGGCAGCCACCGGACCCTCGTGGTGACGGTGCTGGGCGTGCTGGGTCTGGTGGGTTGTGTTTGGGGCGGGAGCTTGGCCTCGGCAACGCCGGGGTTGGCCAAGATGTTCACCTGGCCGTCGACCACGCTGGCCTGGGCGATCATGGCGTACGGCTTGGCGGCCAGCGTCCTGCCGGTGTGGCTCCTGTTGGCGCCGCGGGATTACCTCAGCTCCTTCCTGAAAATTGGAACCGTGGCGGCGCTGGGCGGGGTTGTGGCGCTGCTGGCTCCCCGGCTGGAGATGCCGGCGCTGACGCGGTTCATCGACGGAACCGGCCCGATTTTTGCCGGCCCGGTCTTCCCGTTCTGCTTCATCACCATCGCCTGCGGGGCGATCAGCGGCTTCCACTGCCTGGTCGCTTCCGGAACCACGCCGAAACTTTTGGCCAGCGAGGCGGACATCCGGCTGGTCGGCTACGGGGCCATGATCACCGAAATGTGCGTCGGGGTGTTGGCGTTGATCGCGGCCTGTGCCATGCCGCCCGGGGAATATTTCGCCATCAACCTGCGAGGCGAACCGGCCGCCGTGGTCCAGCGGGTGACGGAAATGGGTTTCCCGGTGACGGAAAAGCAGATGGAGGATCTGGCGCGTTCCGTCGGCGAGTCTACGATGATCGGGCGCACCGGGGGGGCGCCCACCTTCGCCGTGGGCATGGCCCAGATCTTCGCGCGCTCCTTCGGCGGTCTGGGCGAGGCCGGCATGGCCTTCTGGTACCACTTTGCGATCATGTTTGAGGCGCTCTTCATCCTGACAACGATCGATGCGGGTACGCGGATCGGACGCTTTTTGGTGCAGGAGGTGCTGGGATGGATGCACCGCCCGCTGGGGCAAGTCCAGTCCACCTTGGGCAACATTTTGGGCAGTGTGTTGTTCGTGGCCGGGTGGGGTTGGTTTCTTTACCAGGGGGTGGTGGATCCGGAGGGTGGCATCAACAGCCTCTGGCCGATTTTCGGCGTGGCGAACCAGTTGTTGGCGGTGATGGCGCTCGGCCTGGCCACGACCGTGTTGATCAAAATGGACCGGGCCCGGCTGGCCTGGGTGACGATCCTGCCTTTGGCCTGGTTGGTCACCGTGACCTTCACGGCCGGATGGATGAAGATCTTCAGCCCCGACCCGCGTCTGGGATTTTTGTCGGGGATGAGGCGGGCCACGGAGCTGGGTCAGGCCAAGCTGGCGACAGCGCACGCCGTCAATGCCGGAGTGACGGCCTTCTTCTTGCTTCTCGTGGTGATGGTGTTGGCCGCCTGTGCCCACGTCTGGTGGCGCAAGCTGACCGGACAGCGGGTGCCGGACTTGGTGGAGGAAAAGGAGTACCTCGGGAAAGCAAGCCATCGTGCCATGGTTTGATCTTGGGTACGGGCCGAGCGGTGTCCCCGGGAGATGCGGAATCGGGCGGGACTCACCCCTGCCGGAGCTTCAAACCGTGAAAAAATCTGGATAGGATACGGCATGGCTTTGCTGGTGCAAAAGTATGGGGGGACGTCGGTGGCCAATCTGGAGAGGATCCAGAAAGTGGCCGACCGGGTGGCGGAGTCGCGCCGTCAGGGGAACCGGTTGGTGGTGGTGGTTTCGGCGATGAGCGGGGTGACGGACGGGTTGCTGCGGATGGCGAGGGAAATCGACCGGGAACCCCACGAACGCGAGATGGATCTTCTTTTGGCCACCGGGGAGCAGACCACCACCGCCCTTCTGGCGATGGCCCTGCATGCGCGGGGGGTGGATGCGGTGGCTTTGACCGGAGCCCAGGCCGGGATCGTCACGGACGGCACCCACACGAAGGCCCGGATTGCGAACGTGACGCCCTTGGCGGTGCGGGATCATCTGAAGGCCGGGCGGGTGGTGATCGTGGCGGGTTTCCAAGGACAGACGATGGAGGGTCAGATCACCACGCTGGGGCGGGGAGGATCCGATCTCACGGCCATCGCCTTGGCGGCGGTGCTGAAGGCCAAACGGTGCGAGATCTACACCGACGTGGATGGGGTCTACACGGCAGATCCGCGGACGGAGCCCAAGGCGCGCAAGATCGGCGAAATTTCCTACGACGAGATGCTGGAGCTGGCCAGCACCGGGGCGAAGGTGATGCAGGCACGCTCGGTTGAATTTGCCAAAAAGTTCGGGGTTGTCTTCGAGGTCCGGTCGAGTTTCCATCGGACCCGAGGCACGATGGTAAAAGAAGAAGCCAAATCAATGGAGCGGGTGGTGGTGCGCGGCGTCAGCCTGGAAAAAAACCAGGCCAAGGTGACGCTGGCCGGGGTGGCGGACCGTCCGGGCGTGGCGGCAAAGCTTTTTTCCGGCATCGCCAAGGCCGGGATCAACGTGGACATGATCGTACAGAACGTTTCCCTGCCTCCGGCAGGGGCCCGGGGCAAGGCCCAAACCGACATCACCTTTACCGTGCCACGGGATGAGCTGGGGAAGGTGAAGCGGTATCTGGAGAGCTTCCGGCGGACCGGCGGGGCGAGGCAGATTCTTTTCCAGGAGGGCATTGCCAAGCTTTCCGTGGTCGGGATCGGGATGCGCAGCCACAGCGGGGTGGCGGCGCAGTTGTTCCGGGCGCTGGCGGCGGCCGGGGTGAATATCCAGATGATCAGCACCAGCGAGATCAAGATTACCGTGGTGGTGGACGAAGTGGCCGGTCCCAAGGCGGTCCGCGCGGCGCACCGGGAATTCAGGCTGGGCAGGAAGTAGGATTCCCTTGGGCCAGGAAGTCACCGATCCGCGGCCTTTTTGGATTCGTTGGAACGCCCGGGATTGGGCTTTTCTTCTACTGCAGATTTTTCTGGGTCTGCGGTTGCTCGTGGCTGGTGCGGGCAAGTTCAACGGCCCCCGCGGGCTGAGCTTCGCCCATTTTTACGGGCAGGTGTTGCCGGCCCTGAGCCAGCCTTTTTTGGAAAAAACGTTTTTGCCCGGATGGATGCTCCATCTGTATCTGGGGATTTTGCCCTATGTCGAGATCCTGGTCGGTGCCGGCATCCTGGTGGCGGGGCGGAACCGGGTTCCCCTGGTGATGGCGGGGGCCCTGTTTCTTTCCCTGGCGTTCGGACAGATGTTGATCGGCGGGCACGCCACGGTGGCGGACATCGGGATTCATCTGGGTTTGACGGTGATGGCTTTGTGGTTGGTCGAGGAATCCCCCAAGAAATAGTCCCGGTGGTTTTGGCGGAAGGCGGGCAAGGTTTGTCCGCGAAAGGGCGGGATGACCGGGGAGGCGGACCGAAGAATACGGAAAGCGACGATTGCCTTTCCGCCGATGCGGACGAACCAATCCGCATTGCCGGGCGACCGGTTTTTCGATAGGGTTTCCCCTTCGCCTCGGTAGCTCAGTTGGTAGAGCAGGTGACTCTTAATCACTTGGTCCTAGGTTCGAGTCCTAGCCGGGGCACGAGGAACGGTTCGAGAGAACGGAATTGAGATGGGCGGGAGATGTCCGCAAAATCCCCTGGTGCATTCCGGAGAAAACCATCCGCTGGGCGCCCCGGGACTGCGGATCTGGGGCGATGTGAAATTTCGGGCGGACGCGGTGATGGGGGGGGAGGTCAAGGGCAGCGTGACGGGCACGGATAAAATTATCGTGACCGGGGGAACCGTGGTTACGGGAGCGGTGGAGGGATCGGAGATCCGGGTCCAAGGCGAAGTCCATGGCGGCGTGGCGGGGCGCGGGCTGGTCTGGATCGGGCCCCAAGCGAAGGTGAAGATGGGATGCCGCGCGAAGGCGCTGCGGATTGAGCCCGGAGCGGAATTCCGGGGCGAGCTTCAGGTGGGCTAAGCCCTATGCCGGCCGTCCTGACCAAAATCGAGGTGACCTGCCCGGAATGCGGGCAGGCGCAGATGGAGTCGGAGAATTTCATCTCCACGGTCTGCCGAAATTGCGGACACTACTTCAAGTCGGGGCGGGCGGCGCAGACGGGCAAACGGAAGATCCGCCGCGCGGTTATCAAAAAGCGTGAACTGACCTGTGCGGAATGCGGCACATCCCAGGAGGTGGCCGAGGAAGCGCAATCGTCCACCTGCCTCCAGTGCGGGCGGCATCTGGAACTGGGCCATCGTGAAATTCTTGGAGAACATCTGGGCAACCTGAGTCTGGAGGGGGAGTTGAAGATCGGCCCCAAAGGAAACTTTGGCGGGTCCCGCGCAAGGGCGGCCCGGATTCTGCTCCAGGGACGGGCGAGCGGCTATCTGGAGGCCGCGGAGTGGTTGCGGGTGGAAGGTCAGGCCCGGCTTCGGACCGGGGCCTCGGGGGGCAAACTGGAGATCCGCCCGGGAGCCGTGATGGAAGCCGGGGAGCCGATTCTTTTCCAGAGCGGGGAGATTGAAGGGGAACTGCGGTGTCCGGTGGCCCGGTTCAACGGACCGCTACGGGTGGGGCCGCAGGGCACCGTGGTGGCGGAAAAAATCAGCTTCACGGAATTGACGGTTGAACCGGGGGGCAAGATCCGGGCCCAGGGAGAAACGGTGGCCGGCCAGGGATAGGAGTTAAGGATTCCGGTCTGAGGAGAGTCCGCCGCGTCCCGACCGAGGTTCGGACAAGAAATTACTTCGATTTCGTGAGGCGACGGAACGTGGGGGAAAACTCGGGGGAGTCAGTCTTGCCCTCGATGGGATCGGAGCGGCCGCGGAAGAGGGCGGCCTCGGCGACGATGAACTTGTTGGTGCGGACGTCGCCAAAGAGCTGGGCGTTGTCACAGACCTCGATGGATTCCGTGGCCGTGATGTTGCCCTGCACCTTGCCGCGGACGATGACCTTGGCGGCATGGATTTCGGCCTTGATGATGGCCTCGGGGCCGATCGTCAAGGTGCCTTGGGAGATGATTTCACCTTCAAAAGTTCCGTTGAACTCCAGGGGACCGTCAAAGGCGAGGGTGCCTTTGATTTCGACCTGGTCGGTAATCAGGGCCGTGCGACCCGAGGATTCGATGCGGGCGGTGCTTACCTTGGACGTCTCCGGATAACTAAACGTGGCGTCGAGGGTATCGGTTTTGCGGCCGTTAGTACGGGTGAACATTTTTACACAATAACACGGAAAATAGTTACCCTGACAAGGACTTTTTTTGGTGAAATGTCGCTTGGGCGGGTTTCTTGACAGCGGGTAAGGGGGTTACGCAACCTCCTTATCCCCATGATCCACCACCTCAAGCTGATCCAACTGAAGGGCGGTCTGCCTGCCAACCGGGTGGAGGAGGTCATGGTGGAAAGCCGGATCCGGTTGCTCAAAATTCAGGATGTCCTGAGTTTGGCCTGCGGAAAAAAAATCCCCCTGAACGGGCATGACTCCTTTCACGACCTGTTTCTGGCCCTGGAGTTTGAAAACAGCCTGAAACGAACCTCCGCCTTTGACCATCCCCTGTACCACCAGTTTGAAACCCAGGTGCTGAAACCCAACGCCCTCAAGATCGAGGTGTTGGAGTTCGAGATGGATCCGGGCAAAGACGTCCGCTTCTCGTAAGACTGGGGAAAGGCCGGGGCCGCGTTGAAAAAGCGGGCGGTCGTGGGGGTGGGAGTGGCGGGATTTCCCAAAAACGCCGCGGGAAATTCGTGGGCGTTTCTTCAGTGGGCGACCGGTTTGCGGGAGATGGGTTGGGAGGTCTGGATCGTGGAGTCGCTGCAGACCAAGGAACTCATCGACCGGAACAACCAGCCGTGCCGGTTGGCCGAGAGTCTCAACCTTGCTCATTGGAAGTCGTTCCTGGAGGACCTCGGATGGGACCGCCAAGCAACGCTTCTGGTCGAGGGGGAGTCGATGGAAGAACGGCCGTTGCGGGAATTCGCCCAAGGGGCGGATCTTTTCCTCAACCTGTCGGGGCACTTCAAGCGCCCCGATCTGGTGGGGGGCGCGGCGGCACGGGTCTACGTGGATCTGGATCCGGCCTTCACCCAGATTTGGGCCCAGGTCTACGGAAGTCCGATGAATTTTACGGGGCACAACGCGTTTTGGAGCGTGGGTCTTTCCATGGGGCGGGGTGCGGTGGTGCCGAACACGGGGCACGATTGGAAACCCGTCCTGCCACCGGTATGTCGGCGATACTGGTCGCCGGAGGCGGAGGTTCGACCCTGCGGGGCTGCCGCGACCCTCGCCGAGGGGCGATGGACCACGATCACCCATTGGTACGGTTACGCAGCGGTGGAATGGGACGGGAAAAGCCATGGGAACAAATCGGAGGAGTTTGCCAAACTGCGGGATTGGCCCGGACGGACGGGACTGAAACCGCGGGTGGTCACGGATCTGGGGCCGGGAGAGGAACGGGAAAGGTTTGAAAAGGAAGGTTGGGAATTTTTAAGTCCGGATCCGATCTGTTCCGACTGGAAAGCGTACCGCTCGTTTCTGGCCGCGAGCCGCGGGGAGTTTTCCCCGGCCAAATCGGGCTACATCACCGCACGGACCGGATGGTTCAGTGACCGCAGCGCCCTTTATCTGTCCCTGGGCCGGCCGGTTTTGCTCCAGGAGACGGGCTGGTCCCGGTGGCTTCCGGAAGGCCGTGGGTTAGTGGCCTTTCGCACACCGGAGGAGGCGGCGGAAAAGGCCCGGGAGATTGAGGCGGATCATGGTCGGCACGCCCGGGCGGCGGAGGGGATTGCGGCGGAGCATCTGGCGGCGGAAAAAGCGATCGGGCAGGCATTACGGCATCTCTGAGGCGGCTCGTTTGACTTGGGGTGGGTGGTTTCTAGGTTAGGTAGGATGTTTTCCGCGATTTCACGAAAAGTCCTCCGGCCCGGCGTGGACTGGTTTCGGCCGGCCCATGAGCTGGAAGCCGAGCTGAAGCAGATCGAAACGAGGATCCTGCACCAAGCCTCCCTGTTTGATGCCGGGGCCGAGGGGTATGTGCGTTACGCCTTGGAAGGGGGGGGCAAACGGCTCCGCCCCGCCCTCGTGCTGATGGCGGGGAAGGCCGCGGGAGGATGGAACGAGGCGATCCGGGATTTGGCGGTGATCGTCGAGTTGGTGCACGTGGCGTCCCTGATCCACGACGATGTCTTGGACCGGGCCGAGTTGCGCCGCTCCCGCGCCACCTGCAACGCGAAATGGGGGACGGAACTTTCCGTGCTGCTGGGAGACGCCCTCTTTGCCCACGGCCTGCAACTGGCCACAAAACTGGAGGACGCGGAGGTGGCGCGTAAGATCGCCGAGGCTTCCCGCAACCTCTGCGAGGGGGAGATTCTGCAAACCCAGCGCCGCTTTGATCTCAAGATGTCCACGGCCGACTATCTGCATCTGGTGGGGTTGAAAACCGGCGCGCTTTTCCGGGCCGCCGCCGAAGTGCCCTTTCTGCTGCACCGTTGCCCCGACACCCGGCGGGAGGCGGCCCGGTCGTTCGGATATCAGCTGGGGATGGCGTACCAGATTTACGATGACGTGCTTGATCTAGCCGGCACGGACGAGGAGAGCGGCAAGACCCTGGGAACGGATCTGAAAAAGGGGAAATGGACCCTTCCGGTTCTGCATGCCCTGCAAACCCTGCCCACCGCCGAGTCGGAGTCCCTCCGGGCCGGGTTGGTGGAAGGAGACGGTGGAGTGGTTTCCAAAATCCGGGCCGCCGGCGGAATCCGTTTTTCGATGCGCAAGGCCGTGGATCTGCTGGAGAGAGCCAAGGGGGATCTGCAGGTTTTGGGGGATCCGCACGGGGACTTGCGGGAATTGACCGAGCGTCTTCAGGAGTTTTTCCGGCAGTGGGACGGCTAAGGTAAGTTTCCTTTCCGGTCCGGGGGGGCAAGGCCTTCGCGAAAGCGTCAAGAATATCCCCTCTTCAAAATGCGCCCGATCGAGGGTAGGATATCCAGATGTCGGCCGAAACGGCTTTACCTCCCGATCTTGAAAATGGGCCGACCGACGAGGAGTTGGTGGCGTCCACGATTCAAGGGGATTTGGGGGCCTATGACGAACTCATCCGCCGTTTTCAGGGGCGGTTGTACGGGGTGATTTACCACCTGACTTCCAACCACGAGGACACCAACGACCTTCTCATGGAGGTGTTCGACAAGGCTTACCGGAGTCTGCCGACCTTTCGGGGCCAGTCCTCCTTCTACACCTGGATTTACCGGATCGCGATCAACCGTAGTTTTAATTTTTTGGACAAGCGGAAGCGACGACAGGGAGCCATGAGTTTAAACGAGCTCGATGAAGACGGCCTGCCGAAGCTGGATTTACCCGATGTTTCGCCTCAAAACAATCCCAATAAGTCCATTATGCTCAATGAATTACAAAATAAATTGAACGAATCTATGCTTAAGCTGTCGAAGGAACATAGAACCGTGGTAACTTTATTTGATATTCAAGGACTTGCACATGCCGAGATCGCCAAGATCATGGGCTGTACGGAGGGAACTGTCCGTTCCAGGCTCCACTATGCTCACAAGCAGCTGCAAAAATCTCTTGGCATCTACCTGAAAAAGTAAAACCATAAGGTCGTCTTTCATGAACCAAAAACAAGATTTCAGCGAACTACAAAAACTCCTCCAATTAAAAAGGCTGGAGACCCCCGGGAAGGAATATTTTGACCGGTTTGTGGACGCTTTCCACACCTACCAACGCCGGGAAATCCTCCAGGAAGAGCCGTGGTATGCAAAAGTCGTGGAGGTTTTGTTTGAGCCTTGGATCGCCGGGGTCCCCCGGTTGGCGACGGTGGCGGCTTCCGCAGCGTGCCTGATTGCCGGTGTCGCGTTTTTCCTCGGCCCCATCCAGTCCGGAACCGCCCATCTGGCGGACGGCAAGATGGCTCACCCCCGGGGAATCGTGGTGGCTTCGGCCCAAACGAATGAGTCACTCCAGATCCAACCCGAGCTGATCGACACGGCGGCCGGCGGGGATGCAGCTGAGCTTCGCCCTCTTTACGTGAACGGGCATGGCGCGGTGGCTTATGATTCCCGGCTCGCGTTCTAAGCTTCTTTTCTCCTCCCTCCTTCTTCTCGGCCTAGTGGCGGCCGGGTGGGTGGCTTTTCGCGGCCTGCCCAAAAAACAAAGCTCCCTCCAGCCGGTGGCCGAAACGGTCAGGGTCGAGGAGGTTCGCGTCACCGAAACTCCGGATCACCGTGAACGGGTTTCCGCCCCCGCGGACACCGCGGTTCCCGCCCCATCGGGAGTTTTTGACAAAATCGCTTCCGAGGTCAGCGGGGTTTACCAGAAAGCGGCCCCGGCGGTGGTCAGGATCCGGGCCGCCGACGGCCCGGAGCAGTTGGCCGGCACCGGATTTTTCGTGGATAACCAGGGAACGATCCTCACCGCCTATGCCGTGGTGGGACAGGCGAAAGAGGCCACGATCGAGACCGGTGGCCGCACCTATTCGGCCCACATCCTCGGTCGGGATCCCCGCAGTGGAGTGGCCTTGTTAAAGGTCAAAACCGGTGAGACCCCGTTCCTGCTTTTCGGGGAGTCCGCCAATTTGCGCCCGGCCTCGGCGGTGGTCAGCGTGGCGTTTCCCTACGATCTCAAGGCCGAACCTACCTTCGGTCTGGTCGCCGGTTTTGACGTCAAATATCTGACCCGGTTTTTTGCCACAACCCATATCCGCGCCAATCTGCCGATCAAACCAGGGCAGATCGGAGGACCCCTGCTGGACAGTCAGGGCAAGGTGGTGGGAATCCTCATGCTGGAGATCGACGAGGGGAAGGCCTGTTACGCTTTGCCGGTGGAGGCGGCGGCCAAGGTGGCGGCGGATATCGAAAAGTACGGCCAACCGCGGCATGGCTGGATGGGGGTGGGAGTGATGCCGGACCGGAGCCGGCCCGAGCGGGGGGCCCCGGTTTTTGTGGATCGCCTGTACAAAGGCACGCCGGCGGAGCGAAGCGGGCTCAAGGCGGGCGACGAGGTGATTTCCATCGGCAACCGACCGGTGCGGGAGCCTTCCGATGTGCTGGACTCGGCTTTCTTTGCCAGCGTGGGGGAGAAAGTGCCCGTGAAAGTCCGGCGCAACGGAAAGGAAGAAACTTTCACCATCACGGTGGCATCGCGGCCGGAATCCTCCCGCATCGTCGAACCCGCGCCCCTCTTTCCGGATTCCCCAGGCAGCCCGGCTCCGCAAGGAGTGCCGGTGCGGGGTGCGAATCCATAGCCACGGCTTCCGGTTTCTGGCAGCAGATCTCCGGCAAGTTCCGGGAAAGAACCTTACGGGAAACTTCGGCTTCGTGAGGGCTTAGCGGGGAACCAGGTCAAATTCGGGCGGGAAAGAAAGGCCGATTTCCGCTTCCAAGGATTCCTGCTGAGAGCGCCAGGCGGGGGCTTCGGGACGGGGGCTCAGGGCAAGATCGAGTGGGCCGAGGGGAGAGCCGTCCGGGGTCCAGCCTTGCCAGGAGACTGTTTTTGCGGCGGCGTCAAACCGGGCGGAGCTCCTCGGCTTTCCGTCAGGGTACTGCAACCAAAGGGAGCTGACTTTTCCCGAATCGCCCACGACCGGGCCAAACTGGCCGAGGAGTTTTCCATCCGGATACAGGAGACGGCCCCCGATCAGGCGATCGGCCTCGTACTGGCATTCCGCAAAAGTCTTTCCACCCGGATAGTGCAGGAGGAGCGGGCCGGAGAGTTTGTCGTCCTGGAACTCGCCGGAAGTGGCGAGAGAGCCATCGGCTCCGAAGGTTCGAAACAGACCGTTCTTTTTTCCGCCGCGATAGTTCGTTTCCACTTTGGGATTTCCGTCCGGAGAAAACTCGCGGACGAGACCCTCCAACTGGTCATTCCTCCATGACTCCTCGATCTGCAGCTCGCCCTTCTCGTTCCAAGTGCGGGCGGGTCCGTCCTTTTTGCCGAGGACGTAGAAGGCTTCGGACCGCTTGGCGCCGGAAGGAAAATACTCGAGCGAAGGGCCTTCCAGCTTTCCTCCTTTCCAGGTGGCGGTGTAACGGGGGGTGCCGTCCGGCCACCACCCCTGGGCGGGACCTTCCAGCTGATCGCCGATGTAGTGCAAATTGTCGGAGACCGATCCGTCGGGATGAAAAAGGGTGGAGGGCCCCTGTCGTTTGCCGTCCACAAGGGTGTTGAAGGCACGTTGCCGGCCATCGGGATTGAAGAGGATTTGCGGTCCGGTCATTTT
>Ga0214917_10006376_pt1 | contig 12271 bp, 28 predicted proteins | sample LL_1208_BB_MetaG_FD_177983 | JGI IMG/M metagenome (GOLD analysis project Ga0214917, IMG submission 177983) | Freshwater microbial communities from Lake Lanier, Atlanta, Georgia, United States - LL_1208_BB | ecosystem: Environmental > Aquatic > Freshwater > Lake | place: USA: Georgia | collected...
AATTTGAATATTTTCCCATTCACACTTAGTGCATTTTAGTAAAACATTCATGTCTGCATCAATAATAAAAGCCTCTGGAGTATGGTCTTCTATCTTATCACAAAAATTACTCATTTTTCCCCCTTGTCTATTAATTAAAGTATACCATTTAAAAATAAGTTATTTGTTTTTTCTAGCAATTTTTGCAGCAAAAATTTTTACCCCCACAGCATTTGTATGACTTTTTTCAATATCAATAGCCTCAATTTCTCTTGCTATTTGCTCACGTATTTGTTTTTCGTCCATGTTATTTTTCTATAGACTTACATAGTTTGTCAAAATTAGTAATTGAAGAAATCTTTAAATTCATTGCAGCAGTAATTGCTTCAACATTTTTACTATCTAATGCAATTTTTGTATTTTTTTCTGCTGTAATCCAAGAGGCAATAGTTTTTTTAATTTTGCCAGTTGTAGATTTTTGTTTTGCAGCAAGCATATCTATGTTTAAATCTATCTCTTTTAACACATCTTGATCACTTGCTAAGCCATTAGACCACTTAGACATTAACTCTGACTCATACTTTGTCTTAATGCTTTTACAAGAAGCCTTGTTGCCTTTAGTATTTAATGACTTTGTTGCAGCCTGAGCAGATGCGCTTGGTATTAGTAATGCAATTAATAAAGAAGTTATAATTATTTTTTTCATATTATAAGTATATCCTATTCAGGTTGTTTTGTAAAGTTATGTTTATTTTTAATAACTGGATCAAGCCTATCCCAGTACCCTGCATAATTACCTTTATATATCTCTCCAGTTTCTCTGTCTATAAGCAACCATTTATCTGGGCACTTTGTATGAACAACTAAATCAACAGGCTTCTCAAACTCTTCAAAATCTTTTATTTTTTTCATTTATGCCCTTTCATGTGATTATACAAGGTTTGATATGCCATAGAAGACCTTATCTGAATTTGCTCTTTGCATACCTCGCAAACAACAAACCTATTGGCTGACATATAAGCCCAGTATATCAAATTTTGGGCGGTACGTCAAGGTACAATGATATACTAGAGCCTGTATGTGCCCTAACTGTAATAACACGCTAATCCCAATTTTTTATGGATACTCAAGTAAAAAGTACTTAGACATGCACAAACAGGGTTTGATATTTTTAGTATCTACTACCTATCATACAAAGCATAGCCCAACGTCATATTGCAAAAAATGTAGTGAAAGTTTTGATATTAAAATAAAAAACTAAAAAGACTTATTTTTATATTCTATCTTATCAGTATAACTAATTGTAATTATATATCTTTTTCCTGATTTTACTGGATTTACTCCGTGTAAAAATGGAGTTGGGAAATGAATTAGTTCATATTTTTCGGGGGTATAAAAATATCCACCATCAATCTCTGGAAAAGATAATGCTCCACCTGTATATTCGTCATTTAAATAAATTACAGTACTTACAGTCTCAGAATCATCTTCAACATCTCTATGAACGTTCATAAAAGCACCCTCTTCATAAAGGGCAACTAAGTATTCTGTTACATAAAGATTTTTATCTTTAATAAACTTATCTGAATATTTTTTTACAAAATCAAATAAAGCAGGCTGATTAAAGTTGTAAAGTCTAAAAGTTCCATCGCCTCTTTCATTGTTTAATTGATCTTTTGACTTTAGTTCATCCATTAGATCAATTAGAGATTGAGCATCTTGTGGCTCAACATAGTTTTTAAATGACTTTATTTCTTCTTTATTCATGTATTTAAATCCTTTTCTTTAGATTGTTATACGTCATGGGATAAGTCTATCATTCATTGAGGTTCTTTATCCTTGCTAATATTCTCTGCTTCATTGCCTCACGCTCTTCTAATGGTATTTGCATCCCTGTATCTATCTCTGCCATTGAGATGGCTAGGTCAACAATATCTTCACTCATGGGCTTGATTCAGTTTAGTATTCAAGTGTTATCCAAAACCAAAGAAAATCAATATTAATGCAAAATCTATCTACGTGAAATCCCAACCCAATTCTGTGGGGAGCAAAGCCAACACTAAGCCAAGATCTATTAGTAACTCGCCACTCTTTAGTTCTAATCATAAGTTACCCACTCTATGCGTATGCCTGGTTTAAAAACTCATCTGCCCAAAAGGCTGCAAGAGATTCATTACCTATATCATTAAAGTAATAACGATTTCTTTCAGGGCTATAGGTCCACCCCTTCCATAAGTTTTCTTCTTCCTCTGCCCAAGTTAAATTAGTTTCTTTTTGAGCATAGTCTTGTCCTATGCTAGTCATCTCTGTCATGGGTTTCTATGCCTCCAATTTAGCAGGGTCCAAATAAATTCTCCATACCACTTATGAGAACAACGTTTAATACCCTTTTCACCATAATGATCGTACATAAATAATATTAATTTAGACTTATCTTTTGTTCTAATAAACTTTCCACAATCAATACATGATTCAAATATATACTGATTGATTGGTTTGTCAAAGTCTACTGAGTTCATTTTGTCAACTCTTTTTCAATAGCCTGAATTGTTGGACAAGGATATATTTTTTTGTCATGTTTGCATTGTTGTCCTACAGATCCTTCTGGGCTATGAAGTTCGGCGACGGCACGAAGAGCCTCATCTAAATTAAAACATCCTGATGCAGCAATGAGGTTTGTTATATTTGCCATTGTTCAATCATATCAAATTTCGGCGGGAAAAGCAAGAGAGCAGTTTATCCACATGCTCAGGTGTATGCCAGTTATTTAATGTCGCTGTCTCCCCCGACAATATAATATTACCACATTAAGGCAAGGCGCAAAATAGAACTATCAAACCTTTCCCTGCCCAACATGGGCAATAGCGGTTAGTATCCTAAAATCTGCGGGTATACAAAGAATGTCGTAATATCCCCAGTGTAATACAAACCCCTATAGCCAGATAGCCAGATATCCCAGATATGAAGGTTTGATAGTATGTCCAATATCTCTGATCAGAAGGTTTGATATGGACAATATAGATCCAGGGCGATGGTTTGATACCCTGCGATTATTTGAATTTCTTTTTGGAATGATGGTTTCTTAAGTAGTGGCCTACCATTGTGGTATTAAAGTTTCTTTCTTGAATAACATTATGATATTCTCCATCTTCATAGTAATCAAAAGTAGATTCCCAATCATCTCTTTTAAATGGAATAATTTGTACCATAGGTGTGCCTTTTTCAACTATACCTTCAAAACCACTTTTAATCCACATAGGAAATACTAACTCAAGTGTTGACTTATCTGTATCTACGATTGCTGGAATTGCTTTAAATGTAAGATCGTTATATCCAAATGGAGATATAATTAAACAAGAGTATCCTTTTGGAGTTTGTGGAATCCATGCATTAAGATATTTATAAACTATTGGATCATATCCTGTTGGTGCTGGAATTTCTCTAGATGGTTCTCCATGTAATGAAAATGGATCTGCCTGAGTTTTCCAATATACTTCTGGAAAGCCATCATTTTGCTCAATCATAACATCTGTCCATAAAGGAATAATGTAGCCAGCGCTTAATGAGTCAAGCATTGGTGTACATTTTTTAAATGTAGCATTTGCTATTCTATTTCTAAAATGAAGTTTATCGTCTGATGGATATCCAGCCATAGTTGAGTATGGAGATGCTTCTGTAAACCATTTAGGCAATTGTTTTACTGCTGGGTAAGGCTTAGGCTGTACGTCAAACTCAGTCTTGCTTCTAGCCTTAAAATTTATATTTTTTGACACTTATCCCACCTATCTTATATAAGTATATCATCTGTAAGCCCTGTCGTCAACGTAATATAAATCTTACTGATATTTTTTAATTATAGTTAAAAGGGAGGAAAGTGGAGGATAGTGGGTGATTGGGCGATTTTATAGATGGCGTCGTAATCATCTGGCGGCCAAACCTCCCTATCCCAAACCTTCCAAACCTTTCTATCCGCATATCTGGCATGCATTATACTCCCAAAACCATGGTTTGTCAAACCTTTATAGCCTAAAAACCCCCATAAAAATCCCTAAAAAATGTAGGAAAAAGTTTAAAAACACCAGGAAAAAAGTTAAAAAGGTTTGATAATTATGGTAAAAGTTTTAAATAATTCGCAATTTAAATTCCCGCTTCGTAATGTCTATTAATCCTGTGATTCAGCGCCCCGCAGGGACGCAAAAACGGCGGGGATAAAAGAGATATCGTAATACTCCTAGTAGTATACAAACCATATCTTCTGGATATAAAGGTTTGGCAGATATGAGGTTTGAAGGTTTGAGATTGGAAGGTTTGAAGGTTTGGTATGAATCTGGAAAATTTTAGAGATGTCGTAATCTCCTACGATCTGGGATTTTTTAGAGTTCTTCGTAATGTCTTTTAGGAAAAATGATGTCCGTTTTGGGTGGTTTGATATGATTTGACCCGAGGGCGCTACTCAGGCTGGTTTGTTAACATTTCATCAAGGCTATCCCAGTTTTTATCTGGCACACCCAAAGCACCAACTAATAAATCATAGGTTTCATTTATATACAACGCTGACTTATCAGTTGGCAAAACCAATTCATTCATTAGCAGATAGGCCATTGGCAAACCAAGATCATTGTATTCTATAAAATCCTCTAAATCCTCATCATCACGATAATTCATCCATAGTTCTGCAAGGATAGTTATTTTATTTTCTAATGAATTACCGCCTGCCATTGTAAGCACCTCTATCTAATTGGTCAACTTCTTTATTATACTGCATGGCTTCCAAAACTTCATTAGCCCTAGTATAAATAATGTGAGGAGAAGCCTTTGCTAAATAAAATCCTATGGCTTCTAAATCAAGAGTAAAGTCAGAAAGCATAGTAGTAATTCTGCTTGCTACCTTTTCCTCTTTGCTTATTCCAAGCCTAATAGACCTACGCATAAAACCCATTACTCCATTCTACCAAAAAGAGAAAGGGGGCGCAACCCCACCACAAAGTTACGCCCACCTTATATGTTAGCGAGAGGTGACCCCTACCTCCGCTGCTGAGGCCCCCACAGTGGAAAGGACACTGCTGGGCAAATTATAATTAATAAAACTGTCAATGTCTTTATGGTCTACCCCATCATGACTGATAGTGTTATTAGTCAGGTCAATTAATATTGGATGGTCGCAATACTGCATATGTGTTTTAGGGTCACATGCATAGATACCAAACCCTGTTTCCTCCAGAATGGAATCTTTTAGTAAGTAACTAATAGCCATGCGGGTATAGTATTCTTTATCTCCCTTGCGAGGAGCGGCATGCTGCAGGGCCTGCGCTAAATCTGTATACATGTCATACTCGCCCCAGTGGCTGTATAGCGCTACACCAAGATCCTCTGACTGTTTAAAGATGAATGTACAACGTGCTCCCATTACTCTTCCTCATTTTTCTCAATTAGAAACGGTACGATTGATAATTGGTTTGATACCTCGTTAAAAATGGCATCTTCGTCTTCAGTGTCAGTCTCATACTCAAAATTCATGTAATCGCCTGTTGGTTCAAAGATTACTTCAATTTCCCATCTTGCCATTATAGTGTCTCCTCAGATTGCACTGATTCAATTAGGTCCCATGCTATTCCTGAACCGTCTGCTAGTGTTACAGCATACTTGTCTAGGAATTCGCTTTCAGCAATGTTTCTAGCATCAATCTCATCTTCCGCCTCTTCAACACGGAAAGATTTAATAAGTTGTCCTACTACCTTAATTTCGTAGGTTGGCATTATGGGTCTCCATTTCTTCTATCTCTGCTATTTCTTCAATTGTAGCGCAACCAGCGCATTTTTCCAAATCCTCAAACTTCTCATAGTGCAATGCTGCTGATTCATCTTCCCATTCCTCATCACAGTTAGGACAAACATATAAGTCATTGCTACTGATTTGTATTTGATAGTCCTTGTTACCATAAAATGGCAGGGTAGTTACAAGATACCCAATCCTATTAACTATATGCATACCATTGAATATATAGGTTCCGCCATCGTCCCCATCGCAATAAGTCCATATCTTGTTAGGCTCTTGATTTCTAACAAAGTCTAACTCTTCACCATAGGTTTCAAATAGATAGCCATTCTTACCATCATTAAATGAAGCATTCTCATCTAAATGGTTTGGGATTGGCTTGAAAGTATCAAACCACTTTTCCTCTGTAAGTTCTATAAATTCGTTCATGGGTCTCCTTAGAAGTGAAAGTCTACAGGTACTAGATATTGTAGTGCAGCCTCTTCAGGTTTGTCAAGGCGCTCTTCAAGATATTGTAAACTAGATGTAAACTCCTCATTATCAAAGAAAGCACTATCAGGTATCCATTCATTATTAAGGATAGAGATTGCTTCTTTGATTTCCCAGCGAGAAAAATCAAACTGTCTTTTGTCTTCCAGTTTGCAATCATTACTAATATAATCAACTATGTCTGACTTAAGTTTATCAAATGCCTCATCAAGTTTTATAAGTTTGTTATTCATTTGATTAATACGATGTTGCTTTATGTTTGATAGTACCTTCTTAAATTCATCAGGCTTCTCAGCATATGAGATAATCATATTATCTTGGTCAGTGTATCCGTCACCAACATTATTCCAACGACCACCACCAACGACATGCCAGTCTGACCAATCAGCCAAACGGTAGCCGTCCTCATTAGGTAGAAGGTTGTCTCTTATGATAGCAAAAGCGCTCTCTTTACTATCTGCTTTGATTGCTATCCAATGCAGTGTGTGCATTCAGGGTCTCTTTCTCTAGGTTCTTAATACAAGTTTAACAAAATACCTGCAATTTTGCAAGGTATACAGATGTGATCTTAGTCACCCCAATATTCAATAATAGTATTAAGTGTCATATGCAAACGGCAGTCACAATCACCTGCATTCATCTCATCTATATATTCAAAGTGTTCCAGGTTTTCCTCATAGATGGTTTGGACCAGTTCATCAATACTGTAGGGCTTATACAGCGTATTCATCTTGAAACTCCTTAAAGTACCAGTTTAGAGATTTTACATTTAAGTCTATCTCTTGGTGTGGGTATTTGTCAAGTACATAATTTAATGCGTCCCCTGCAGTTTTAAAATCAGAGACGCACCATTCATCAATAGATACTTCCCAGCAATTAACACCACCAGGAGAGCATGAGTAATCCACTTCATATATTTCTACTTTTAAGGTCATGTATTTATTATCCTACAAAATGGAGAAAATGTCAACACCCCGTAATCAGAAAATGGGAAAAATATCACTTCAACGTAATAGAATTATAACAAAAATGTTACACTCGGGCACCTGCGATCCCAACGGGACTTGAACCCGTAGCCTTTACCGTGACAGGGTAACGATCTAACCAATTGATCTATGGGACCAGCGGAGCAGTTTTAAATCATGCTCAGGATTTTTTACTAAATTAGTTGCAAAGTATTTTGTACAACTTTTAGCAAACGATTTTTCTCTGCATTGATAGCAGGGTCAAATCCAGAAGCGGAAGCAAGAATACTTTCATTATTGCCACCACGAGCAGAACGATACCAATCTAAACGCTCAGTTAGTGCATTGAACGCACCCCAAGCAGTATTAGCAATCATGCCATTAAATTGTCCAGTATAAATATCGTTGATTAAATCAACTTTATTCTCCCATTTTTTAACAGCACCCTTAGTATCTTTATCAGGTTTTGGATAAGCAGCAAGAATAATATCATTGAAATCTTTGGCTGATATTTCTTTTTGTATCATAGCATGAGCCATCTTATCAAACTCATTCATGTATGCATTAGCAAGACCTAAAGTCTCACGAGCAACTTGTACCTTACCATTTGCGGTTTGGGTATGACGAATCTTGAAAGATTGTTTTACACCATCACGCTTTTTTGTACGATTAAGTGCAACATTAAGAGTATTAGCGCATACAACACGAACAGGTGTTATACTTGCCTGAATTGCAATAGACCCATCATGTGATGTGTTAATTAACAAATAAGTTTTAATCTTATCTGAGACACCATTAGGGTCAAGAATAGTTTCACGCTCTAATGCAAGAGAGCCAAATACTTGACGACCACCCTTGAGAGAGCCAGCAGTCTCCCAACGACCGCCACCATCAAGAATGTTATCACCAAATGAAAATAAATCTTCATTTTGCAATACATGGTAACGCTCACCAACAACACCTAAAACATCAGTTTGTGTTTTGTCAGTAGGATTTGTACGCACTACATATTGATATTCTTTATCACTTGTTAGGTGTGACGGAATTGGCATATCCTCAAGACGAACATTCCAATTATTTAGATTAGCAGCAACTAACATCTCGCTAGTTGTTTTTTCCTCAGTGAACACAGTACCAAGACCATGCCACGCAGGTTCACGCAATGACGCAAAACTTGCTACGCCATTTTGAGTTTCTAACTCATGAGCCATTTTTATCCTTTCGGTTGTTTTAATTAAGTTTAGCAGTCATGGCTGACAATGTCAATCAGGATTGGGGAATATATAATAATCTTCTTAATTGGGATAAAACGGACATTTGGGGCGCCCCGAGTTTTTTGCATAGAGGTGGGGCCTTTTTAGGACGTGCCCAGGTCCGATTTGATAGCCCCCTATCAAACTCTAGTTCTCTTCAAGAGAGATCTCATCCACAATAAGATCTGCTTCATATTCATATGAACTTAGTTCAGCATCAATTGTTACATTGCTAAGATCAAAGTCTTCAACCTCTGAATATGGGATGCTGATTGTTCCACTGAAGTTAACAGTACCATATACTTGAATTTCTTTAGTTGGATTAAATCCAAAGCGCTCTATGATTGCCTGCAGCACTTCATCTTTGGTGTAGTTAGGATCATACCATTCTCCAACTTGATCTTCTAACCAAGCAATGTCTAAGCGCTTTCTAGATAACTCATCTACAGCAGCACGACCATTATGTAGGTCCCATTCAATTTCAGTAACTTTATCAGTCATGAATGTAGGAGACTCAGGCGCTGCGTAGGTACCTGGAATAGATTTATAGGTAACCAATAAATTTGGATTATAAGGAACAGATAACTGTTCTTGGGTCATTATTTCACTCACTGTCTAAGTCCTTTCCCATTGCTTCCATTTCTTTTATAGTATTAATCATCTCATCTAACTGAGATTTTGTCAAACAGGCTTCCATTACTAGGCTAGCAGTTAGTGCTGATAGGTGGGCAGAATATTTAAACATTGCATTTGCAAATTGTTCTGTATCCATGATATCTTTATTACTATATAAATCTCTTGCAATATGCAAGGTTAAATCATTCATTACTGCTTCTTTAGTTGCGTCTTGTATCTTTAGTGCGGTGGCTATCATTTTTCCTTCTTTCTTATTAATATAATCTTACACCTAATCCCTGACATTTTCAAGTGGTGTCTTAAACTGTCTCATATAATAAGATGTGATTTAGATCACGCCCCTCGGGGGATTTTTGCGGGGGCAATTAAAAGATGAGCAGTTTAGAACTCATGCTCAGGAGTCTTATCTCAGGAATAACTTAGCAATAAAGCCAAGTGCTTGTCAGAGATAAATTATTTAGTTGGGGTGGGGACTTAAGTGATTACACGTTACAAACCCACCCCAAGATTATTTATTTAGTTGTGCTTACCATAGCAAGGCGTTGTGCGCCATTTGCTAATTGTAGCGATACCCTAGTAAGTTTAGAGTTAATTGGTGAGAACTTTACAATTCTACCAGTTACGCCTGTTTTACTAGTGGTGAATAAATCACCAATTTGGTATGTGTATCCGCCTAGTGTCATTTGGGTCTTACCTTTCGTTAGTGGTGGTTGTTATATTTAGTATAACATTTTTTGGGGGGCAAGTCAAATACCCCCCAATACTATTAGAGATAACGAGCAATAGCGTTATATGTGCTAGTGCTAACTGTTTCCTCATCTGTCATTTTAAGGATACGGATAGCATTTTCCATTTCCTCTTTCATCTCACGATAAGTGTGTTGATGAAGTTGCTCAAAATCCTTTTCAGGTTCAGCAGGGAACTCATTTTCTGATACTGTTAAGTCAAAATCTATATTGAGAGATTTTGTCCAGTTGCGATAACTAGTTCTAACATTTTGAGCCTTAGAGATGTTAGCGATAGCATAAGCAAATAAGTCTTTTTTCCAAGCCTCTATTGCGGTTTGATACTTTGCTTCGTTTTCATCTTGCTTTTTGTAGTTAGCCTCTAGTTCTGCTAACCTATTTTCTAAGGCTGTAATAACCTTAGATGTAGCAATTTTTACATTTATTGCTTTTCCTCTTGATGCCATTTATGGTGTTTCCTTTTCTTTGTTAGGGGCTTCTATCCTAGCAGGGTGCTAAGACAATTTCAAGTTGAGCAGTTTTAATTGTCATGCTCAGGACATTTAGCCACTAGGCTAAGATTACTTTGCTGTCCAAGTAGTCCAGCGAGTTTTACCATTTAGGTCTAACTTAACACGAACATTTCCGTTAGGTTGTGGCACTATCTCTTTAATAACGCCTGTTTCCTTTGACTTCTGTGTTGTGTAGGTATCGCCTACCTTGTATAGCGAGTTTGCTACTGACATGCTGTTCCTTCTTTCTTGTTGGTTTTACTTACTGTTTAAGTCTAACATTTTTGATAATAAATAGCAAGTTATTTTTTTAATAATCTCATATTTTGAGATATGGTATTTGTGATGTATATCACACCAAAATACTGAAACGGACAAAACGGACATTACCTATGCCCAAGACCTGCGAACAATATAATAAGAAATAAGATAGTTAGAATTGCTAACTCCACAATTACCCCTATTTTTTAGATGATGAGAATACGATGTCGCTTTTAGAGTATACACACAATCCGCAAGATACGCAAGCGCTTCCAGCATTTGAGATAAGGGGAATTGACTTTAGATTCTCAGGGCACTTAGCACCAGGGCGATTAAATAATTCTTTCATATCTGCTTGACCTATTGCAAAATTTTTAGCAAGGTATGCAAGTCTAACACCATGATCTTTTTTAAGATTAACACCTATCTCTTTGTTTTCGCTATCTGTTGAATAGTATAAAGATAGATTAGGTATACCTTTGAGCATTACCGCTGCAGAGTGTACTCTAGTGTATACCCAAAACTTTATGTCGCTGTGATACTCTATAACTTCTTTCCATGCTTTGGTGTAAGTATCATTAAAGAAATCGCCGTCCCAGTGAATACGAAATAACAATGGCGCATTCTTCTTTTCACAATCTTTTTTAAAATCAGCAATCATCCCATATAGCAATGCAACCATAGTTTCATGATCTGCGTCTTTTAATAACTCCCAATTATGTAGGAGATTAGTCTTTACTCCTTTGAATAACTTTTCAAGTTTTCCTGCGTAGCAAACACTTTCACAAACACTAGTGGCACCAGGGCATGAATAATTCTTTCCAGCGGGGAGGCCGAACGTGTTTGCAATTGCTGCTTGCTTTCCATTTTTTGTAACAAGATTAGCAACCTTTCTATCATAAGATCTTTTTAACTGTGGTGTAATCATATAAAAATTCTAGCACGAATTGGGAAAAATATCAACTACCCTTAATTAGAACAAATCGGACAAATCGCCCTCGGGCGCCTCTTACTGCAACATCATTAAATCAAATTGTTCGTATTCCCCAACTTCAATTATATCTCTTTCACCAAAATCATTTACAACTTCTAAAGTGTATCCATCAGGTAGTGAAACTATATCTACAATAGACACAACTTCATTACCAATTAGAATGCAATCATCAATTTCTAATTGTCCTGAAGTTAATACGTCAACTTTTACATAGTCCACAATCTGAATAGTATCATCATTTTCTAGATCAATCATTTTATTCCTCATCTGCTGGGTTAATGAACCACTCTAAGTGGTGTTGACTTACTATTGCGCTTGCTGGTGCTTGCGTTTCTCCACGATAAAGAATCTGAAAATCACCAACCTTTGGCATATCTATCATGCGTGAATAGTCCTCATCGTAGTAAGCATCAATTGCTTCAATACAAGGCTGAACCATTTCTTTTGGAACTGGTGGATAATGATTACCCTGTAAGTGATAAAGTAATTGTGTTTCTAAGTCTAGCGTTGTATCTGCTAATCCAATTGCTGTTACGCTTCCCATTTATTCGTTCTCCATATCTAAGCCCATTAATTCCATTTCTTCAGCATAGTCTAATGCTTCTGATACATTGTTGTCAAATATAAGCATTATTTGATTACCACATTTCCATTAGTGTAAAAAGTTTTAGTATACATTTTG
>Ga0214917_10006378_pt1 | contig 12264 bp, 9 predicted proteins | sample LL_1208_BB_MetaG_FD_177983 | JGI IMG/M metagenome (GOLD analysis project Ga0214917, IMG submission 177983) | Freshwater microbial communities from Lake Lanier, Atlanta, Georgia, United States - LL_1208_BB | ecosystem: Environmental > Aquatic > Freshwater > Lake | place: USA: Georgia | collected...
GAGCGCGCGGCTGGTGCTGGTCGGGATCGCGGTCCATGCCCTGCTCGTCCGCCAGCACGCGGCGGCGCCCTGACGCTCGCTCTGGCCCCGCTCCGGACCCGCTCATGGCGAGACGAACACGACGCGTTGGCTCGGGCTCGTCTGCCGCCCGTCCGGCGCGTTGGGATTCGGGCCGTTCTGGGCGATGACCGTCCCGCAGTAGGCGGCGGGATGTCCCTCGATGAACACCGTCGAACTGCCGAGCCTCACGCGGCATCCGCCGGCGACGCCTCCCGACACGAGGCCGCCGGCGGCGTCGGGCTCCCCCGCGGAACCGCGCAGGAGCGAGTGCTCCGTCACCGCGTTGGCGCCCGTGATGAGAACGCTCGAGGCCACGGTGCGCATGTCGGCCTCGTCGAGCGAGGCGCGGTTCACGAACGCCGTGGGAGGCGGCGCCGCGCCGTCCAAAACGGCCGGACCGACCCTCCTGCAGGCGTCGGGAAACGCCTCGCAGTCCCCGCGCTCGTTCGTCGATGCCGGCTGCATGTCGCACGCGGCCGTGCGGCCGCCTCCAGAAGCCCCGCCACATCGCCACGATCCACGCGACGAACCCTTACCGTCAGTTGACGTGGACGCGTCGCCCCGCGATGGTCACGTCTCCGTCGGCCGCCTTCCCGATCCGACCCGCGAGCAGTTCGTGCTCGGCGTCCACCTCGACACGAACCCTCCCCGCTCCCCACGTCAGCACGCCACGTACCCACCGCTGCACGGCATCGAACCGGCGCAGACACTTGGTCGCACGTACGCGGATCCGCCGGGCCCGTACCACGATGCGTCCGCCACCGAGCGAGACCGCCCGCTCGGCGGCCACGCGGATCGTGCCGCGCGGCGCGTGCCACGAGGCCACGTCCGGCATCCGTGTGGACGCGAACGTCGCGGGATCCATGGTGTCGGTCGCGCCCGGGACCGTGCCGACCGCGTACCACTCCGCATCGTTGCCGGCGAGCAGGATCTCATCGCCCGCCCGCACGGTCGGCAGGTGGATCGCCATCCGAGCGACGACGGTGCCGCCGGCGCATCCGACGAGCACGCGTCCGGTTCCGTCATCGAGCACGGCGAGGAGTCGGCCCACCGCGACACGGGCGCCGCCGCCATCGGCGCCAGGTCGGCGTGCCATCCGATGATCCGGCGCGGCAGCAGGGCCCGGCATCGCGGCGATGAAGGCGCCGTCGACCGCCGGATCGCTCATGGAGGTGGCTGCCATGCCTCGGCCTCCCGGAGTTCCTCGTCGGTCCAGCGGGCCGCCGCGACCTGCGCGGGCGACCACGGCACGTCGTCGGCGCTCGCGCAGTGCAGGTTCGCGCGCGTGAGGCTCGTCCCCACGAATCGCGCCCCCCGCAGGCTCGCGTGTGACAAATCCACGTAGTCGAGCACCGCGCCGTCGAACAGCGCACCGTCGGCGACCACACGCCCGAGCTTCGACCGCGTGAGGTCCGCCGCCTCGAACCGCGTGCCGACGAGCCGTGCCGCGGGCAGGGCGGCCCGCACGAGCCGCGCCTTGGAGAAATCCGCTCCGGAAAGGTCGGCGGTGCCGAAGAACGAGGCGGTGGCGTCGACGGACCGCAGCGACGCATTGGCGAGGTCGGCCTTCTCGAGGTTGCAGCCGACGAGCACCGCCGTGGCGAGGTTCGCCGCCATGAGCCGTGCCCCTTGCATCTGGCACTGTCGGAAGACGCAGCCGGCGAGCGCCATGCCGGCGAGGTCCGCGCCGCGGAGGTCGCACTTGACGAACTGCGTCGCGTCGCAGACGGCCTCCGCGAGCGACATGCCAGCGAACGACGTGTACTCGAACACGGTGCGGGAGAAGCGCGTGTGCGCGAGCGTGGCTCCCGCGAGGCGGCCGCGCAGCCAGGTGGATCGCGAGAAGTCGGCGCGCGTGAGATCCGATCCCTCGAACGACGTGTCGGCGAGGCGGCAGGCGGAGAGGTTCGCGGCCGTGAGATCGCAGCGGATGAACTCGGCGCGCGTGAGGTTCGCCCCCGCGAGATCGACGGAGGTGAAGCGGCATTCCGTGAACCGCGCGTACGAGAGATCCCGACCGGCCAGCGAGCAGCCGCTGAGATCGAGTCCCTTCGCCTTCGCTCCCCGTGTCGGGATCGCGACCTGCTGCTTGGGTGCGAGCTTCGCCCCACGGAGGTCGGCACCGGCGAGCCTGGCTCCGCCGAGGGCCGCGCCCGAGAGCAGGCAGTCGGCCAGCGACGCCCCGGTCAGGTTCGCCCGCCGCAGGTCGGCCGAGCGCAGGTCGGCCGCGTCGCAGACGGCCGACGACAGGCCCGCCCCCCGAAAGTCCGCCCGCCGGAACCTGCCGCGCGCGAGCCGTGTCCCGGTGAGGTCGCAGCCGCGGAAGTCCGCCCCCGGCAGAGTTGCCCGGTCGAGCGACGCCTTCACGAGCGAACGGCCGGCGAGCACGACCTTGTCGCCGGACGCATCGGCGAGCGAGAGCCCGTCACACGACTGCGGTAGGACGGTGGTCGCGGACAGCCTGCTGCTGGCGAGCGACGTGGAGCCGAAGGACGCCATGCCGAGATCGCAGCCCGCAAGGCCGCAGCCGGCGAGCCGTGCCCGCTCCATCCGGCAGCCTGCGAATACGGCTCCCTCGAACTGGCTGTCGCGTGCCACGGCACGGGCCAGCCCGCAGTTCTCGAAGCGTGCGGCCGGCCATTCGCACTTCGTGAACCGCCCCTGCTCGAGCGTGCAGTCCCGCCACACGGCCCCGCTGCCGGTACAGCCCGTGAACGATGCCCCCGACAGGTCGCACGTCACGAACGACGCATCCGCAAGGTCGCAGCGGCCGAGGTTGGCCTTCACGAACGTGCTTGCCTCGAATCTCGCCCCGGCGAGCACGCAGCGGCGGAAGAAGGCGCCGGTGAAAACCGCGTGCGTCGCGACGACGCGGGCGAGCGAGCAGCCGCTCAGGGCGGTGTCCTGGAAATCCGCCTCGTCGAGCCGGCAGCCGTCGAGCACCACGCGTTCGAGCACGGCCCCGCGGCACGAGAGACCCGTCAGCGTTCGCCCTGAGAGGTCGAGATCGCGCACGAGACAGCCGTCGAACCCGCGGCCGGTGGCAAGCCGCTCAAGGGCCGCCTCGTGGTCGAGGAGCGTAAGCGGTGGCCGGGGCGGCGGCTCGGTGATCGCGGCGACGTCGGTCATGACGCTTGCATGAGGAGTGGGTTCACAGCAGCGCGAGCCGGGTGCGGGCGACGCGGGCATCCTCCCACGTCGCCCCGTCGAGCACGGTTTCGCGGAACGCGGCCTCGAACAGGTTCGAGCCGTCGAGCACGGCGTGAGTGAGGTTCGCACCGGTGAAGTCGGCCCGCATGAGGTTGGCGTGGGAGAGTCTTGCGGATTCAAGCGCGGCGTCCTCGAACACCGCCTCCCGCAGGTCCGCTCGGTCGAACCGTGCACCGATGAGCCGGGCGTCGGTGAACACGGCGCGCCGGAGCGTCGCCCGGTCGAACGACACGCCGTCGAGCCGCGCACCCCTCCAGGCCGAGCCCTCGGCGCGGGCCCGCTCGCAGACGCTCCCGGAGAGATCGGCGCCCGCTCCGGCCCGCATGTTGCGGAGGTCGGCTCCGGAGAAATCCACGGCCCACGCCTCGACGGCGTCGAGATTCGCGGCGGCGAGCACGCCCCGCGAGAAGTCCGCCCCGCCGAGCCGCGCCTTCGTGAACATGCCTCGCGTGAAGTCGGCGTCGGCCGCTCGCGCCCGCTCGAGGTTGGCGGCGGTGAAGTCGACCGACCTGCCCTTCGCGCCCGCGAGGTTCGCACCTGCGAGGTCGAGCCCCGCAAGCGAGGCGCGGTGGAGCGACGCCTTCTCGAGGACGATCCCCCCGACGGCACAGCCCTTCAAGTCGGCACCGTCGAGGATCGCTCCGGTCAGGTTCACCCCCTCGAGATTCGCGCCGGCGAGCGCCGCGCGTGAAAGGTTCGCGGACGCGAGGTTCGCCCCCGTGAGAATCGCTTCGCAGAGGTTCGCGCCGCTGAAGTCGATGCCCGAGAGATCGAGGCCGGCGAGGGAGCGGCCACGCAGGTCGGCGTTGACGGCGCCTTTGGCCCGCGCCCGACGGGGATCGAAGGCCGAGGGCTTCGCCGGCGGCCGCGGCGGCCGCTTGGGTGGGGCGGCCGCACGCCGCCGGGCCGCCTCGATCGCGGCGGCCACGGCTGCCTGGTGCTCGGGGGCGACCCCGGGCGTCGACGCGAGCCGGTCGGCGGCAGCCGTGAGCGAGGCAAGTCGCGCGGCGGGTGCAACCGGGGCCGCGGTCTCGGCTCTCGCGGCGACGGCCGGAGGCGCGCCGGCAAACGCCTCATCGCGGCGGGCCTCCGCCTTCGCCTTGGCGGCGGCGAGCGAGGCCGAGGCGGCTGCCCCCGCGGCGGCGAGCCTCGCCTTGATCGCCGCGAGCTTGTGCGACGGCGACTCTCCGCCGGCCGGCCGCGGTCGGGGCGGAGGAGGCGCGGTCTTCGCGGCGATCACGGCCACGAGGTCGGTGAAACTCCTGCCCGGCTCGCGCAGCGGCTCGAGCAGCACGAGCAGGTGCTTCGCCTCCTTGAGCTTCACCGACACGACGGGCACGTGGCCCCGCCACACGATGACCGCCTGCTCGCGATCCATGTCGAACCAGAGCGTGTCGAGCCGGAGCGGCACCTCGCGGAAATCGAGCGCCCCGCGGATCAGCTGGGAGAGCACCATCCGCGGGCGGACGGCGGGCAGCGAGGTGCGATACTCGGGAATCGTGGGGTGGAGATTCGTGAACACGCACTCCTCGTCACCGAAGGGGTGCCGCTCGAACCACTGATCCGGGGGCGTGGCGTTGTAAAAAGAAAAATCGAAGTCCTCCGGCAGCCACGGCCAGCGCCGTGTGTTCCACTCGTCGCCGTAGGTCCCGGTCTTCCGCTGCCGCACCGGCCACATCGGGGGCAGCGGGCCGAAGCCGGCCGGTGTTTCGTGGCGTCCCCGCGCGTGGGTGCGGGTGAGCGGCCCCATCTCGATCACAGGTGCGCCGGGTGTGTGATCCCCGCGGCCGATCGGATTGGCTTCGCAGTCGGGCCCGCCCCACGCCGCCTGATACCGCAGGGGCGTGGGCTCGGCCGGCCGCGCGGCACCCGGCGTGAGCCGGCGGGAAAAAAAGTGCGGCTCCCAGGGCCGCGCCCCGAAAACGACGAGCGACTTCCAGTGCGTGCCGATCCGCGTGGTCACCTCGAACATCGTGGCGTCACCCGCGGGCGGATGCGCCGTGCCCACCACCGCAAAGTCGGCCCGCGGCTTGTACGGCACCATGTCGGACGCGTAGGCGATGCCCTGGAGCAGGTCCCCGTCGAAGGGCACATCCCCCGAGAGCGGCAGCGGGCCGTCAGGCCATGGCACGGCCACGCCGTCTGGCACGAGCCGGAAAGTAGCCTTCGCGAAGAACGAGCCGCTGAGCCCGTCGTGGGCCGGCTCGATCGCCGCCGGGAGCCGTGCCACCGTCCAGCCGACGGTCACGGCGTTCGGGTCAAGGTTGATGACGTGCATGTCACACGGCTCGGAACGGGCCTCAGACCAGTCCGCAAAGTTCGAGAATCTCACGCGGGCTCATGACGACGCCGGACGTGACAGGGCCCGCATCCAAATACCGGGCGAAATACTCCGTGTTCATCGCCTGTTTCAAAAACGCCGCGATGTCTCCGGGACGCCTGCCCCACACGGTGAGGACAAGGTCGCAGGCGGAAAGCCCAACAGTTCGAGTGAAGTACGGATCGACATTCGCCTGCGCAACCCCAATTTCGTGGAGGCAAGCAGCCACAACCGCCTGTCGCTCGTCGTCGGCGAGCGCGAGCCAGTTGTCATCTCCGCTCCGTCTCTGAGTGAGCGGAATGACGACGATATTCAAATAGGAAGGAATGTCCGGCTCGTTCGCCTTGCGCAATTTCTCGCTGCGAATTCGCTCATAGTCGGTGATCTGTTGCGCGAATGAAGTTGTTGAGGAGTCGTGCCCCTTCTTGATCAGTTCAGCCCGGTAGTTCTCGACGGACCATCCCCCCCCTTCGATCGAGGTCACGCTGTGGAGGGCGGAGGCGGGCGCGACCAGAGTGCCCGGGCCGATCGCCCGTAGTCTCCGACGCAACCCCTCGAGCCGAATTGCCGAAGGATCCATGGCGAGCAAGCCAAACGCCGCTTCTCCACGTGAGTAGTACGTGACAAGCCGTCGGGGCGCGGACGGCGCGTTAGGCAACAGCAGCGATTCGCACTCCGCGGCGGCATCGCGTCGTTGCTCCACACGCAGTGCACCCCAAGCAGACGGCGGGAGATCGTATGTTGCATGGACCACATACCATCCCGAGCTCAGCATCGTGGCCTCTTGCAGTGCAGAGGCTGCAGAATTAAGGCTCATGTCTCTTGTTGTCCCACAAATAGACGATCATCAGGCATTCTCGAGCAAGCCCACTCCGAATTGAAGGCATCTAAGCGCTATGTCGCATACTGAAGGGGTGAGTTTTCCCAACTGCTCCCACCGGGTTGGCTTGTACGGCATTCCCTTCGCATCGAGTATTCGTTGCCTTGGATTGCCATCTTTGTCTATCCAGTTTTCTTTTATTTTGCCGTCCTTGAGCCGTGTTTGTGTTAGTTGTTCTCGGTCATCGCCGTCGAGGTCGTCGGGGGCCTCTGATTCATCCTTTTCCGCTACTGTGGACTGAAGATCGTCAACGTCGTCTTCCACCTCGAGCGAGTCCGTACCTCCGCTATCGTCTGTGGCGATCGTCGATATGGAGTCGCGGTTTGTGGCGGCATCGGAGGAAGATGAATCGAGCGAGTCATCGTCGTCGTGGAACGATCCATCCGTTAAGTCGATCGAAATCTCCTCTCCGCCCGCGCCAGAGCCCGGATTATCTTCGGCTGTTGTTTGTGCATCCTCACCGCCGCGCTCCTCGCCTACGGTAGTATCCTGCTCATCCCGCAGGTTTTTATTTTTGTCTTCCGGCGTCTCATTCTTCGCGCCATCGGCAGGGTCGTCCCCGGTTTCTTCTTCCGGTCCGACGGGGGCCCCTGGATTGGAGACCACAACCTCCGGGAGTTCGTCGACGGGGGCGATATCCTCCAGCACGGGCGGCTGTCCGAGGTTGATCAGCTCGCCGTTGATGAAGACGGTCGGTGCGTTGATCTGAGCGGTCCCGGGCACGAGCTGGAGATTCGAGCCTCCGCCGATCAGCGACATGCTCTCGTCTGCGCCGATGACGCTCGCTCCCGCGACGTTCGAGTACGCACCTTCGGTCGTGTCGGAGATGAGCGTCGCGCCGGATCGCGTGATCGTGTCGGCCGTCATGGCGAGTTCCGACTCCGCGGAGAGGTTCATCTCCCCTGCCATGATGCTGGCGACGCCTACCACCTCTTCCGTGCTGGCTCCCTCGACGCTCACGGTACGAGTGCCATGCTTCTCCACATGCACCGGGTGCTCCTCGGTCCACGACGAGGCGTAGTCGCTGGCCCATCCCCATACCATGTTGTCGATGCCGCCGAGGACGACCGTCTGCACCCCCACGACGAACAGGCCTTGCTGCAAGCCGGCGACCGCGAGGCTGTTCAGGCCGACGACGGTCTGGGAGTTCATCCCGAGCACCGTGTCGCTCGCCATCCCCTCGACGAGCCAAAAGCGATTGCCGTGGACCGTCTGCGTCGAGTCCCCCTTGGACGACTTCGTGTAGCCCGATTCACCCGACATCGCTCATCGCCTCTTGCGCTTCGTGTTTCAATGCGCCCAGTCCGATGCTCGACTCGTTGGAGTGCGAGCCGCCGATCATGACGCTCGTGGCCTTCCAGGGGCTGGAGATCGTGATGGTGGGCTCCGCCGGGATCGGATTGAGCGAGACGTAATTGCCGCTCGGATCCTTGATGATCGAGATCCCGGCCGCCAACGGCATGTCCACCGGCGGCCTGTTCAACGAGTTGTAGACACAGCCGATGATCACGGGCCGGTCGATGTCGTCGTGCTCGTAGGCCACGAGCACCTCGTTGCCCACACGGCCGAGGTGGAGTGCACCCCACCGGTCCCCGGCGAGCAGCTGCGACACCCGCACCCAGCACGACGGATCGCCCCCCCGATTCCACGGCGTCGTCACCTGCAGTCGGGCGGAGACGTCGGAGTAGGGCTGCCAGGCCGGGTGGCCGTCGGGAGCGTGGACGAAGGCCGGATGCATTCCGACCGCCCGCGGCTTTTCGACGGTTCGCCGCGGCCGAAACTGCCTCGCGGCCGGGATCGCCTCGAACGTGCAGCGGTGCGTGAAGCCACGGCTTTCCTCGTCGTCACCCGCCGCGTCGATTTCGAGCGTCGCCGACGTGACGAGGTAGTCGCCGTTCTCACCCGCCGCCGGGAACTTATCCACGTGGACGAGGAAGCCGGCCGAGACGTTGAGCGAATTGGTCGTGCCCAGATGCACAGCGGCCTCGGCGGCCAGGATTTCACCGCGGAGGCGGGCGTCGCGGACCGCCTCCGCGTGCGAGGTGACGCCGGCGGGAAATCGATACTCGACCGACCCTGAAAGGCTCGACACCCCGAGCACCTTCTCGGTGGCCGCGGGCGAGGTGGCCGCCGACTCGTAGTGGTAGTCGTCGGAGGTGATCGCCTCCGTGGTCAGGCTGTGACGAAAACTCCAGGACGTCAGGAACTCCCCGACGGCGGCGGCGGTCGGGTCGGGATCGTAGGGAAGCGACCCCGCACCGGGAAAGGGACCATGATTCGCGAACGAGTCGCACAGCACGAGCGTATGGCCGCCACGCGCGTGCCTCCAGAAGTGGTAGATCCCGTCCCGCTGCATCGTGCGCTGCACGAAGTCGAGGTCGGTCTCCCCGAACTGCGCACAGAAGTCGCGGCTCGGCGAGGGCTCGAGCGTGAGATTCTCGTAAGCCGACTGGCCGGTCGCCTTGAAGACCGCCTCGAGGATTTCGGTCGCGTGCTTCCGATGAAACCAGCGCGACCAGCGCCTCAGCCGCAGGAGGCCGAGCCACGGCTCCGCCACGACGCGGTACGAGAAAAGTCCGCCGGCCGGCTGGCCGTCGAGACGGCTGACTTCGGACACGAGTGCATGGAGGTGCCGCATGCCTCCGTCGGGCAGCACGATGCCCACGTCGAGGCCGTGCCCGAGCATCTCGCCGGGATCGAGCGCCGGGGCGGGAGACGTGAACTCGAGTTCGAGGTGGAAAGGTTGGCCGAGCTTCTCGCGGTACGCAAGCCGCGTGAGTTCGGCCGAACCGCCGGCCGATCCTGGCAGGCCGAGCGTCAACTCCCGAATCGTTGCCGCAGCGGAGGAGCGCGGAGGACCCATGGCGTGGCTCGGCAAATGATCCAGAGCGCGGCCGCGTGAGCTAGTCGATTGACTTTCCCGCCACACGGTTTATACCGCTGGCGTTTCGCGAATCAATAGCGAAGACACCCTCCCGGTGAGACGGCCGTCCGACCCGTGAGAGGCTCCGGGGCATCGGCCAATCCCCGTCCTCAGTGCTCCATGCCCGGCAAACTCGTCAACACGGGCACCGTCATCAAGTGCTCCTTCGGGGCCGCCCCGGTGCCCGTCGTGGTCACGCCGCTGGGCGTCTGCGCCAACGACCTCCCGGCCGCCGCGATTGACAACGCGGTGCCTCTCGAGAACGTGCTCACGTTCGGCATGTGCCGATCGCTGGAGAATCCCGAGGTCGCCGCGGCCACGGCCGCAGCCGAGGGCGTGCTGACGCCGATGCCCTGCGTGCCGGCGACCGAGATCTGGACACCCGGGATGCCCAACATCCTCCTGAAGGGCCTGCCGATCCTCGACCAGGCGTCGAAGTGCTTCTGTGACTACGGCGGAGTGATCTCGATCGAGATGGCCGCCTCGACGGTCGAGTGCGGCTCATGATTTTCTCGCAGTCCGAGGCCGTGCCGAACGCTTGTGTCGGTGCACGATTCTGCTAGGTTGCGGAGTTGTTGCGGCCAGGCCGCGGTTCGCCGAACCACCCCCCTGCGTCGGCCGTAGAACTGGCCGAAAGGAAGGTCAGGCGGAGCGAAACGGATCGAATGGACCCCCTCGTCGGTCGAGGAGCGGTCGATCGATGTGAATGATTGAATCCTGAAACGAAAGGAACCTAAGCATGGCTATCTATTTCAAGTTCGACGGCGCCGACGGCGGCAGCACCGACAAGGGCTACGAGAAGTGGGTCATCGGCGAGAAGTACGATGTGCTCGGCACCCGCCAACTGCAGTCCTCGGCCGGCGGATCGGCCCAGACGGGTCAGCAGCGGATGACGGGCAGCACGGTGCTCGGACCCATCGAAGGCGTCATGAACACCGACAAGGCTTCCCCGAAGCTCATGGTGGCCTGCCTCGGCGGCAAACCCGTCAAGAAGGTCGAGATCGTCGAAACGACGACCGTCGGCGGCAAGAGCGAGCTCAACAACTACTTCGAACTGTCGGACGTCCTCGTGACGCTCATCGACGTCGGTGGTGACGGCAAGGGCAATCAGCAAACCCGCGTGCTCATGATGCCGACGAAGATCAAGTACAAGTACCAGGAGATCGACCCGAACACCGGCTCCGTGAAGGGCTCCGTCGAGGGTGAGTACGACGCCATGTCCGGCGAGTCCAAGTAGCCCGCCGACCGGTCGACGCATCAGCATCAACGGCCGCCGGGATCGGGCCACCGATCCCGGCGGTTTCGTTTGCCAGGCCGCGGAACCGCCCACGCATGCGTGTCGAATCTGTCGAGCCCGCCGCACGGTACTCCGACGGCTACGTGATCGACGTGCCGTATCTGCCGGGCTTCTATCCCTTTCTCTCGCCCGCCTACCTGGGCACGGTCGCGGCGTTCAATGGAGTCGCACCGGTCTGCTGCCACGATCCGTTCGCCTACCTCGAGCTCGGCTGCGGTTTCGGCGACACGCTGCTGACGCTCGCCGCGGCGAATCCGCAGAGCCGCTTCACGGGCGTCGACATCAACCCGGTGCATGCCACGGCGATGCGCGATCGCGTCGCACGGTGCGGCCTCGGCAACGTGCGGGTCGTGGAGTCGGGGTTCGACACCCTCCCGGGGACCCTGCCGCCGCAGCAGTTCATCACGATGCACGGCGTGTTCAGCTGGGTGGCCGAGCACGTGCGCGAGCAGATCCTCACGGTCGCCCGCGAGCTGCTGGCGCCGGGCGGCCTGCTGCTCGTGAGTTACAACGCGTTGCCGGGATGGGCTCCCCTGCTGCCGGTCCGGCAGCTCATTCGCGAACTGGCGGAGGCGGAGACCGGCGACAGCCGCCGCCGCGTGCAGGCCGCGCTCGGTATCGCCCGCGAGATGCGGGCTGCCGGCGCGCCGCTCTTCGCCCAGAATCCGCAGGCCGCGTCGATGCTCGACGATCTCGGCTCCCACGACGCCTCCTACCTCGCCCACGAGTTTCTCAACGACAACTGGATGGCCTTCACGTTCGCGGACGTCGCGTCGCGGTTCGCGTCGGCGGGGCTCGACTACGTGGGGTCGCTGCCGCTCTTCCACAACCTGCCCGACTTCTGGCCCGGCCAGCCGCTCCTGCGGTTCGTGCCCGAGGCCGATCGGGTGACCATGGAAGCCCGCTCCGACACGCTCATGAACCAGAGCTTCCGCTGGGACGTCTACGGCAGGAGTCCGCGCCGATTCACCGACGCAGCCGACCGGCTCGCCACGACGGGAGGCTGGGGCGTGCGACTCGTCGAGCCCGGGTTGTCCCTGCCGTGGTCCACCACGGTCGCCGGCCGCGAGATCACCGTCGACGGTCCTCCTCACGACCGGATCGTCTCGCTCATGCGGGACCGGTCGCCGACACTCGCGGATCTCGTCGCGGAGCTGGACGAGACGAACACCGAGGCTTCCGCCGGGCAGATCCTCGACGAGATCGACGTCGCCGTCGTCCTGGGCCTGCTCCGTCTCGACGCGCGGCCGCTCCCCGCGGTCGAGCCGCTCCGCGCGCGGTCGCTCGAGGTGCCCGACGCCTTCAATCGGGACGTGCTCGCGCGGCTCGACGCGGGGGTCAAGGAGGTCACGCTCGCCAGCCGGCAGAGCGGCACCGGCCACGGGGTGCGCGTGCTGTCCGCGCTCGTTCTCGCGAGCCTGATGGACGACCCGTCGGCCGACATGGACTCGGACGCCTTCATCCAGGCCGTGGATGAGCGGGTGGTGCGGCGCGGCCCGCCGCTGGCCGTCCGCAGCACGGGAAAATCGATCACCGATCCTGCCGAGCGGCTCGCCGCCGTGCGGGCGATCTGT
>Ga0214917_10006381_pt1 | contig 12254 bp, 8 predicted proteins | sample LL_1208_BB_MetaG_FD_177983 | JGI IMG/M metagenome (GOLD analysis project Ga0214917, IMG submission 177983) | Freshwater microbial communities from Lake Lanier, Atlanta, Georgia, United States - LL_1208_BB | ecosystem: Environmental > Aquatic > Freshwater > Lake | place: USA: Georgia | collected...
CCTCATTCAATTCCGTCCAGCGTTCGACATAACTCCGGTAAGCCTCGGCATCCTTGGGGCTGAACCGGGCGATGCTGGCGCAGGTGCGCTCCACATCCCGGTAAAACGAGATTCCCTCCCCGGTGCCGTCGACCGGGTAATACGCCCAGGGATCCATTTCAATGTATTCCAGACCTTCCCGGGCCAGCTCAAGTTCCGCCACCACGGGAGTAAGATGAATCATGATGTGGACCGAGGAGCCCACATCGAAACGAAAACCGGGCACCAGGTCGTCCCGCGTGCAAACCGCCCCGCCTGGTAGGTCCCTTTTTTCCACCACGGCCACCTTCAGCCCGGCCTTTGCCAGATAACAGGCGCAGATCAGACCGTTGTGGCCGGCCCCGACGATCAGCGCATCGTACCGCAAAAGTAGCTACCTCGACGCCGGGGCCAAAACGCCCGGTCGCCCGGATCTCTGCCGGGCCACAAACCTTTGGATTCTGTCCGCCGCCACCTCGAGACGGTCCAACGATGTGGCATAACTGCAGCGCACAAATCCTTCTCCGCTGGCGCCAAAGGCCCCGCCCGGAACCACCGCCACACTTTCCTCCTCCAATAACCGCATGGCGAATTCCCGGGAGGAAAGACCGGTGCCCCGCACATCCACGAAAAGATAAAAAGCCCCGTCGGGCCGGACGGAAGGAAGCCCTGCCTCCTCCAGCCTCCGCCGCAGAAAATCCCTGCGTAGGCGGTAAGTGTTCCGGGCCTCCTCGGTGATGGCCGTGGCCTCCTTCAGGGCTTCCGTGGCGGCTTCCTGGCTGGGCGTCGGAGCGCAAAGGATCGCGTACTGGTGAATCTTCATCATGGCCTCGATCAGCGGCGCCGGCGCACAGGCGTAACCGATCCGGAAACCCGTCATCGCAAAGGCTTTGCTCAGGCCATGCAACAGGATCGTCCGCTCCCGCATCCCCGGCCGGGCAACGATGGATTCATGCCGTCCCTCGTAGGTTAGTTCCGCGTAGATCTCGTCGCTGATCACCAGCAGGTCCTTTTCCACGCAAACCTTGGCGAGGCCGTCGAGCTCGGCACCGCTCAGCACCGCCCCGGTGGGATTCGTGGGAAAATTCAAAAGTAGCACCTTGGCCCCGTCGGCGGCACGGGCCACCTCGGCCGGATCCAGGCGAAACCCGGTTTCCGGACGGGTCCGGATGGCCCGCCCCCGGGCATGGGCCAGGGCAATCGAAGGGGCGTAGGACACATAGCAGGGCTCGTGATAGAGCACGGTTTCTCCGGGGTTCAGAACCGCCCGCAGGGCAAGATCGATCGCCTCGCTCACGCCCACCGAGACCAGGATCTCCGTCTGGGGATCATACACCGGTCCAAAGACCTTCTCCACGTACCGGGAGATTTCCCGGCGGAGCTTCAGGCTGCCGAGGTTGGAGGTGTATCCGGTCCGGCCGTGTTCCAGCGCGTAAATGGCCGCTTCCCGCACCCCCCAGGCCGCGGAGGAGTCCGGCTCCCCGATGCCGAGGGAAATCACATCGCCGCGCTTCTGCACCAACTCAAAAAAATCGCGGATGCCCGAACGGGGCACTGCACGCACATGATCCGCGAGAAAATCGTCGGGCTTCCTCACGGCGACACCGCCAACCGCTCCGCCCGCTCGTCCTCCAGAAACAAAACCCCGGCCTCCTTGTAGGTTTTCAGCTGAAAATGGGTTGCCGTGGAAACCACCCCCTGGAGGGTGGAAAGTTTTTCCGCCACGAAGGTCGCCACCTGCCTGAGGTCGGGCCCCTCCACGGTGATCAGCAGATCGTACCCTCCGCTCATCAGTTGGCAGGAGACCACTTCCGGATAACGCGCCACTCGGGCGGCGATCCGATCGAAGCCTCCGTCCCGTTCCGGGGTGATCCGCACCTCGATGACCGCGCGCACTCCGCCGGTGCCCGTTTTGTCCGGATCGAGGATCGCCCGGTATCCAAGGATGACCCGGTCCGCCTCGTATTTTTTCAGGGCGGCCTCGACTTCCTTTTCGGTCCGCCCGGTGAGCCGCGCGAGCTCCGCGGCGGTGGCCCGTCCCTTTTCCTTGAGGAGTTGCAGTAGGGCGTCCATGACCGGCGGGGAAAAATCGGCGCCCGAAAAAAGTTACGGGACGAGGAAAATTTTACCCGTGTAGGGGCACTTGACCTCGGTTCCGGGGGCAAAACCCTTCACATCCACCAACCCGGCGTACGGGGCGTAGGGGCTGCGGACCATGCCGGGCTTGCCGGAGACTTTTTCACCCTTCGGATAACTCGCCTTGGCGGGCGTCGAGGTGTTGGTTCCGTTCGGAGGGGTCCACGGCCGCTTCTCCTCCGCGGAAGCCGAAGAAGGTTTGGTCTCTTCCGTGGGCTTGTTCTCCGTGGCGGAAGAGGACGAAGGCGTGGTGGTATCTCCGTACGTTGTGGTCACATCCGTGGCGTCATCCGGCACCGTGCAGGAACAAAGCAGGCTGACGGCCGGCAGGAGGAAGCAAAATGGCAGAGGGAACTTCATGGAAACCAAAGAATAACTGAAGTTGGCCTTTTCGGCAATCCCACCCTAGCTCTTCCCGAACGATAGCTTGATGCGAAACTCCGCCTTTTCCTTCGGCTTGAGGTCAAGATGTTGCCCGAGCAGGAAGACGTTCCCCTGCCGGATCGGCCCCTCCGGGCCAACCTCCACGTCCAACAAAGGGTAGCCCCAGGCGAGGGGAAGATTTTCCGTCATCATCCGGATCTGCATTCCGTCCGCACAACGGGCGGTGACCCCCTGAATGCCTGTGGTTTGCCAATTTTCGCGGTCGGTTTTCTGCAGGCTGCCGGCTTTGATGGTGCCGCGTCCACCCTGATCGGGTCCGAGATTGAGGTTGAGTTCGGTGGCAAACACCGCCTCCAACGGCAACGTCCCGGTGTTGGTCAGCTGATAGGAAACTTCGACCACCCCGCTGGAGGCGTCGATGGCGTAAATCTTGTCCAGCAGACAGGGTTGGCGGAGTCCCATCCGATAAAGACCCCCGTCCCGGAACAATTCCAAAGTCACCCGCCCGCCCGTTTGCCGCATCTGACGGAGTTGAAAGGGTTGCAAAATAAAATCCCCCAGCTCGGGATACGTGCCCGTCGACAACTGCTCAATCGTGGTGCCCCGGGCAAAAAAGTGTTCCTGGAAAATGTTTCGGTCGTACCAATCGGTGACCGCCGGGGGGGCGGAGTTGGTCCCCTCATCCCTCCGCGTCAGCACATTGCCCAGATTTCGCCCCAGGCGGGGAAGACCCAGCTCCAGGCAACATCCGCCTTGGTGAGGGGCCACCAGCATCGTCAGGGCCGGATGTCCGGCGGAGATTTCCAGTTGGCCGTCCGCATCAAAATCTTCCCGGAGAAGTTCCGCCTCCGCCTGCCCTTCCCGGAGTTCCGCTTCCGCCAGCAACAACTCCCGCCAGACCGCCTCCCGCAAATGCGGCAGGTGCAAACCTCCCTGGGTGCCATGCCAAAGCGCGGTGGAGCACTGCGCCCGCCAAAGTCTTTCCTGGATCGACCGCCCTTTCGCCATCTTGGTTTTCGCGCGGAGCTTCCGCCCCAACATCAGGTTTTTCCGGTAAACCAGGTTGGCCTCACTGTAACGGACACGGAACGAGGCCCAGGAACCTCCGCGGAAGAAGGGCAGAACCTTGGCGGCGTCGTACCGCTGGGCGAGTTGGGCCCTCTCCCGGAAATATTCCCTCCGCGCCGCCCCGGGCAACGACCATCCGCCCAGCTCCGCGGGCGTTCCCGGCGGCAAAGCCACCCGCCCTTTGGGAGCCTGACGCTTGATCTGGGCTTTGCCGGTCAGGGTGTGGATCCAACTGGCGGACTCCTCGATTTTGGTGAAGAGAGTGTCAAGATAGGTGGCCACGCCGCCGGGCAGGGACGGCCAGGTTTCCAGGTTGGCCGCCAAGGTCAGCGTGATGTCTTCGCCGCGGTTGGCGATTCTCCTCAAATGGCCGAAAAGGTCGTCCCACGGTGCGTGGGGAATCAGCCGGGCCAGATCGGGACAGGCGGGAAACACCGTCAGCAGGTCGCCGGCTTGGTCGGTCACATAATGGCCGTTCAGCTTGGCCGCGGAAATCCCCGCCTGGAGAAAAAAGGAGCCGTCGACGGGCGCGTATTGGATTCCCGACCGGTGAAAGGAGCCGCACAACGAAGGCCCCCAGATTCCCTCGGCCAGCCATGCTCCCGCCGGCTCGGCCCCAAGGCGGTTTTTCAACCAGCCCGTCATCATCGCCAACTGGCCATCCCGATCCTCCTCCGCCCACTCCACGAGGACCGGCTCATAAAACCCGCCGGTCATCATCTCAATTCGGCCGGTTGCCACCAGGTCGCGCAACTGCACCAGCACCGGGGGATGACGCTCCGCCAACATCTCCAGCAGGACCCCGCTGGCGTGAAGGTTGGCCGAGATTCCGGGATGCTTGTGCAGCACATCGAGAACCGGCCGGTAGGTTTCGTTCACGATCCGGTCCACCACTTCGGGAAAATTCCCCAGGGGCTGGTGCATGTGCAGGCAAAGGACGAGGTTGACGTTTTTCATGGCGGCCTCAGACAAACCAGTTCTTCATGTCGTGGGTTTTGTTGGGGCCGGCAAATTCAATCAGCCCGCGCTCCGGGTACCGCTCGGCCTCCGTTCCTCCCCGCATCACCCTCACCAGACAACTCACCTCCGCCCCGTCGTTTCTCCAACCCAAATTCGCGAAGGGAATCCTCCATTGCAGGCCGCGCTCGGCCACAACTTCCACCTCGCAGGGAACCGGATCGAAGTGAATTCCGTCTTTGGCCCGGCTGACCTCCACGGACCAACCGCCGTTTTGGGAAACCGCCCGCACCTTCACGTGAATCGGATGGTTGAAGTCCACCGAGATCTCGTCGCCGAGCGGGGTCTTGCCGTCGAGGCGGAAATAAAAGTCCTTCTCCCCAAAGCCGTAAAGGATCGTGCGCACCCTTCGGTCTCCTTGGGCCATCGCCCCCTGATCCCGCCAGGCGTCGTATTTTCCGGCTCCCGACCAGTCGAGATAACTGGGTCGCGCTCCGAGCTTGGGCTCGATCGAGCGGAGGGGCGGATGCCCCAACCGGATCTCCGCTGCACAAATCGGCACGCTGAGGGCCGGCGGCGGTGTGGCCCCCAGCCTTCGGTAGACATTTTGCAGCCGGGACCGGAACAGGGCGTCGAAAATCAAATCGCTGTCCGTCTGAAAGTCCGGTCCGTACCACCAGAACCAGTCACTGCCTTCCGCCGCATATAAATCCTCCCAGGCGGCCTTCTTGGTTTCCTCGGGCAAATGATTGCGACTCTCCGCTTGCCGGAGAAATTCGCGGGTCCTCCGGATCCAGTCCCAGGCCCGGTTCTCCTCCGGATCCCCGATCCAGATGTCGAAATTTCCGCCGATCCACGAGCCGGAATGGATTCGTCCCAGCGAGACGCCCTCTTTTCCGTCCAGATAACCGCCCAGGGTCTGGGTCCGGATCCGGCTGGATCCGGCCAGCCGGCTGTAAAACTCGTGCAGAAAACTCTCCCCGCTGTCGGGAAAGGCCTCCCAGGCGTTTTCTCCGTCGAGCGCCAGGGTCACCACGCCTCCCTTGGGCATGACGTGCGCGATGTGCTCCAAGTGAACCTGAAGATAATCCGCCGCGGCTTTCGCTTCCGTGCGTGCCGCCGTGAAGCCGATATAGTCGGACAGAGGTCGCTCCCGGAAGAGGGCCTTGAGCGTTTTCCCCTGTTCCTCCACCCGCCAGGCCTGAAACAGCTCCACGTGATCCGCCCTTCGGCCCTGCTCCTCCAACCCGCGGAATAGCACCGCCTCATCCGTGCAGAAATATTCAAACCCGGCCTGAGCCATCAGCGGAATCACCTCGGGACTCACCGACCCCTCGGAAGGCCACAAGCCCCGCGCTTTTCGGCCGAAAACGCGGGTGTGGGACTCCTGCGCCCGCTGGAGATGGGCCAAGGCGTCTTCCGGTGCCTGCATCCGGTCCGGGAGCCTCGCCCACGGCATGGCCCGCTTGGCCGCATCTGTGTCGGTCAAAAGAGGCAGGATCGGATGATAAAACGGCGTGGTGGTCAGCTCGACCTGGCCGCTCTCCGCCAGTGCCCGATACTCTCCCAGAATTCCCCGCAACATCTCCCGGTGGATGTCCAAAACCCTCTTCTTTTCCTCCTCGGTGAAATCCCTCCCTTTGCGGATAAATTCCTCCAGCTCCGGATACCGTTTCCGGGCGGCGAATCCGCACCAACCGAGATTGAACCACACCTGCAGGTCGCGAAGATCCGCCTCCCGGAATCGCTTGAGATTCCATGAGGATCCGGCCCGACGCCCGCGCAAATCCAGGAGTTGCCGGTACCGCGGATGCGGGTCGATGCAGGTGTGCCAGTTGATTTTGAAAAAGTGTTCCAGCAGCTCCGCCCGTTCCTTTTCGTTCAGCTCCTTCGCCGGCTTGGCGGCCAACTCCCCCCAGCGGTCCCTCACCTGCCCCGCCGCCATCTGCTCGATTTGCTGCACCAGCACCGGGGTCAGGTTGAAGTTCATTTTCACCCCGGCGTGGCGGCGCGCCATTTCCGCCATGTCGGCGTAGCCCCGGACCGTGTGCAGCCGCACCCACGGCATCAACACCTCACCCGTCAACGCGTCGACGTAGGAAGGCTGGTGAAAATGCCAGAGCAGGACGGCGTCAGCCATGCTGGGTCGCCTCGCGGAGGACGTTGGCCGCTTCCTCGGGGAGGGTCGGGTTGATGTAGAAGCCGGTGCCGAATTCGAAACCGGCCACTCCCGTCAGGCGCGGAAGGATCTCGATGTGCCAGCGGAAATCCGCGTCGATCGTGGTCCAGGAATCGGGTCGGCGGCTTCGCCGGAACGGGGCCGTGTGCAGGATCAGGTTGTAGTCCGGTTGATCCAGCGCGCTGGTGTAGGCGGAGAGGGTTTTTTGCAGGGCCTCGGCTAGGTGCACGAGGTCCGCATCGCTGACCGCCTGAAAATCCGCCTGTTGGCGGCGTGGCATGATGCAGGTCTCGAACGGAAACCGGCTCGCAAACGGGCAGAACACGGTGAAGCCGTCATTCTCAAAAACAACCCGGTCGCCCGACTTCCGTTCCGCTTTCAGGATGTCCTCGAACAGGCTGCGGTCCTTCTCCAGGTAGTAGGCGCGCGCCGCGTTGAGCTTTTCCTTGAGCACGATCGGCGTGACCGGCAGGGCGATCAGCTGGGTGTGGGCGTGGGGCATGGTGGCTCCCGCCCTCGCTCCCTGGTTTTTGAAGATCAGGATGTAGTGCATCCGGATGTCTTTGGACAGGTCGAGGATCCGGGAACGGCAGGCCTCCAGCACCCGCACAATCCCGTGCAGACTTTGTTTTTCCAAAGGCAACTTGGGGTGCGGGGTCTCGACGATCACCTCATGCGCGCCCACCCCGTTCATCCGGTCGTAAAATCCGATCGCCTCCTTTTCCAGGTCCCCCTCCACCCGGAGGGCGGGAAAACGGTTCGGCACCACCCGCACCTGCCAGCCGGGTCCGTTGGCCGAACCCCCGTTGGGACGGATCGCGTAAAGCTCCGGCGGCGTGTAGGCCTCATGGCCCTCCAAAAACGGATCCTCCTCCGGTTTCGTCGGAGGCATTTCCTCGCAACGGTATCGCTCGGGGCGGATCTGCCGCTCGGGGCTGAACACGATCCAACGCCCCACCACGGGGTCTTTTCTCAGTTCCGGCATGCCAAGGTTCCTTTCGTCTTTTTCTTCCTCCCGGGGGAGGAAGGCCCGGCGGACGACCGGTAGACATGGTCGTAGGCCGGCACCGCCGCGCCCCAACTCCAGTCCCGTTTCATCCCATGAAGGCGGGCGGTCTTCATCATTGCGGGTTCGTCCCACAACGCCAAGGCCTGATCCAGCCCGTGCCGAATCCCCTCTTTCGAACCCGCCGGAAACCGGATCCCGCATCCTGTTTTTTTCGAGCCTTGCCAGGCCTCCACGCTGTCATGGAGCCCGCCCGTGTCGGCCACCACCGGAATGGCGCCGTACCGCATCGCATACATCTGGGTCAGTCCGCAGGGCTCCGTGCGGGAGGGCATGAGGAAAAAATCGGCGCCCCCGAAGATCCGCCGGGCCAACTCCTCGTGGTGCTCCAGACGCACCGCCACCCGACCCGGCAACCGTTTCGCCAAATCCTGGGCCGCCTGCTCCAACCCCGGTTCCCCCGTGCCCAGAATCGCCAGCCTCCCCCCTTGGGCCACCAACCCCTCCGCGGCCTCCAAGGCAAGGTCGACCCCTTTGTCTGGGGTCAACCGGGTGACCATGCCAAAAATCGGCCGGCCGTTGGCCGGCTCCAACCCCAGCTCCGCCTCCAGCGCCGCCCGGCACTCTTCCCGGCCTTGCTGAGCGCTGGACCGGAAAGACCTCGGCAAAGCCGGATCGCTCTCCGGATTCCACGATTCCTCATCGATGCCGTTTAAAATCCCGGTCACGTGCGCCGCCCGTCCCTTGAGCACTTCATGCAAACCGTGCCCGAACTCCTCCGTCTGAATCTCCCGGGCGTAACTTGGGCTGACCGTCGTGACCTCATCGGCGAGCAAAACCGCCCCTTTAAGCAAATTCACCTTGCCGTAAAACTCCAGCGCCTCCGGACGAAACATCTCCGCCGGCAATCCCAGCTTCGGAAATTCCGCGGAGGGAAACTCCCCTTGGTATCGCAAATTATGAATCGTGAAGACGGAGCGCATCGGCAGGCGAATCACCGAGGCCAGGGCCGGAATCAGGGCGGTATGCCAGTCGTTCGCATGCAGAACTTCCGGGACCGGATCGATGTGCCTCGCGAGTTCCACCGCCGCCCTTGAAAAAAAGACAAACCGGTCCAGCGAATCCGGATAATCGCCCCCGCCTTCCCCGTACGGGTGCGGCCGGTCGAAATATTCGTCCCGCTCGATTCCAAACAGGCTCACGGCGCCGCGCCGGCCCTGCCAGACCCTGGTGGCCCAGTGGCCGTGCGCCACGGGAACCGGCAGTTCCAGGGAAGTACGCCGAAACTCTCCCGATTTTTTCAGTCCCCGGTGCAGCGGCACGGCCACGCTGACCGCATGGCCGGCCCCCGCCAGCGCCTGAGGAAGCGCCGCGGCCACATCTGCCAACCCACCCACTTTGGCGTGGGGGGCCAGTTCCGCTGCCACAAATAGGATGTTCATACGCGCAAACTTCCATTATGCCCTACCTCCCATGTCTGCCGCCAGCCGCTTGCCGGACCGGATCCTTGCGCTCCTCCAGGGCAAAAAGGCGACCCCTCTCGACGTCCCCGCCCTCGCCCGCCGGCTCCGCGTCCCCCCCGCCGCCGTCAGCCGCACCCTCACCCTTCTCGAAAAGCAGGGCCAAGTCGCCCGCGTCCGACATGACCACTATATCTCCGCCGGTTCCGCAGATCTTGTCACTGGCACCATTCAATTTCATCCCAAGGGCTTCGCTTTTGTCATCCCGGCGGAGGGAGACGCCCCCGACCTTCGCATCGACGCGGAAGATACTGCCACCGCCCTGCACGGGGATCTCGTCGTCGCCCGCCTCCAGCGCCCCTCCTTTGCCGGCCGCGGCCGACGAAGTGAACCGGAGCGCCCTCGCGGCCGCGTCATCCGCATCCTCGAGCGGCGCAACGACAAGGTGGTCGGTACCCTCCAGAAAACCGCCCGCTTTTTCATCGTTATCCCTGACGACCCCCGCCTCCAGCACAACCTCTACGTTCCCGAACCCGGCACCGGCGGCGCCCCCACGGCCGCCCCCGGTGACAAAGTCGTCGCCCGCCTCACCGAATGGAAAAACCGCCACACCAATCCGGAGGGCGTGGTCATTGAGCGCCTGGGTCACCGCGAGGATCCCGGCGTCGACATTCTCTCCATCGTCCGCAAGTTCGACCTGCCCACCGAATTCCCACACCAAGCCCTGGCGGAGGCCTCCTCCTTTCCCGCAGTGGAGCTGCCCGACAAGCCGGCCGACCGAGAGGACCTCCGCGGCGAATTCGTCATCACCATCGATCCCGACACCGCCCGCGATTTCGACGACGCCATCTCCCTGCGCGAACTTCCCGGTGGCCACGCCGAGATCGGCATCCATATTGCCGACGTCTCCCACTACGTCCGTCCGGGCTCCGTCCTCGACGAGGAGGCACGGCGCCGCGCCAACAGCGTTTACCTCGTCAACGGCGTCATCCCGATGCTTCCCCCCCGGCTCTCCGACGATCTCTGTTCCCTTCGCCCCCGGGAACAGCGCCTCACCTACTCCGCCTTTGTCAGGGTCGGGCCTGAAGGACGGATTGGCACCGCCCGTTTTTCCCGCTCCGTCATCTTTTCCCGCCACCGCCTCACCTATCAGGAGGCCCTCCTTCGACTTCACCGCCCCGCCACGGACGATCTCGACCGTTTTCTGCAGAGGGCCTGGACCTACGCCTCCGCCCTCCGCCAACGCCGTTTCGCCACGGGTGCGCTGGACCTCGACTTTCCCGAGCTCCGGGTGCTTCTCGATGAGCGGGGTCGTCCGGACCGGATTGAGAAGGAGTCCTCGGACGAATCCCATCAACTGATCGAGGAGTTCATGCTCCTCGCCAACGAGGCTGTCGCCCGCCACCTCAACCGCGAACATCGCCCCGCCCTCTACCGGATCCACGAGGTGCCCGAGGAGTCGCGGCTCGAGGAGTACCGGCAGCTTCTCATCGCCCACGGCATCAAGGCCGGCGATCTCACCCAGCGCGGCGAGATCCAGAAAATCCTCAAACTACTGCCCGGCCGGCCCGATGGCTATGCGCTCAAGATCGCCCTGCTCCGTTCCCTCAAGCGGGCCGTCTACTCCCCCAAAAGCCTCGGCCACTACGGCCTCGCCAAATCCCACTACACCCACTTCACCTCCCCCATCCGGCGCTACGCCGACCTCCTTGTCCACCGCTCCCTCGCCCACACCCGCGGGGCTCCGCGTGCGGAAACCGAAGCCCTGAACAAATTGGCCCAACACCTCTCCCGACAGGAGCGGACCGCGGCGGAGGCGGAACAGGAATCCAAAAAACTCAAGCTGTTGGAATATCTCGAAGCCCAGGCTGGGCCCAAGGCGACCCAGACCTTCGAGGCCGTGGTGACCGAAGCGACCAATTTCGGACTTCTCGTGGAGTTGCCCGACTTTTTGATTTCCGGCCTGATCCACGTTTCGGCCCTGAAAGATGACTTTTTTTCCTTCGACCCCGTCCGGCGTCATCTCCGGGGACGCCGCAGTGGCCAGACTTACAAGGCCGGCTCCCGCCTCCGCGTCGCCGTCCTCCGCATCGACCTCCCCAAACGCCAGGTGGACTTTCGTCCCGCCTAAAACTTGCGAATTATCTCGATCCTGCTTCGTGCCGTAAATCTCCGTAAACGTAACCATAAACGCAAACGGGCAATCCGATCCTGAATTCCCATTCCTTGGAGGCTTTAGGCAAACTCCACCTGCACCACCGTGGCGTCCTCGATGCCTTCCAACAAAAGGGCCCCCTGGTCAGCCGTAATCATCCGGGCCGTTCCCTTGGGCCACTCCAGCCCGCTCTCCCTTTCGCGTATCCTGCCCGCCGCCACAAAAAGGTAGCGGAAACTTTTCGGATTCGGCGCCAGTTCGCGCAACTCCCCGGGGGATAACCACCATCGGGTGATCCTGAAATGGTCGCACACCAGCATCCGTTCGCCCCGGGGCTGGACGAAAGCCGGCTCATGATCATCCCAGCGGATCGAAGCGAGCGCCTCCTTCACGTGCAGGGCCCGCGGCTTGCCGGAATCATCCTTCCGGTCCCAGTCGTAGACCCGGTAGGTGGTATCGGAGTTCTGCTGGATCTCCAGGATCACGTTGCCGGCGCCGATCGCGTGCACCCGGCCGGAGGGAAGAAACATGGCCGCTCCCGGCTCGGTCTTCAGCCGGTGAAAGCAATCCGCCACCGCCCCGGAGGCGAGAGCTTTCTCAAACTCATTCTTTCCCACGCCATGGTTCAGCCCGGCGAGAATTTCCGAGTCGGGTCGTGTCTCCAGAAAAAACCACATTTCCGTTTTGGGTTCCCCTCCCAGCTCCTTCGCTTTCTCCGCCGGCGGATGCACCTGCAAGGACAGTTTGTCCTGCGCATCCAGAAGCTTGATCAGGATTGGAAAACGTTCCGTATCCGGGGACTTTGCGCCAAAAATCTTTTTTCGGCCCGGCCCACTCCACAGATCGTGCAGGGATTTGCCCGACTCTTTTTCCCGCGACTGCGCTTCCGGC
>Ga0214917_10006382_pt1 | contig 12253 bp, 12 predicted proteins | sample LL_1208_BB_MetaG_FD_177983 | JGI IMG/M metagenome (GOLD analysis project Ga0214917, IMG submission 177983) | Freshwater microbial communities from Lake Lanier, Atlanta, Georgia, United States - LL_1208_BB | ecosystem: Environmental > Aquatic > Freshwater > Lake | place: USA: Georgia | collected...
AGTGGTGCCGTGTGGGCCAATGAGGCCTGGGGCAGCTGGTGGAGCTGGGATCCCAAGGAAACCTGGGCCCTGATCTGCTGGCTGGTCTATGCGGCATACCTCCACACCCGCCTGAGCCGTGGCTGGCAGGGCCGCCGGCCGGCCCTGGTGGCGGTGGCCGGCCTGGTGGTGATCTGTGTCTGCTACATCGGCGTCAACCTGATGGGCATCGGCCTGCACAGCTATGGCTGGTTCCTGAGCACTTGATCGCCTCGGGTCTCTGACCTGACCGGTCAGGCCGCAACCGCCACAGGTCGCTTGCTGTTGCGGATGCCGGTGATGGCCTCGGCGTAGCTGGGCTGGTTGAACACGCCCGAGCCGCTCACGATGGCATTGGCGCCAGCTTCGATCACCTTCCAGGCGTTCTCGGCCTTGATGCCGCCGTCCACCTCGATCCAGGGATCCAGGCCCTTCTCGTCGCAGAGGCGGCGCAGGTCGCGGATCTTCTGCACCTGGTTCTCGATGAAGCTCTGGCCCCCGAAGCCGGGGTTCACGCTCATGATCAGCACCAGGTCGCACAGCTCCAGGCAGTACTCCAGGGTGTCGATCGGCGTGCTGGGGTTCAACACCGCACCGGCCATCTTACCAAGGTCCTTGATCTGGGCCAGGTTGCGGTGCAGGTGCGGGCAGGCCTCCACCTGCACCGAGATGATGTCGGCGCCGGCCTTGGCGAAGTCGGGCACGTACTTCTCGGGCTCCACGATCATCAGGTGCACGTCGAGGGGCTTGGCGGTCACCGGGCGCAGGGCCTCAACGATCAGTGGGCCGATCGTGATGTTGGGCACAAAGCGGCCATCCATCACATCCACGTGGATCCAGTCGGCGCCCGCCTGATCCACGGCCCGCACGTCGTCGCCAAGACGGGAGAAATCCGCCGAGAGAATCGAGGGGGAGATCACCAGGGGCTTGGTGGTCATGGCAGGGCCAACGGCGCAGGGAATGCGCGGATTGTAGGAATGCCCCCCGCCGGGCCCCTGTCAGCGGGGCCTCCACCCGGGGTGGTGGTCCCCTCGGCGCCACTGATACAGTAGGCGGCGCTTAAAGCCCGAGAGGCCCTGCAGCTGCTGGAAGCTGAGCCTGAAACCGCTCGCTCCCCCGCCGCTCCGTCGTCGCTCCTCCTGCTGAAGCTCCCTCTCCCTACGCCGGACCCCAGTGGATCGCACCCTTATTCAGGAAATTCTCGAGGTTGTCGAACAGGCCGCCATCGCCTCCGCTGAGCTCACCGGTCTGGGCAAGAAGGACGAGGCCGATGCCGCCGCCGTTGAGGCCATGCGCAAGCGCATGGGCCAGATCCAGATGCAGGGTCGCATCGTGATCGGCGAGGGCGAGCGCGATGAGGCGCCCATGCTCTACATCGGTGAGGAAGTGGGCAGCGGCACCGGCCCCGGCGTCGATTTCGCGGTCGATCCCTGCGAGGGCACAAACCTCTGTGCCAACAGCCAGCGTGGCTCCATGGCGGTGCTGGCCGCCTCCGACCGCGGTGGCCTGTTCAATGCCCCCGACTTCTACATGAAGAAGCTTGCCGCTCCCCCGGCCGCCAAGGGCAAGGTGGACATCCGCAAGTCGGCCACCGAGAACATCGCGATCCTGAGCGAGTGCCTGGGCCTGGCCCCCAGCGAGCTCACCATCGTGGTGATGGACCGCGCCCGCCACAAGGACCTGATTGCCGAGATCCGCTCCACCGGCGCCCGCGTGCAGCCCATCTCCGACGGTGACGTTCAAGCCGCCATCGCCTGCGGCTTTGCCGGCACCGGCACCCACTGCCTGATGGGCATCGGCGCCGCCCCAGAAGGCGTGATCTCCGCCGCTGCCATGCGCGCCCTGGGTGGCCACTTCCAGGGCCAGCTGGTGTACGACCCCGCCATTGCCCAGACCTCCGAGTGGGCCGACTACACCAAGGAGGGCAACATCGCCCGCCTGAACGAGATGGGCATCACCGACGTGGACAAGATCTACGAAGCTGAGGAACTGGCCTCCGGTGAGAACGTGGTGTTCGCCGGCAGCGGCATCACCGATGGCCTGCTGTTCCACGGTGTCAAGTTCGAGAAGGACTGCGTCCGCACCAGCTCCCTGGTGATCAGCACCCTCGACAACACCGCCCGGTTCACCAACACCGTGCACATCAAGGACGGCGCCACCAGCATCGCCCTGCGCTGAGCTGAGGCTCTTCCCCCTCGTCCAACCTTCGCGCACGCCATCCGAGGTCAGCCTGCATGCACATCGCCGTCGTCGGCCTCAGTCACCGCACGGCCCCGGTGGAAATCCGGGAACGGCTCAGCATCACCGAGCAGGCCATGGAGGACACCCTCCAGCGATTGCGCGCCGATGAGCAGGTGCTGGAGGCCTCGATCCTCAGCACCTGCAACCGGTTGGAGATCTACACCCTGTTGCGCCATCCGGACCAGGGTGTCACCGCGATTGGGTCCTTTCTCAGTGCTCACTCGGGGCTGGAGCTCGATGAGCTTCTGCCCCATCTGTTCACCTACCACCACGAGGAGGCCGTTGCCCACCTGATGCGGGTGGCCGCCGGCCTCGACTCCCTGGTGTTGGGGGAGGGGCAGATTCTCTCCCAGGTGAAAAAGATGGTGCGCCTGGGCCAGGAGCACCGCTCGATCGGTCCGATCCTCAACCGCCTGCTCACCCAGGCGGTGAGCACCGGCAAGCGGGTTCGCACGGAAACGAACCTCGGCACCGGTGCGGTGTCGATCAGCTCTGCTGCGGTGGAGCTGGCCCAACTCAAGGTGGGACAGGCGCGGGGGGTGGATGATCTGGTGCCCCTGGATCAGGAGCAGATCGCCGTGGTGGGGGCTGGCCGCATGGCCCGCCTGCTGCTTCAGCATCTGCAGGCCAAGGGGGCCCGGGGTGTGGTGCTACTGAACCGCACGGTGGAGCGCGCCGAACTGATGGCCGCCGATTGTCCGCAGCTGCCCGTGCAGTGTCGTCCGCTCTCCGACCTGGACCACTGCCTGAGCACCTGTTCGCTGGTGTTCACCAGCACCGCCGCCGACGAGCCGATCATCACGGCCGCCCGGCTCGCCCGGTTGAATCGTCGCTCCTCGCTGATGTTGATCGACATCGGCGTGCCCCGCAACATCGCCGCGGATGTGGCCGACCTTGCCGGTGTCGGGGCCTACGACGTGGACGATCTGCAGGAGGTTGTGGCGCGCAACCAGGAGGCGCGGCGCGAGATGGCCGCCGAGGCGGAGGGCCTGCTGCAGGAGGAGGGGCGTCAGTTTCTGGACTGGTGGGATGGCCTCGAAGCCGTTCCCGTGGTGAACCGGCTGCGGGTTCAGCTGGAGGAGATCCGCGAGCAGGAACTGCAGAAGGCCCTCAGCCGCATGGGTCCTGAGTTGTCGGCCCGGGAGCGCAAGGTGGTGGAGGCCCTCAGCAAGGGCATCATCAACAAGATCCTGCATGCCCCCACCACCAATCTGAGGGCACCGCAACCGCGCCAACAGCGCCATCTGGCGATGAAGGTGCTGCAGGAGCTGTTTGAACTGCACGACGACGCCAGCGCCTGATCCAGCCGCAAGGCGGATCCAACGGGACCCAACATCTTTTCGTGCAATGTGCTGCAGGGGGCATCGTCCAGGGCTGCCCCTCGCTTAGCGTTTGCACACCCTGACAGGATTAAGGGGGAGAGGCGATGAAGCGAGTTCTGGCCATCATTCTCGGCGGCGGCGCCGGCACCCGTCTCTACCCCCTCACCAAGATGCGGGCCAAGCCTGCGGTGCCGCTTGCCGGTAAATATCGACTGATTGATATCCCCATCAGCAACTGCATCAACTCTGGCATCAACAAGATGTACGTGTTGACGCAGTTCAACAGTGCTTCCCTCAACAGGCACCTCACCCAGAGCTACAACCTCTCCGGCGGTTTTGGTCAGGGTTTTGTGGAGGTGTTGGCCGCCCAGCAGACCCCTGAAAGCCCGAGCTGGTTTGAGGGCACGGCTGATGCTGTGCGCAAGTACCAGTGGCTGTTCCAGGAATGGGATGTGGATCACGTGCTGATCCTCTCCGGCGACCAGCTTTATCGGATGGACTACAGCCTGTTCGTGGATCACCACGTGAAGACAGGCGCCGATGTGAGCATTGGTGCTCTGCCCGTGGATGCGGCCCAGGCCGAGGGGTTTGGCCTGATGCACACCGATGTTCACGGCCGCATCCGCGAATTCCGGGAAAAGCCGAAAGGCGAGGCCCTCAAGCAGATGTGGGTGGACACCTCACGCCTGGGGCTCTCAGCTGAGGAGGCGATCAAGCGGCCCTACCTGGCTTCCATGGGCATCTATGTGTTCAGTCGCGATACGCTCTTTGATTTGCTGGCAAAAAATCCGAGTGCCACGGATTTCGGCAAGGAGATCATTCCAGCTGCCCTTGAGCGCGGCGAGAATCTCCAGAGTTATCTGTTCGACGACTACTGGGAGGACATCGGCACCATCGGCGCCTTTTACGAGGCCAACCTTGCGCTCACCGATCAGCCCAACCCCGCCTTTTCGTTCTACGACGAAAAGTTTCCCATCTACACCCGTCCGCGTTATCTCCCCCCCAGCAAACTGCATGATGCTCAGGTGACCCAGAGCATCATCGGCGAAGGCTCACTGTTGAAGGCCTGTTCGATTCACCACTGCGTGCTTGGGGTCCGCAGCCGCGTGGAGGATGAGGTTGTCCTGCAGGACTCCCTGGTGATGGGTAACGACTTCTTCGAATCCAGTGAGGAGCGTGCGGTGTTGAGGGAACGGGGTGGCACCCCCCTGGGCGTGGGCCGTGGCACAACGGTGAAGCGCGCGATTCTGGATAAGAATGTGCGTATTGGCAGTGATGTCACGATCATTAATAAAGATCGCGTCGAAGAGGCTGATCGCCCTGAGCTCGGTTTCTACATCCGCAACGGCATTGTTGTGGTTGTCAAGAACGCCACCATTGGTGACGGCAGCGTGATCTGATCGGCAGGCCCGGGTCGGCCAGATCGCTGCGAGTCCGGGCTCTCTCACAGTTCCCCATCGCCTGGGTGCAGGGCCGCCACCAGCTGGCCAAACTGTGAGCATCCGCACCAAAACGGTTCCATGGACAAGGCCCACTTTGGTCTGATTGGCCTCGGCGTGATGGGTGAAAACCTCGTGCTCAACGCGGAGCGGAACGGTTTTTCCTGCGTGGTCTACAACCGCACCCTCGCCAAGACCGAGGAATTTCTGGCCGGTCGGGGAGCCGGCAAGCAGATCATCGGCTCAACCTCCCTGGAAGACTTCGTCTCCAAGCTGGAGCGACCCCGCCGGATCCTGATGATGATCAAGGCCGGCGCCCCGATCGACGCCATGATCCAGCAAATCTCCCCGCTGCTGGAGGAGGGTGACCTGCTGATCGATGGCGGCAACTCCCTCTACACCGACACCGAGCGCCGGGTGGCCGAGCTGGAAAGCAACAGCTTCGGCTACATCGGCATGGGTGTGTCCGGCGGCGCCAAGGGGGCCCTGGAGGGGCCGAGCATGATGCCCGGTGGCACGCGCAGCGCCTACGACGCCATTGAGCCGCTGGTGCGCACGATGGCGGCCCAGGTCGACGATGGCCCCTGCGTCACCTACATCGGGCCCGGTGGTGCCGGCCACTTCGTGAAGACCGTTCACAACGGCATCGAATACGGCATCGAGCAGATCCTCGCCGAGGCCTACGACCTGATGAAGCGCGGTGCCGGACTCAACGGCGACGCCATGGCCGACGTGCTGGGTCAGTGGAACGCCACCGAGGAGCTCTCCTCCTTCCTGGTGGAGATCACCGAGATCTGTCTGCGCACCAAGGATCCCGAAAGTGGTGCTGATCTGGTGGAGCTGATTGTGGATGCGGCCGGCCAGAAGGGCACCGGCCTCTGGACCGTGCAGAGCGCCCTGGAGATGGGCATCCCCGTGCCCACGATCTACGCCGCCCTCAATGCCCGCGTGCTCAGCTCCATGCGGAACCAGCGCATCGCCGCCGAGCCGATCCTGCACGGCCCTGGTGGCGCCACAGCCCTGCAGCTGGGAAGCCCCGCCGATGCGATGGCGCCGCTGATGGATGCCTGCGTCCTGGCCTGCATTGCCAGCTATGCCCAAGGCATGGCGCTGATGCAGGAGGCATCCAAGCTGCACAGCTACAACCTCGACATGTCGGCGATCGGCCAGATCTGGAAGGGGGGATGCATCATCCGTGCCCGCCTGTTGCAACGCATTCAGAACGCCTACACCGCCAATGCCGATCTGGCCAATCTGTTGGTGGATCCCTGGTTCGCCGAGCAGGTGAACCGCCGCCTCAGCGGCCTGCGCCAGGTTGTGGCCGATGCCGCCCTTGCCGGCATTCCGGTGCCCTGTCTGAGCAGCTCCCTCGATTACATCGACAGCTACCGCACCGCCCGGCTGCCCCAGAACCTGGTGCAGGCCATGCGTGACTGCTTCGGTGCCCACACCTATGAGCGTCTGGATCAGCCGGGCAGCTTCCACACCGAGTGGATGTGAGCAGCCGGCCATGACCACCTACCAGCTTGAAATCGCCGACAACTCCGCTCAGCTGGCCCGCCGCTGTGCAGAGCAGATCGGCTGCTGGGTCGATCTGGCCCTCGATCAGCGCGACCGGGCGCAGATCGCCCTCTCGGGGGGCACCACGCCAGCGGAGGCCTACCGGCTGCTGAACCAGGAGCACTTGCCCTGGGATCGTGTCGATGTGGTGCTGGGTGATGAGCGTTGGGTGCCCGCCAGCGATCCCGCCAGCAATGCCCGCATGCTGCGGGACACCCTGCTGCGTGCCGGCGGGCCCGGTGCCGGTGCCAGCTTCCATCCGGTGCCCACCGAGCTGCCCACGCCGGAAGCCAGCGCGGACGCCTTTGAGCAGCATGTGGGCCTGCTGTGCCCTGGCGATCCTCCGGTGTTCGATCTGATCCTGTTGGGGCTCGGCGACGACGGCCACACCGCCTCCCTGTTTCCCCACACCCCGGCCACCCGGGAGACCCAGCGCGCCGTGACCGTGGGAGCGGGCAAGGGGATGGAGCGAATCACCCTCACCGCGCCAGTGCTCAGCGCGGCCCGTCAGGTGATCCTGCTGGTGAGTGGGGCCGCCAAGCGCCAGGCGCTCGCGCGGCTGCTGGATCCGCAGGAATCCCCGGAGCGCACCCCCGCCCGCCTGGTGCAACCCCGCACCCCCGTGCTGGTGCTGGCTGATGCCGCCGCGGCCGAGGGGCTCTCTGCGCCAGGCTGAAGGATCGTGCGTTCCCGCTGTGCCGCCATGGTGGCTCCCCTGTTGCTCGTGGCCGGCGATGGTTTTTCCGGTTGGCAGCCCTTGAATGACACGATCATGGGTGGCAACAGCCAGGGCCGTTGTCGCGGCAGTTCCGAGGGGCTGGTGATGGAGGCCTACGTGGAGCCCGAGGGGGGTGGCTTCGTGAGCTGCCGCTCCCCCGCGTACGCCCCGCCGCTCGAACTCTCCCGCTACGGCGCCCTGGAGCTGGCGATCGACGGTGATGGGCGCCGTTACAAGCTGGCCCTGGCCTGCCGCGATGGCGTGGCTGGTCTTACCGAACTCATACCAGGCGGGCTGCGCTGGGTGGCGGAGTTCTCCACCCAGAGCAGCGGCACATCGGTGGTGACGATCCCCTTCAACCGGCTCACCCCCAGCGTTCGGGCCACGCCGGTGGGGCTGCCACTGCGCTTTGATCCGGCCGGTGTGACCCGCATCCAGGTTCTGCATTCCAAGTTCGGCGATGTCGGCGGTCGCAATCCAGGCTTCAGGCCCGGAGAGTTGCGGCTGCTGATCCGCTCGATCCGGGCCGTGCCCTGATCGTGGTGGCCCCGTCCATGTCGCCCTGGCTGGTGGCTGTGGCCAAGGCGGCCGATTTGTGCTTCAAGCCCAGCCGCCACGGGGTGCGTTTCACCGACCCAGCCGCGGAGCCACCGGGCGACGGCACCGACTGCTGCCTCCTGATCGAGGCTCGCGATCCCGACGGCACGCGGCGACCTGAGAACGATCTCGAACTGGAGATCTACCGCAGTGGAGCGGAGCTCAACCTGATGCTCACCCGCCTGGGGGATGAGCTGGCGCCGATGTTGTGGCATGGCAGCCATCCCGTCTGGATGGAGGCGAGCAGCGGCCAGCGCTGTGAGCGCCCCCCGGATGGAGCGGCCCAGGAGGCCTTTTGCCGCAGGGTTCGGGCCCTGCTGGCCGGCGAGTAGTTGCCACGTCCGCTGCCCCTGGGTGGCGCGGGGCTCAGGGGCCTGGGGCTCCTCAGAGGCTTGGGGCTCAGAGGCCTGGCTGATCCGTGACGGCGCCCTTGCTGCTGCTGCTCACCAGCCGGGCGTACTTACCGAGCACACCGGTGCGGTAGCGGGGTTCCGGCTTCACCCAGGCGGCGCGGCGCCGGGCAATCTCAGCCCCATCCACATTCAGCTGGATCAGCAACTGGTTGGCATCCACGGTGATGCTGTCGCCCTCCTGCACCAGGCCAATGGTGCCGCCCACGGCGGCTTCCGGGGCCACGTGCCCCACCACCAGGCCAAAGGATCCACCGGAGAAGCGGCCATCGGTGATCAGCGCCACTGAATCCAGCAGCCCCTGGCCCACGATCGCGGCTGTCGGGCTGAGCATCTCGCGCATGCCGGGGCCACCGACGGGGCCTTCCTGGCGCACCACCACCACATCCCCGGGCTGGATCTGTTTGGCGAGGATCGCGGCGAGGCAGGTTTCCTCGCTCTCGAACACCCGCGCCGGGCCGGTGATCACGGGGTTCTTGACGCCGCTGATCTTGGCCACCGCACCTTCCTCCGCCAGGTTGCCCTTGAGGATCGCCAGGTGACCCTTGGCATAGAGGGGGTTGGAGAGGGGGCGGATCACGTTCTGGCCAACGGGGGGCTGGGCGGGCACAGCGGCCAGCACCTCCCGCAGGGTCTTGCCTTCAATGGTTTTGCAATCGCCGTGCAGGAGACCGGCATCCAGCAGCAGCTTCATCACCTGGGGGATGCCACCGGCCTGATGCAGATCCACGGTCACGTAGCGGCCGCTGGGCTTGAGGTCGCAGATCACCGGCACCCGCTGGCGGATCGTCTCAAAGTCGTCGATGCTCAGATCCACGCCGGCGGTGCGGGCCACGGCCAGCAGGTGCAGCACGGAGTTGGTGGAGCCGCCCACCGCCATGATCACGCTGATGGCGTTCTCGAACGCCTCGCGGGTCATCAGATCGCGCGGGCAGATGTTGGCCTTGATGGCCTGGGCCAGCACTTCGGCGCTGCGGGCGGCGCTATCCGCTTTCTCCGGATCTTCGGCTGCCATCGTGGAGCTGTAGGGGAGGCTCAGGCCCATCGCCTCAAAGGCGGCGCTCATCGTGTTGGCGGTGAACATGCCGCCGCAGCTGCCCGCACCAGGGCAGGCGTTCTTTTCGATCGCGGTGAGTTCCTGCTCGTCGATCTTGCCGCCGCTGTACTGACCCACCGCCTCAAAGGCACTCACCACGGTGAGGTCGCAGGCTCCGAGCTTGCCCGGTTTGATCGTGCCGCCGTACACGAAGATCGCCGGGATGTTCATGCGGGCCATGGCCAGCATGGCGCCGGGCATGTTCTTGTCGCAGCCGCCGATCGCCAGCAGCCCATCCATGCTCTGGCCGTTGCAGGCGGTTTCAATCGAATCGGCGATCACCTCGCGGCTCACCAGGGAGTACTTCATCCCCTCGGTGCCCATGGAGATGCCATCGCTCACAGTGATCGTGCCGAACATCTGGGGCATGGCGCCGGCGGCATGGGCCGCCTCCTCGGCGCGGCGGGCCAGATCATTCAGCCCCAGGTTGCAGGGCGTGATCGTGCTGTAGCCGTTGGCGATGCCGATGATCGGCTTGCTGAAATCGCCGTCGCCGAAGCCCACCGCCCGCAGCATGGCGCGGTTGGGAGAGCGCTGGATCCCCTGGGTGATCGCGGCGGAGCGGAGCATGGGCGGCGAAGGGTGCAGTGTGATGAAACCTACCCAGTGGCGCTCCCGCTGCCGTCCCCCAGGCTCAGCCGTTGGTGCTCAGACTCTCCAATTGGCGACGCACGTCGTCGATCGCCTGGTTGAGCTGTTGCACCTTGTCCTGCAGGGCGCTGTCGGGCATCGAGCTTCCGCTGTGGAACGGGGCAGGGGCCTCGGCCACGCCTCCCTGAAGCCGGGAGAGCCGCAACCCGCGCTGCTGTCGCTGCCGTTGCTGCCGCCGCTCCGTTTCCGTCAGCAGCCACCAGGCCAGTCCGGCGGCGCCGAGCACGGCGCCGGCCAGGGTGCTGGCCAGGATGCTGGAGCCACTGTCACCTCGGTTGGCCATCGCCTGCAGCTGAACGTCAAGGGGTCGTGTGTTCAGCCTACGGAGCCCGCGGAAACCAGGCCATAGAGCCGCTCCGCCACATCCCCCAGTCCCGGCACAATCCGTTGCTGCCCATCCAGTTCGGCGTCGATGCAGCCGGTGTGGAGGGTGAGGTCGCCGTAGCGCTCCCCCAGGGTTTTCAGGCCCGGGGCGGCGGCCAGGGCCGTGACCACCCGCACGCGAGCACCGCCCACCCCCAGGGCTTCCAGCTGCTCGAGCACCTGGATCACGGTGGCGCCGCTGGCCAGCACCGGCGCAAACACCAGAACGCCGGCATTAGCCGGGATCTGCCCGGGCAGCCCATTGAGGCAGCAGTGCAGCGCACCGCCGGGGCTTCCCCGCTCGAAGGCCATGTGCGCCACCGCCGCACTGGGCAACACCGTGCGGCCGCCCTCCCAGAGGCCCAGCCCGGCCCGCAGCACGGCCACGGCCAGCAGCGGCACCGTGCCATCCACCACCGTGCCCTCGGTCAGGGCCAGGGGCGTTTGCACCTGCACCCGCTGATAGGGGATCCAGTCGCGCAGCGCCTCATAGGTGAGCCAGCGGCCCAGTTCGGCCATGGCCGTGGCGAACAGGGCGTTGGGCGTCTGGTGATCGCGCAGCAGCGTGAGCCAGTGGCCGATCAGGGGATGGGGAGGCACCACCACCCGCAGGGTCTTGCTCATGGGTCGCGGGGCGGCCTGGGCCTGCAATAACTTGAGCGCACCAAGTTAGTGGTGCCGTGGGCGTGGTTCCGAGGCGGTGGGTAACGGTGCTGCTGGCCCTGGTGCTGGCTGTGGCGGTTCTGGGGAGCGGTTGTGGCCCGGCCCAGGCGATCACGGCCCCGGAGCTGAGGGGGCAGCGCAGCGTGCAGGACCTCCAGCCCGACATGCACGGACGCAACCTGCAGCAGAAGGAGTTCCTCAAGGCGTCGATGCAGGGGTATGACCTCAGCGAAGCGGACCTGCGTGGGGCTGTGTTCAACACTGCAGACCTGCAGAACGCCGACCTGCGAGGGGCCAACCTGGAGGACGCCGTGGCCTTCGCCACCCGCTTCGACCATGCCGACCTGCGGGGAGCGCTTTTTCGCAACGCCATGCTGATGAACAGCAGGTTCGCCGATGCCCAGATCGACGGCGCCGACTTCAGCGATGCGGTGCTGGACCTGCCGCAGCAAAAGGCCCTCTGCGCCCGTGCCACAGGCATCCATCCCGGCACCGGTGTGGCAACCCGCGACAGCCTGGCCTGCCGTTGACCCAAACGGACTAGATTTCAAACTCCGGTTCCGCTGAAGACCACTCAGTGGAGGAAACGGGGAAAGTCCGGTGCAAATCCGGCGCTGTCCCGCAGCTGTGAAGAGCTGATGCACCAGGGATTCTCCTGTGGCAGAGGTTCCAGTCAGAACGCCCGCCGGTACCCACCTCCATCCCTGGCGCGGACCAGTTGTTCCGGATGACTCATTCTTCTGCCGCAGGCGGTTCGCCTGCCGCGCCTCCTTTGGCATGGCCACCGGCCATCGGCCTTCCTGGCCTGATGGCCCTGCTGCTGTGGGCTGGTCCTGCCAGTGCCCATCACGCCATGGGGGCCCTCGGTGCGGCCACGCCCACACCGCTCATCGGGCTGATCAGTGGTCTGGCCCACCCGCTGCTCGGCCCTGATCACCTGCTGTTTCTGCTGGCACTGGGCCTGGTGGGCCTGCAGCGGCGCCAGGTCTGGATGCTGTCCCTGTTGGCGGTGGGTCTGGCTGGATCCGCCCTCGGCCTGGTGCTGCCCGGCCTGCCCGGCTCCGAGCTGCTGGTGGCCCTCTCCCTGGTGGCGGTGGCCCTGGTGTTGCTGGATCGTCTGCCTGCGGCCGTTCTGCTGCCCGCCTTCGCCCTGCACGGCTACGTGCTGAGTGCCT
>Ga0214917_10006383_pt1 | contig 12253 bp, 9 predicted proteins | sample LL_1208_BB_MetaG_FD_177983 | JGI IMG/M metagenome (GOLD analysis project Ga0214917, IMG submission 177983) | Freshwater microbial communities from Lake Lanier, Atlanta, Georgia, United States - LL_1208_BB | ecosystem: Environmental > Aquatic > Freshwater > Lake | place: USA: Georgia | collected...
TGAGATTCATGATGTTGAGTCTTAATTCAATCGAAAAGCGTAGCACTAGGTGTGAAGCATCGTGAGGGAGCGCAAGCGAACGAAGCGATGCTGAAACACAAGCGAACGCAGTTCGCTTTCTAACAACCAATCAAGCAACCAAGCGCAATCACTGATCCCGAAAACCCCAACAAACAAAGCACAAGACCTGACTTAGATGAAATCACCTGGGGTTGGGATCTCCAGGTGCTTTGAAAATTGCGCTGGGGGAAATTGCGACCACAGCAACCCCGGAGCAACACAGTCAAATCAGCCCTATGCGCGGCGATCACCAAGCACCTGGGATGTTGATAGCGACAAAGCATGATCGCTGCTTGTAGGGCTGATTTGAGATAGGCGAGTCAATTCGTGTCCGCTATGCCACATAGATCGATAAATACTTGGACCAAAGAGAATATACAAAGTCATTGAGCCATGAACTAAGTTCTTGAAATCAAAGCGATCAGTGAACCACGAAACTACCTGCCACATTCGGTTGCCCAAACCACGCCAACGAAAACATACTTAAAAGCAGATCATTTATTAGGAGATACCTCATGCCCCAAGCCCGAACCCTTACCCTACAAGACATTGAGCGTGTGCTTGCCTACATCAAGACCAAGCCCAATGCGCAGCGCAACAGAGCAATGTTTCTACTCACGGTCTGGGCGGGGTTCAGGGTCAGCGAGGTCGCAGGACTCAAGATCTCGGATGTGCGTAACGCAGATGGCACCATTAGGTCTGAGATCTATTTGGAAGCCAGCAGGGTCAAGCACAGACACGCTGGTGTGGTCTATCTCAATGAGCGGCTTCAAGGAGAGTTAGCACAGTATGTGAGCAGCAAGCCGTGGTATAGCCAGGATCAAAGTCTCTTCACCACACAGGCAAATCCACGCAAGGGATTCTCAGCCAACACCATGACCCAGCACTTTCACTATCTCTATCGAAGAGCGGGCATTCATGGTGGCAGCAGTCACAGCGGCAGACGCACCTTTATCACCACCTTGGCAAACAAAGGCGTCAGTGTGAGGCTTTTAGCCAGCTTGGTTCGCCATGCCAGCATCTCAACCACGCAGCGCTACATTGATGTCAACGATGATATGAAGCGCAGAGCAGTGGAGTTGATCTAACTTGTAAACCTTTTAAGTGTCAAAAGGTATCCACAACACACAGGCCTTTGATCACAAAGTGTCGGTTCAACCGACACTTTTTATGCGTGTCCTCGATTTAATGTTCATTTGCCAAGTGCGTTACCTCAAAACAACACACCCTGATCCTTCAAGTAGGGTGTAGCGGATACACGGCCCTGTGCCTTGGTAAGCGACAACACTTGCTGGCGTGCGTAGTGGGACTCTTCTTCCGCGTGCCAAGCCAAATGAGCGGTGAGATTGACTGCTGGCATGTCGAGACAAAGCTGCTGCGTTGATAAAGGGTCTTTACAGGGAAAGCGATCCTCGGCCGCATGCTCTGACACATTCAGTGCCCACTCCCGATGTCTAATGACGGTAGCAACAAGTAGCCTGCGTTCATAGTCTTGGCTGGCATTCATGCGGCGACCTGTGGGTTCAATGCGACCAATAAAGCGATCCACCAACATGGCCTCTGCGCCCAAACGCCAAAGTTCGGTCTCAGGATAGTTTTTAATCAGGTAAGTAAGGTACACATCACGCCATAGGTTCTTTTTAGCCACGGGTGTAAGTCGAGGTGATGCCTTAAGCTTGCTGATTGATGGCACGGTAGCAGCGATCATGGCTAGCAGCTCTAACTGCGGCATGGCATTTTTGCCCTGTGGAAAGCGAATAAAGAGATCAGAGGGATCACCAACCTTAAGCGCATGGGCTGATTGAATCTCTGGCATGAAGGAGCAGGCGGCCAGTCTATTAGCACCTGGCCCTTTGATCCACTGCTCAAAGTTGCTCATGTAGACATCGGCGTACTTGTTGACACAGGCCAAGACTTTGAGGCCACGCCTATTGACCCGCTTCAAGCTGCCTCGCACTCGATGAATAAGCCCTGCTGCGTAGCTGGGACTAAAGCGTAGGTAGTTATAGAAAAGTCGCGCTGCGTTGGTGGCTGTGTCCCAGGAGGCCTTGGCTGACGATGGAGCATCAAAAGTCAGGGTGGCAGTCATGTCAAGAACGGAGTTGGAAGGTTGAGGAGGAGATTTACTAACTTTTTTTGTTAATCAAATTTGAATGTATTCAAAGGTTGATCGGGCATCTTTAATCGCATAGCGGCTCAGTTGGTTAATGCCGCCTTGTCCATTAACGCTTTGGAGATTTCAATGACCACCTCAGATGACTCGGCCAGTCGTGCCAACCCCTTTGCTGTCAACATCGGTAATTTGTTAACCAATCGCAACCCCGAGCAGTCCGTGGGTGAAGCCATGGACGCACTGGTAGCTCAGCGCATAAGCTGGGAAAACAACGAGCTTGCCGCTGCCAACGATGCGCTCTATGCCTTACTCCAGCACTGCTATTCACTACACAATGCTATGTCGGGCACAGGCGTAGCAGCCAAGGCCTTAAAGCGCGGCTTGGCTAACTACATTGGTGTGAAAGGCTACATCTTCACCGATGCCACGCCTTTGATTACCAAGATCGTCAAGTGCGTATTTGGTATGGACCGCAGGCGCGTCAGTGCCTATGCCTCAGCGCTTAAAGTAGCCATTGCCGAAGGCAAACAGGTCATGGAGTTGCCCAAGTTCTTCAAAGACCAGGGTGGTATTGAGCAGGTGAGACGCACGAACGCCAAGCGGCCCAAAACCATCAAAGAACGCGCCGAGTTGGGCCGCTCGGTGCTGGAAGGTGATGTCCTCGCAACCATCTCCAGCGATACGCTTAATGCCAACTTTGCCACTGACAAGTTAGAAGATGGGGTGGTGCTACTGGCAACGCGCGAAGACGATGGCAGCTTTGCCGTTCGCCGCGTGGTTCAGAACCAGTCCGTAGTCAATAGTGCCTTGGCAGCCTTTGCCTCAGTAGGAGCAGATCAGGCCAAGGCTCAGGAAATTGCCAAAGAGCAGCTAGCTGTCGAAGAGCAGCGAGCAGCAGCAAGAGCCAAGCTCAAAGTAGCCTAAGTTCTTAGCAAGGCCAGCAAGGGGTTGCCTTACCGGTGACCTCTCGCTCCACAAGACCACTTTTTACTTCCCCAGGAGTCACCCATGGCTATTAATAGTCACGCTAATGCTGTGCGCATTGAACAGCCTAAATGCCTTGATGACTTTGCGCTCCTACCGGCAAGTCGACATAAGCTTGAAAGCATACTCGATGGAACGCTTCCCTTTCCTGCCCATGGCGTATGCGGTGTTTTGCTTCACGGCCTTCATGGCACGGGCAAGACCACCATGGCAAAGCTACTGCCAGGTCTGATTGAAACAGCCAAAACGGATCCCGAAGCGCAAAACAAGCCACCGGGCGATCTGCTCAATACGAAAGACCCTTACTTTAGCTATCACGAGTGCATGCAGGGTCAAAGCGGTGTGAGTTTAATCAACACCATACAAAGTGCAACGAGCCTCGTACCCTTCAACGATAGTGGGCTGCACTACGTCATCCTTGATGAAGCAGATCAGCTTACTGACGCGGCTAAGGCGTCATTCAAAGCGTTGATGAATCGAACGCATGTAATCTTTTTGATGACAACTAATCATTTCAACGCCATCGACCTGGGCGTGCAAAACCGCAGTGTTGCTATCAACATGAATGTGCCACCGCCGACGCAATGGCGACCTATCCTGCGCCGCGTATACACCAACTCGGGACTCACAGCGCCCGCCGATGCCGTTTTGGATCAGGTCGTAGAAGCGGGTAGAGGCTCGGCTCGTAGCATCTTTAGTGATGTGGTCATGAGTGCCAATCAAGCCCGTCGCGCAGGACTAAGTGCCGTTGGCAAGCAAGGCGACGCTCCAATCTGACAAGTCAATGCATCAATCAAATCAACACCATCACCATAGAAGGTTACGCAATGAATGACATCTTAAAACCCCACGGAACGGCAACGGTTGTGCTGTTTTGTGCTCAATTTGACTCACAACTTCCGACCATAGGTAAGCTCAAACGAGCGCTTGGCACTGACCACATCAAGATTTACAAATCAAATGGGAATCACGGATACGTTGTACGACAGATAGAACGATTGCTTAACCATCAGCGTAAGTTTGGCAACTCTAATCAACCAAATGCGGAGTCGACTCACTTGATTATTCTTCCGCTGGGTCACTATGAAAAGCTCTTTGCGAGCATCGCCTTTTCTGCACTTCTGGTCGGCGGCTTTAACCTTAACTCGGCAGCCCTTGATGAGCTTGAAGCACTCGATAAGAGACGATGGTCTATTGATCAAATTGCTGAGACTGCCAAGGACGTAAGACGAAAACTGGAATGGTCCAAGGAAGCTGCAGACCGAGTTGGGATTGACGATCCATCCATACAGGCTGCCATTGACTACCACGATGCTAATTTTGATCCTAACTACGGGCAAACCATCGCGCAGGCTTATCAACAACAACAGCAGGAATGGTTTAACCAACACTCGTGGCGAGATCGTCGTGACGCTCAAGAAGATGGCACCGACACCGATGTCCAGCTAGCGGCGTGACTAGCAACTACCCTTTAGCTTTGCATTGGAAATTGTTCAAATCCTAAAATGCTGAAGTGGGTTTGCCAAAAGCAGCGGCTCACTTTGGCGCACAACCTTAAGTTCGCGCTCACTTAGGATTTAGAATCGTCTCTAACTTTTGTCATCTGGTAGATTGAATCAGTTCCCGATTGCAAAGTGTCGGGTGAACCGACACTTCACATCTACCCCCAGATGAGAAGTCACCGGTGACAATCTGAAACATATATGCACACGAGACTTCAATTTTATTACCCGCCAGAGTCCCGCCAACTCTTCGGGTCTAGATTGCCCAATGCCAGGCTCAGACTAAACAGTAAGTTCTAGAACATAAAATTATTGGAACAGCCGTGAGCAAAATAAGCGCTCTAGATCTCGCGCAATTCACAGGAACCACCTGCTACTACCGCATCAGCAAGCAGCACTTACTCACAGATGGCACACATTACTTAGCTGAACAGGCAGGCTGCTACTGGATCATGGGTATCTCCAGCCAGGGCTTATCAAAATTCAGCAAAGAGTCCAGCGTTACCCTTATTTAACCTGTTCAAATTTAAGAGTCACTTCTCTATTTGATTTTTCCGTAAACTGATTCCATGATCTGGATGCACTCGGAATGCTCGGTTCCGTATACAAGCTCTCGGGAAACTCCGCCATAAGCCTCTCTGTTTAGTTCTTTAATAGCATTCTTATTGAGTTCATCGAGTTCTCCGCGACTTATCCCTGCATTGGATGCCACCTTTAGTGCCTTTGAAATACGTTTGTTTAAGATGATTGTCTTAGAGCCAACTGTCTTGGTTCCCATAAAGTCAACAGGATGCTCCATACTGTAATCATTCGCGACCTTACACAAAGCAAGCTTTTGTTTACCGAGCGCACGGTAAAATTCCTCATCTTTACTGGAATAGGTTTCATAAAAAAGAATGAACAATAAAATAATACAAAAAGAAAATCCAGCTATAAATGCCAGTTTTTTTTGTCTTGAGGTAAATCCAGCCCAAATGTTGAAGGCCCTTTGCTTAGCGGTGACATCGCTCGCAGCCCACTCTGAAGACAGCTTGGACTTCATGTCTGCCAGGTCGCCCTTGAGCGTTTGAAGGTGAGGGGCCGATTTTTCTGCGGCTCCACTTAAACCTTCTTGCAGCTTGGTGTTTGCGGTAGCCGCGGCTTCTTTGGTTTTGGCAGCTAGTTCAGCGGCTAGTGCGGAAGTTTTTTCTGCAGTCGCTTCGCGAGCTTGGTTGGCTTTTTCAGTGAGGTCTTGCTTAAGTTGCTCACCTTTTTGGGCGACCAAAACGGCGCCTTTCTTCGCGCCTGCAATCGCTTTGCGGGTTAGCCAGACTACTGAGGCTAAGCCCAGCAAGACACCAAGCGCGATGGCACCGTATTTCACTTCAGCGCGCTCCCAAAAGGGCGTGGCTTCGGCCGACACCAATCCGACTGAAGGCGCTTGAACCACCGGTGCTGAAGCCGCAGTGGTCTCAGAGGCACCGGCGGTCGGTTCACTGGCGGCAGTCGCCGGTGCGCTGGCAACCGTGGCCTCGCTGGCGGTTTGCTTGAGGGCAGGTTGGGGTTGCGAGGTCAATTGACCTATTCTTGCCGTGTAGGCTCGCTCTAAACATTCAATATCGGCATTGCAGCTCTTGGTTTCTTTGAGCCATGTGCGCTGCTCGTTTTTAAGCTGATCGGGGTCTGCAGAAGAGGCTTGAGCGGATTTGTAGGTTTGGGCCAGCTTTTCATCGAGTGCAGACAAGGCAGGGTTGGCACAAATGATCTTTTCTTGTACGGTTGACGCCTTGGCGCAGTCAAAACTTGCGGCATTAGACAAGCTGCACGTTCCCCAAACCATAATAGACAGTGCGGTCCAGAAAATCTTGATGTTCATTGGGAAACTCCTTCGGTGCGACGTGTTGACAGATTAGGATGTTACTCAAACTGTTAGCATAACTCGGCTAAGGTCTTGTCTTCTTGCAAGGCTGCAGGTGCAACCTTGGCTTAGAACTCTGCACTGAAAACTCGGCGTGTACGACGCCCTGTCGATTTACTCATGGGTATCTCCAGCCAAGGCCTCTGACGCCTTGGCAAAAGCTCAGTGTTACACTTATTCGACCTGTTCAAATTCTCCGAGCCACTTATCTACGTGCTGTACCAACCGATCTTCCAGCGCCGCGATGCCTAACGGACGCATGCTTGCGGAGCCAGACCTTACTGGACTATTCAGTGGTCGAAATGTTATGGCAAGAAGCGAAGTTGAAGCCCATATCAAGAAAATCGTACAGGACGAAACAAGGTCAGGCGTACTCTGGCGCATAGACCTTGAAGATGACAGCACAACGAGTCAAGCAGCCTAAACAAGCAAACTGGGCTACAAATGTATAAGGGTTAAACACAAGGTGTCGGTTCAACCGACACTTTGTCATGTAGGTCTCTACGCAAGTCAAGAAGCCGTTCCAACAGCCTGGGTTCGATTGCCCAAGAGCAAGCTGTGACTAAACAATAAGTTCTAGAACATGAACTTAATGGAGCCACCGTGAGCAAACTTACCGCCCAAGATCTTGCCCAGTTCACAGGCACTACCTGCTACTACCGCATCAGCACGCAGCACTTACTCACAGATGGCACTCACTACTTGGCTGAACAGGGCGGTTGCTTTTGGATCATGGATGCTGTCTCAAGCCACCTAGTAGAAATCGGCACTGCGGACTGGTTCATCGTGGTCCGCATCGAAGTTGAGGATCAAAGCGCCATCATGCGCTATGAAGACGGCAATGGTAGGGAACTGGCACGCCAAGCGATCCCCTACACGGACTTGCCACTATCAGAACTCACGCTCTACGCTGTGTGGGACACCGAGCATTGGGTCATCATGCTGCCCGGTGAGTATTGATTATGGGGTGTCGTGTTAAACGACACTACAGTATGCCCTTTCATTCAATATTCAGCCTCACACCACAAAGTGTCGGTTAAACCGACACTTTGTATGCTGACCCATACACTCACATTCGTGTTAAACGACAATGAGTCAAACAAACCACGCGCTCACTATGTACTGTCGTTTTACACGACACTACATGCGTCTGTAGCCCCGTGAATCTAGCCAATCGATCCAGCCACATGACCAGCCGACTCAATGGGTCTTCCGCTTGGCTTTCTGAAAAGCGACCGTTGCCGATTGCTCTTATGTAGCCAGTGCTGTCCGCGATGCTTGTAGGCAAGGGGCAGGTGTTGTGCGACCGTGTTCGAAAGCGTGTAGGTGTCAACGATACGAACGCCCTCTGGAATGTTTAATTGCCTAAGCTGGTTGCAGTAGAAGTGGCAAAAGGCTAGCGTCAAAGCGCCAGGTCCTGAGATGAACCAAATGCTATCGCCATCACGCTCAAGGATGTTGTTGGTCACAACGCTTAGAGCATATTGAATAAACGGATGATGAGGCGAAGCGGCAATGAAGTTATTGCCAATCGTGCCAAAGTTCTCTTGAAGTAGCACGAGATCGTTGCCCTTACCTATGATGGCTTCAAGCGGTTGGCAGCAGCGATCATCCGCATCACCCCAGATCCCACCCTTAACTGAGAGCACCGCTAGGCGCAGCAAATCGGCACGAAGTGTCGGGTGTGCTGACGATTCAAAAGCACGAAGCACCTGACTATCACTATGTTGCCTGATAAAGTCCCAGGCGCTTTGATCGTTATAGCGGTGATAGTCATACGCCTTGAGTTGCCAACTCGACATCAGCGCTAGAACATCTTCTGGCGGTTCGGTGCTATCCCAATATTGGCTCACGCGCTTAGGGATGCCTGCGTTCTTCGTTGGTCGTGACTCATTAAACACACCGGTTTGTCTAAGTCGCACTAGCGTGGCAACGGCAAAGCCCGCGTAGTGAGGTTCCTTCTCAAGCTCTCTCAAAAGACGAGGCACCTGTAGTGTAGGTGGAAGCGATCGTGCCTGACCCAACGCCTCGATTGCCCACGCATTGGTGTTGAACTCCCGCAAAAAGCCGCGCTGGAAGCTGTGCCTATGGTTAAAGCGGTGCTTTTCTCTTCCTTTGATTTCAAGCAAATCGTCAATGGCGCGATCGATTGCCACAGCACCTGCGATATCGCCGTCACAGATCTTCATCAACATGAGTTGCCCCATGACATCGGTGTCCCTAGGGCGAGAGAGAAGAAGTTTCTCGAGTACCTGAATAGCGTCATGAAACTTGTATTGCGACGCGTACCAAGTTCCCCATTGTTTGCCAAGCCGTTGATGATCGGGACTGAGGGACACGAGCGTCATCTGTACCTGAAGTGCGTCTTGGTAGAGACCCCTTGATGTCAATGACTCGGCAAGTGTGAGTTGTACATCAAACGACTTGGGAAATTGTTTGGCAAGTTGGTGGGCGAATGCCAAAGCCTTTGCGGGTTCACCCTGCGCTTCAAGTACGGCAACACGCAAACAGAGCAGTTTCTCGGGATATTTGGACTTGGCTGCGCCTTCTTCAATAGCCTCAGCCGCTTCGCTGAATGCGGCAGTCTGAATACGGTTCTTGATTAAAAACGGATAGATGCTATCGGCATGAGGGCAATGCTCCACAGCTTTACGGATCAAGTCTGCCGCTTCATCGTAGGATTGATTAGCATGAGCAAGATCGCTCAACATGCCCCAGGCTCGCCAATGAGCAGGATAGTCTTGAACGGTTTGCCGTAGCAGCGCCTGAGCTTCCTGATCGCGCCCAAATGAAACAAGCCAACCCGCCCTCATCGTTGGAAAGAACTCGTGGCTAGGGACTGCTTGATGAACAGATCCTATGACTTGAAGCACAGGGGGATTGCCCGATTCAGCCCTGCTAAGTCCAGCCCCCATAGCTGCGGCAAGATCGGGGGCGTGGATCTCAAAGATTTGCCTGACTGATTCAAGTGCTTGGGGGCGTCCTCGATGTAAAAGCACCAGCGCTAACTCAAGCAGATCACTTTGGTGCTGCTCGGGTAAGTCGCGTTTTTCCGCTGCCGTTGATGCCACGAGAGCTGCGCGTTCAAGGTAGGGGATAGCACTTTCATAGTTGCCGATTTTTCCAAACAAGCCAGCCAGCGCAAAGAGCAAAGGCTCGGTCGGTATGGTTACCTTCTCAACGATTGAATAGTGCTGAAAGGCTTTGAGGTAATTACCTTGGTGGCTTGCTATTGAGCCCAATGCGGCATGGACTCGGGCATCACTGGGACTCATGGCAAGTGCTTGTTGAAGATGTCGATTGGCTTCCTCAAATCGACTATCGCTTTGAGCAGCAATTGCTAAATCGACCAGTGATCGAATCTCGGCGTTATCAGTGAGCGCCTTAATCTCGGTGGAGTCAATGCTTGGCGTTTTATAGCGCAGGCGATCTCGTCGTTGCTTGCGCTGTGAGCCCACGAAGGCTAAACCTTATGCTGTCGATCTAGCTCGGTGATGCGTGACTCAAGACGCTGCTTAATCATCGTAGGCAACTGGCGCTTGAACTTAACCCTGGGCAGCGGCAACTCTTTCATCATGCGTGTGTTGGGGTAGAGCGCTTGATACTCGGCATAGTTATCGAATTGCTCACGGCTCACATTGTCGATAAAGGTCTCACAGGGAACGCCTTCGGCAAAGATGATTTCGTGAGCCTCAGTTTCAATGTGGTAGTACTCGATGTCGCCCGCCCACTGGGTCATTTGAACAATGGTCTTGCCATTGACCAAGGCTTTGGCGTGAATTAAATGCCCATCAACCAACACGGCATGGTCTGGTGATAGATACAGATCTCGTAAGGGAAGATTATCATCCAAAGCACCCGCAGAGATCTTCACCGGCAAATAGTCTTGGAACTGCGCAAACCCAGGGGTGCGGCGTTGGTAGCCGATCCACTTGATGCGAGCGGGTTGATCTTGGCTTGCGAGCTCTTGGCTTATGGACAAAGCTTCGATGGTTGATGAACCTTGCAAGGCACTAATCTGAGTACCTTTTAAAAAGCAGATCGGTACTGAAGGTGTTGTATTCGAGTTGGTTTGAGTCCTCGTATCGACTGCAATCGTGACGGTATTGTTTGCATCCGAACCGTCAGCGTTGAAATTCCCAGCGGCATCCGAAAACATTCCGCTCGCAACACTCACGATCCCAGCGGCGGTGCTATTAGCGGATGGCGTGAAGGAGGCCGTGTAGGTCGATCCAGAGCCACTAAAGTTAGAAATCGAACCACCTGAGACTGTGACGTCAGATGCTTCGAAATCTATCGATATTTCACTCAAGTTAAAGGTTAGAGTCAAAGTTTCACCAAGACTGAGGCTGCTCTTGTTACCAACTACCCTGACTGATGGAGGATTTTCATCAAAGTAATTTTCGCCGGACCAAGTCCGTGTCGGTACAGCCAACACCTCAACAGCTACTAAGGCGAGTGCCCTATCGTCTTTTAAATCAAATGGGTAGGCGACGTAATGCTTTTGCTGATCGATAGGTTGGGAATCTGCCGCCCAATACTGTCCATTTGTCCACTCAGGAAAGTCAGAATACCAGTCTCGTCGCAATCTAACCAACTGATCAATTTGCGGAAGAGCTAAATTTACCCCCGCAATCGTTCCATATCTAGAAAGAGTGTTAGTTGTTTCCGACTCTTCAACACCGCCAATGTTGTACCGAAATATTGCGTTTAGAAACAAGTGGTCCTGATAATCCGAACCATTCGTCGATACACTACCGTCACCAGATCGATCCCAATAATAGAACCACTTCCCTTCAAAGGAAACGGGAAGGATAAGATTGCCGAAAGCGCCTAAAGAGATGGTCGGCTGACCCAGGCTATAACTCATGGTCTTTCGAGATTTTCAGTTTAAGGATGACGGTTCTTCGCAAAAGCTATGAAAGAAAGTTGTGTCTTTTGAACAGCTTTTGAATTTGAGCTTACGGCGATTTTTTCTGAATTGGTAAAGGATGATCATAACTGAGGTTACCTTTTCGGAGATATGCATGCATGCTCCATACGAACTTTGATTTCCATGACCACATAACAAGCAACGGAAGTGCGATCTGCTGGCTATCCATTTGGATATCGACCCCACTGACAAAGTGTCGGTTGAACCGACACTTTGTGATCAAGGCAGAACATGTAGAGGCAGTTGCTCTTTGTGCAGCGCTTCAAAAAACGGTCATATTTTCCGTTTGGGAACTAAGAACTCCACGGCGTATTAGACTTCAAGAACTCTGAGTTAGTGGCATGTTGGGACACTTTCCGCTTTTGCCGCTACAGGTATCGGGACTGATGCTGATCAGACCCCACTGACAAAGTGTCGGTTCAACCGACACTTTGTGATCATGGCTGAGCATGATCAAGCCCTAAGCAGCAATCACCCCAACCTAGCCGCCGCCATGGTCGCAGTCAGTTTCGAATAATGCCGCTCCAACATGGCAACAGAAGTACCCATCTGACGGCTCAGCGTGTGGATGTCCACTTCGCCCGATATGAGGGCCAAAGTGGCGTAGGTGTGCCTAAGACTGTAGAGCGTGCGGCGCCGCCCCGCATGATCCTCCAACAGGCCCCCATCCTTGAGCAATCGCCTAAAGGCACCGATAAAACTTCGGGGTTGATAGCCTGAGCCAAAGCGAAACACACGATGTCGGCAGCGCTGGGCGAGTAATT
>Ga0214917_10006386_pt1 | contig 12245 bp, 15 predicted proteins | sample LL_1208_BB_MetaG_FD_177983 | JGI IMG/M metagenome (GOLD analysis project Ga0214917, IMG submission 177983) | Freshwater microbial communities from Lake Lanier, Atlanta, Georgia, United States - LL_1208_BB | ecosystem: Environmental > Aquatic > Freshwater > Lake | place: USA: Georgia | collected...
ATTCGACCGGTTGGGTGGGTTGGTAGCCAACCCGGGTGTACTTCGGGGTGAAGTAGTAAGCCATGCCGGAGACGATGCTGGCGGCCACCACGGCGACACAGACCAAAAGTTTGATGGGAAGCCAGTTCGTCCAGCGCGGGAAAATGTTGGCCATGGGGAAGTTAAGTCAGCGGCTGGGTCTGGGTGGAATCGTGTTCAAGCGTTGCAAACTTACAAACTGAGGGTTCCGTTCCTTTTCATCAAGAAGGCATTAGAGGTATTAAGGTCAACAACCCGTGTATTAGAGATTTTAACAGGGTTCTTTCCCCTCGGAAACGGATTCGTTTTGGAAGGGGTATAGTCGGGTGTGGGTGGAAATGGCCTCGGCAGGGTTGAAAAATTCCGAAACCGAAGGAGACTCTGACCATGTCAAAGTTCTGGCGGTTTTGCCGGGCAGGAATTCCAGGGATGCTTTTTGCGGCGACCTCCACGGGTTGGGCGGAAATCCGGGAAACCGGCGTCTGGTGGCTGCCGCGGAACGTAAGCCACTTTGGTCATGAGATTGATTTCATGATCTACGTGATCCTCTGGCTGACCGGCATCACGGGGGTTTTGGTGTTCGGCACAATGATCTACTTCATCGTGAAGTACCGGCATCGGGCCGGGGTGGGCGCGATTCACAGCCACGGAAACAACACGCTCGAGGTCGTTTGGACGACCATTCCCGTTTTCATCTTTCTGGGATTGGCCATTTATGGGAACGAAATGTGGGGTCGCATGCGGATGCAGAAAGCCCCGGCGGACGCCTTGCAGGTGGCGGTGGTGGGCGAGCAGTTCGGTTGGAACGTCCGTTATCCCGGCCCGGACGGGAAGCTTGCCAAGATGGATTCCCACAAGATCGGCAAGGACAACCCGTTTGGCGTTGATTCCAACGATCCTGACGGCAGGGATGATTTCACCACCTACAATGAATTGGTGTTCCCCGTGAACCGCCCGGTGCAACTGCATCTCGGCTCCAAGGACGTGATCCACGCCTTCTATGTGCCGGAGTTCCGCCTCTATCAGGACATGGTGCCGGGCAGGGTGTACGACTTCGTCTGGTTCAAGGCGGATTCCGTCGGAAGCTTTCAACTCGCCTGCAATCAGCTCTGCGGCCAAGGCCACTACAAGATGTTCGGGAAACTCGCCATCGTGCCGGATGGCGATTTCCAAGCTTGGGCCAAAGGGAAAGCCCCTGCCGCCACCACTTTCCTGAACTCTTCCGCTGACAACGTCGCCGCCGCCAACCGATAGAAGGAGCCAAACCATGAGCACCGCCACCCTCCCGCATGCCGAAGCCCACGGTCACCACGATCATCACGAAGTCACCGGCTGGAAGAAATACATCTGGTCGCTCGACCACAAGACCATCGGCCTCCAGTACCTTTTCGGCTCGCTGGGATTTCTCTTCATCGGGGGTGCGTTGGCCCTCCTGTTGCGTTGGCAACTTGCGTTTCCCTCCACCCAAGTGATGCCGGACGGAAGCGTCGGCAACCCTCTCTCGCTTCCGTTCATCAACCCCCAGTTCTACAACGCCCTCTTCACCATGCATGCGACCGTGATGGTGTTTCTGGTCGTTATGCCCGTACTGGTTGGTGCCTTCGGCAATTATCTTATCCCGTTGAAAATCGGCTGCGGGGACATGGCCTTTCCCTTGATCAATGAGTTGTCTTTTTGGGTCTGGCTCGCTTCCGGCCTCATCATGTTGGCCGGTTTCTTTGTGGCGGGAGGAGCGGCCGCAGGCGGGTGGACTTCCTATGCGCCCCTGAGCTCCGTGGCGGCTTACAATGGCACCAAGATCGGCCAGACCCTCTGGGCAGCGGGCATTTTCATCAACGGGCTGGCCTCCATCATGGGAGCCTTCAATTACATCACCACGATTGTAAACATGCGCGCTCCGGGCATGGGCTTTTTCCGGTTGCCGCTCGCAGTCTGGGCTCTTTTCATCACGGCGTTTCTCCTTCTTTTGGCGATCCCGGTACTCTCGGCGGCTGGGGCGATGCTGATTCTGGATCTGAACTTCGGCACGAATTTCTTCAATCCTGCCAAGGGAGGGCAACCGCTCCTTTGGCAGCACCTTTTCTGGTTCTTCGGTCACCCGGAGGTGTACATCCTGATTCTTCCGGCGATGGGAATCGTCAGTGACATTCTCAGCGTCAACAGTCGCAAGCCCGTCTTCGGATACCGCGCGATGGTCTATGCGATGATCGCGATCGGGTTTCTTGGCTTCATCGTCTGGGGGCATCATATGTTCGTTTCCGGAATGAACCTGGTTCTCTCCGCCGCTTTCGGCGTCTCGACGATGGTCATTGCCGTCCCCTCAGCCATCAAGACCTTCAACTGGCTCGGCACGATCTGGGGCGGTTCCATCCGCTTCAACACCGCGATGCTCAACGCCCTGGCCTTTGTCTCCATGTTTGTGATCGGGGGATTCTCGGGGATTTTCATGGCCTCCACCCCGGTGAACATTTTTGTTCACCACACCTACTTCATCGTGGCCCACTTCCACTACGTGCTCTTTGGAGGAAGCATCTTCGCGATGTTTGCCGCCATCTATTTCTGGTACCCGAAGATGTTCGGTCGGACGATGAACGAAACGCTGGGGAAGATTCATTTCGCGCTCACTTTCATTTTCTTCAACCTTTGCTTCTTCCCGATGCATAACGTGGGGCTGGGCGGAATGATGCGCCGGATCGCCGATCCGACCGCCTATGAGCACCTCCGCGCCCTACAGCCCATCAATCAATTCATCACGATAGCGGCGATTGGCCTCGGCTTTTCCCAGATCGTTTTCCTGGTCAACTTCTTCCGGAGCCTGAAACATGGTGCCCCAGCAGGACGGAACCCCTGGGAGGCAACCACGCTGGAGTGGACCGTGGATTCGCCTCCCGGGCACGGCAACTTCGCCACCACCCCGACAGTGTACCGCGGGGCCTACGACTACAGCGTTCCCGGCCACGGCAAGGATTACATCATGCAGAACGAACCGCCGGAGCCGGATCATCCTGCCGGATCCCCGGCCCGCATGCGCCCGGCCCCGGTGGGATGAGTTCCGTCCCGCGGCCGACCGGTGTCTACCGGGCGGCTTGTTTTCTTGTCGGCTCGATTCTGTTCCTGATCACCCTCGGGGGGCAGGTGACCACCCGGGTGGCCGGCATGGCAGTGCCGGATTGGCCCGGCACTTTCGGTCACAATATGTTTCTCTTTCCTTGGTCGAAGATGACGGCGTGCGCCATGGTGTTTCTCGAGCACTCGCACCGTTTAGTGGCTTCCGGTGTTGGCCTGATCACCCTGGGGGTGGCGACCTGGGTCTGGAGTTCGAGCCGCGACCGTTGGGCGAGGGGGCTTTCCCTGGGCGCCGCGTTATTGGTGGTGGGGCAGGGAATCCTTGGAGGACAGCGCGTCCTGCAGGTCTCCTGGATTCTGGGACTGATGCATGCCTGCCTGGCCCAGATCTTTCTCGTGGTGGCCGGAAGTCTCGCGCTGGTTCTGTCCTGTTTTTGGGTGAACCCGGTCCGCTCGGATGATCTCTCGAAGGCGCGGATGAGGATGGTGTGGGGGCTCACCGCCATCGTCTTTTTGCAGACGATTCTCGGGGCGTTCATGCGGCATGAAGGACCGGGTTACCTCGCGATTCCGGATTTCCCCAAAATTTACGGTCAGTGGCTGCCGGCATTTTGGCAGGCCGATGTGCTTAAGGGGATCAACGATTACCGGGCGGCGGAGTTGCAGTGGCCGGCTACCACCGCATCCCTCATGCTCTGGCAGATTCTGCACCGGACCTTGGGTCTTTTGGCCGCCCTGGGCATTTTTGCCGGGGCGGTTTGGAGTGTCGCCCCGTCGTCGACACCGTCCTGGTGGCGTCGAGGAGTCATGCTGTGGGCGGCGCTCGGGGGTAGTCAAATGTTCCTGGGGATTCTCACCATCTGGAGTGGGCGTCGCCCCGAGATCGCCACCCTCCATGTGCTCATCGGCGCAGGACTTACCCTGACCGGGTGGCTGTTAGGATTTGCCTCCTGGCGGTCGGTGCAGAACTTTCCCAAAACCGGATCCTCCCAACCCACCCCCTCTGTCATTCAACGATGAACACTGCTGAAAATATTCTCCAACTCTCGGTCAAGACCACCGGATGGAGGGCGCGTCTGCAGGATTGGTCCGAACTTTCCAAGGCACGGCTGACCTCGCTGGTTTTGTTGACCACGTTGGTGGGTTTGTACTGCGGGGCGGGAGGGCAGTTGGAGCCCTGGCGAACCCTCTTCACGCTTTCCGGAACGGTGCTGGTGGCGGCGGCCGCCGCGGTTCTGAACGAGTGGCTCGAACGGGACCTCGACGCACGAATGTTGCGCACCGCCCTGCGGCCTTTGCCGGCCGGACGGGTGAGTCCGGACGAAGCCCTGCTGGGAGGAGCTTTGATGGCGGCGGCGGGGTTGGGAATTCTTTACCTGGGGGTGCATCCTCCGGCGGCATTCCTGGCCGCTTCCACCCTGGCCCTTTACCTCTTTGTTTATACTCCGATGAAACAGTGGTCGGTTCTGAATACCCTGGTGGGGGCGGTGCCCGGGGCGATCCCGCCCATGCTGGGTTTTGTGGCGGGTAGGGGAAGAATGGGTGCGGAAGGCTGGGCGCTCTTTGCCATCCTTTTTCTCTGGCAGATACCCCATTTTCTCGCGATCGCCTGGCGGCATCGGGAGGATTACCGGCGAGCGGGTTTCCGCATGCTGCCTTGTTCAGATGAGAAGGGAAGGGTCACCGGCTTGGTGTCCACGCTTTATTGTTTGGCCTTGCTGGTGGCGGCGGTGTGGCCTTTTTATCTTGGCGCGGCCGGTCCTTGGTATCTGATCGGGGCCCTTTTGCTCAGCTTGGGCTTTGCTTGGGGGGCCGGGCGGTTTGCCTTCCGGCCGACGCAGGAAACGGCCCGCGGCCTGTTTCTGGTCTCGGTAGCCTATTTGCCAATGCTTCTGATCCTCCTGGTGGCAGACCGTCGATGAAAAACAATCCCGTGCGCAAGGCGAACGTGCGCCTACTCCTGATCATGATCGCGGCCGTGCTCGCGATGACGGCCTACTGGATCTATTTCATTATCGCCAAGGAACCCATCCAACCCTAAATCGAATCTTCCGTGAGCTCCGCCACCATCACCGCCGACCACGCCTCCAGCGCCTCCGGAGCGCCGCGTTTCACCCTTCCCAAATTCGGGATGCTCGTGTTTCTCGCCTCCGAGGCGATGTTGTTTGCGGGTCTGATCGGAGGATACATCGTGTTGCGTCTGGCACAGGGCCCCGGCAACTGGCCACCGCCAGGGGCTCCCGAGATCGGCGTTAAAATTCCGCCCACCTTTCTCAATTGGGTAATGATCGCCAACACGGTGATCCTGCTTACCAGCAGTGTTACGTACCATTGGGGTGAATCCCGCATGCGCAAAGGAGGGAGCGGTCTTCTTGGGTATGGTCTGACCGCCCTGTTTGGCGCGATCTTCCTCGGGGTGCAGGCCTGGGAGTGGATGCACCTAAAACACGAGGGAATGTGGTTTGATACGTACGGAACCTACGGTTCTTGTTTTTTTACGATGACGGGCTTTCACGGGGCCCACGTGTTTCTCGGGTTGCTGGCGATTCTTTTTGTGACAGGTCGGGCGGTCCTTCGCCAGATGCAGTTGTTCTCCGGGCAGACACCGACCGGTTCGCACACCTGCGAGGAACTGACCGGCTACTACTGGCACTTTGTGGATGTCGTCTGGATCTTTCTCTACTCGATTCTCTACGTGCTCTGATTTTTCCGGGGCTCAGGCCGGCCCCAGGAAGGCGGCCAAAACGTTTCCCAGTTCCGCCGGGTGGGCGCAGCGGGCCGCCTCGCCGACTTTGGGCATGAAAAGATAGCCATCTCCAAAGGCCGGTCCGTTAAGAACGCAGGCATCGGATCGACACTCATCGATCTGCTCGCGGGCCGACTGATGGAGCTCGGACGTGGAACCTTCCGCCTCCCATTTCCATCCAACGATCTTGGAGGTCGGGGAAAGGGAGCGAATTTTATTCAGGACGCGGGGAGCAGGTTTGAGTTCCAGACGGACTCCCGCCAAATGGCCGGGCCATTTGTCGCGCGAAAGCTTGTTGCCGGCGAGGTCATGGGCGGAGGAGAGGTCGTAATCCGGCAGGGCGGCCGGGAGCAGAATGGCCCCAAACTTCCTTAGGTCGGCCTTGTGGAGTAATTTTTCCAGGTCGTGGATGGTTTGAAACCGTTCCGAGAAATGAAGCCCGGTGGGAAGTGGGTAGGTGGCACCGGTGCCGTACCAGAGCGTGACGTGATGGCGATGCTTGCGGAGGGTTTCCGCCAGGATCACGCCGGTTTTTCCGGTGGAAAAATTGGCCAGCATCCGGGCCCGATCCAGGGCCACGGAAGCCGGTCCCGCGATGAGGAGAATTTCCATTCCGATGAAATCCTAACCGGAATGCCGGCCCACGGAAACATCTGGCTTGCCGTCCGGCACGGAACAACCGAAACCCATAGGAAACCATGACGTATTTCGGGTTCCATTTGACCTTCAATCTGCCCTTGTTGGCGGTCCTGTTTTTTCTTTCGGGTTGGGGTATCTGGCCCCAGGAGATGGTTTTGGTGATGCTAGGGATTCTCGGAATTGTGGTGACCTTTACCTCGCCCTGGGACAACTATGCGGTGGCCAAGGGGATCTGGGATTTTCCCCGGGAACGGATCTGGTTCCGGATCGGGAAGCTTCCGGTGGAGGAATACGCCTTTTTTATCATCCAAAGCCTGGAGGTGATGTGGTTGAGCTGGGCTTTTCTGCACTGGATGGAGCCGCCCCGAGGGGCGCCTCCCGCCCGATGGATCGGGGATCCTTCGGTGCTTCGGCATATTGCGATCCTGGTTATTTTCTGGGCAGCCATCGGCGTGGCCCTGAAGGACTGGCCCCGGCGGGAGCCCCGCGCCCATTATGCCTGGCACCTTTTCTACTGGTTCCTGCCCGTGGTCGGGATCCAGTGGATTGTCGGAGGTCCGCTGCTTTGGGCCTACTGGTTGCAGGTGCTGGTGCCCACGCTGGTGATCGGCACGTATCTGTGCGTCGCCGATTGGATCGCGATCGGCAAGGGAATATGGTTTTTTGACGAGGATCAGATCACCGGTTGGAAAATCCGAGGTGTCATGCCGTGGGAGGAAGCGGCGTTTTTCTACATCACCAGCCTCCTGGTGGCGCAGACGTTTTTGATTCTCCTGCCGGCTGGATTGCGGTAGGTAATCCGGCTCCGCAACCTCAGGGAGGAGTTCAGGGCCAACCCCGTTCTTCAGGCCGCAGATTGACGCTGCTTTTTTTCGCCGGCGAAGAGATTGTGGGCGGCAAGAAGCCGGCGGAGGGTTTCCTCTGGGTCGGCGCAACTTTGCAGGGCGGGTCGAAGATCGTCGACCGTGAGTCTCTCGAGTGACTTCCCGGGAAACCAGTGACCGCCCTGGCCGAGGAGGTTGTAACGCATCTTCCCGTACTCCACCAAGTCGTAACCTAGGGCCAGGTTGTGGAGTCGCAGGATCTCCCTGAGGTTGGCTTGGCCCGGGGATCGGGACCAATGTGGTAGCCCTTCTTGCCAGGTGTTTCGCCAGTGTTCCGGCAGTGAGGATTCCCATCGGCGTTTGAGTTGGTCTTCCACCGGCGGAAGCAGCCGATCGATCTCAGGGAGTTTTCTAATGGCCTGAACATGTTCGTCGAAGTCGGTAGGTCGCGCGGCCCCGATCGAAAGGGTGTGAATTTCCGACCGCCGCAGACAAAAGAGAGTATTGAAGGCCATCGGGGACAGGGGTTGGGTTAGGTTCCTTAATAAGTCCGGAGCCTGGTAAAGCATTCCGCCTTTGTCGTTAGGGCTGATGATAAAGACTCCCATATCGTTTCTTTGGGCGGCAAGGAGCGAGGCGGTGTGTTCCTGAAAGATGTAATACCAGTGAAGGTTCACATAGTCGAAGCGGTTGCCGGTCACCAATTCCTCCACCAGGTCGGCAGGTCCATGGGTGGAGAATCCGACGTGGCGGCAAAGCCCCTGCTTTTGCCAAAACCGGGCGCGTTCGAGACACCCCCCTGGCCGGAGAGACCAGTCCGCAGTCTCTCGATCGTTCACCCCGTGCAGAGAGAGGAGATCTACCCAGGGAAGCCCTAATTTGGAGAGGGAGTGGTGGAAGGTTTTTTCGAACTCATCCGGATTGGCCGCGGGGGCGACCTTGGTTTGGAGAATAAAGGAATCCCGGGGTGTTTTTTGTAGGACGGGGCCGAGTTGTGCTTCGGAGGTGCCGTAACCGCGGGCGGTCTCAATGTGTCGAATTCCAAGTTCCAAGGCATGTTGGATCACCTGTTCGACATTGGCCTGATTTTCAGGCGGGATCGGTTGGGCAGGACTCTCCTCCCACCGGTGCTGGAACCGCATCCCTCCGCAGGTCAGCACCGGCATGGGGAGCCCGGTCCTGCCGAAACGTCGCGTGGGGATCACTCTCCGGGGAAGGAAAGGAGGGCGTGAAACCTGAGTCCCAGGGACTCAAGTTTCCTTTTCCCGCCAAGGTCGGGAAGGTCGATCAGAAAAGAACCGGCGTCCACCACCGCCCCGAGCGAACGCAGGAGCAGCACCGCTGCCTCAGCCGATCCGCCCGTGGCCACAAGATCGTCCACCAAGAGGACCTTCTGGCCTTTTTTGACACAGTCCTGGTGCAGCTCGAGGGTGCCGGAACCGTATTCCAGCGCGTATTCACGCCGGACGGATTTGGAGGGCAACTTTCCGGGTTTGCGGATGGGAATGAAGCCGGCACCCAGCAAATGAGCCACGATGCCCCCAAGAATAAAGCCCCGGGCCTCAATGCCGGCGACAAACTCAGGCGGATGGGACTCAAAAGGAGCGGCCATCCGCCAGCAGGCGTCCCGCAATCCCTGGGCGTGGCCAAGCAACGGGGTAATGTCCTTAAAAAGAATCCCTTTCTTGGGATAATCGGGAACATTGCGGATATGTTGAAGAAGGGGATCGGCCGACATGCGAAATTCATGATCGGGAAGGTGTCAACCGCGGGCAAGGGAAGCTCGAGGGAATTGGGAATTCATGGCTCGACACCCTTCGGAACTTGTTGGATTCTTGCTTGGATGAGCGTCCAGATTCACGCCAGCAAAGAGGGCAAGGCAACCGTGGTGCAACTCCAAGGCAAGGTGGATGCCACCAGTGCTCCTTCCGTCGAGCAGGCATTGGTGGGGGCGATTGATCAGGGGGAGAAAAAGTTGGTCATCGACTGTGCCGGTCTGGATTTTATCAGCAGCGCGGGGCTTCGCTCCCTGCTTCTGGCGGTGAAAAAGATGAAGGCGGGGGGAGGATCGATTTCACTGGCGGCCCTTCAGCCCCACGTCAAAGAGGTGTTTGATATCAGCGGATTCTCGGCTTTGTTCACGATCCACGGCTCCAAGGCCGAAGCGATCAAGTGATCCTCTAACTAACTCCCCTCAGGCTGCGGCGGTGGGGGAATGCGCCTTCCGAAGCAGGAGGATGTTCTTATCGCCTTCGCGGCGGTAAGTTGCCACATCCACCATCTTTTTCACCAGATGGATTCCCAGACCGCCTAATTGGCGGTTTTCAATCGGGGTTTCCAGGTCCGGTTCGGCTACCTCCAGCGGGTTGAATTCCCGGCCGCGATCCTCGAACTCCATCTCGATGCTTTCGTCCGCCTTGCGAAAAGTGACGTGAATTGGGTGAATCCCTTCCTCATCAAAACCGTACTTGATGATATTGGTGAGAATTTCCTCGATAGAGACCAGGAGATGATAACGGAGGCGTCCGCCGATCTCATGTTGTGTGGCAAAACTTTCAAACACCGCATTCACCCGGAGAAGGTCCTCAATCCGGTTTTTAACGGTGACTCGGACCTCCTTGTGCTTCATTGGGAGGAAAGGAGTAGGCCTTGCAGGCCCGCCAGGCGGAACACCTGAGCCACTTCGGGGTGAACCTTCTCGAGGCCAAAGTTGCCTCCCCCGGCCTTGGCAGCCTTGGAGGCGTCGATGCAGAGATGCACAAAAGCGGAGGCTGCGTAGGGGACGGCGGCACCGTCAAAACGGACTGCGCCTTTGTGGCTTTGGACCAATTTACGCAGTTCTTCCCTAATTTCGCCGACCCGGACGGCATCCATGCGCCCATTCAGAAAAATGCGCAAGGCCCCGTCTTTGATTTCGTGGGTGAATCCGGGCCCCGGTCCGCCTTCCACCAGATGGTCCATCCCCGTCAGCGCGAAAACCCGGCGGATTTCCGGGGGACAATCCGACACGCGAAAATGAGCATTCCGACGCTGGAGTTCGCGGGCTGCCTCGAAAATCAGGCGCAGAACGGCAGAGCCGATGTAGTTCACGTCCCGGAAATTGCAGGTCAGGCTGGCAGGATGCCTCTCGATCTCAGCGCGAATGGGGGCACGCAGGTTTTGTGCGGCCAGGGTGTCGAGCCTCCCGGAGAAGTGCAGGAGGGTGCCAAGTCCATCCCTCTTGATTTCCAGCTGTTCCATGAAGGGAGATTCCGGCGTGAAGCTCTTGCCTTAGACGCGGGCCGCGTCCACGTACTTGCGGTTCATTTCACGCATCCGGCGGCTCAGAATGGTAGCGAGGCCGACGAGGAACATTCCCCCCAACTGGTGGTTGTTGTTCATGAGGAATTCAAGTTGGGGCCACGAGATGCCCCAGACTGTGGATGGCTGCGTGGGGCGGACGGCCGCAGAGGTGGGGCCAGGATCGAAAACGGAGATTTCCCCGAAAGTGTCACCCGGTTTGAGGCGGGCCAGTTCCACTTCCTGATGTTGCCCTTGGCGACGGACGGAGAGTTCCCCGGCGGCGAGAATATAAAGGCGGTTCAGATCCCCGCCTTCATCAACGAGGTTTGTATTGGGCTCCACCGTTATGAATTCACCATAACCGGCGAGGGCGGCGCGGGCCTCGTCCGTGAAGTGTTCAGTGATTCCGGAAGCGGGGAGGGCGATGTGGGCGAGAGGGTCGGGCATCTGTGAATTATAAGTCTTAGTAGAGGGAAGGGTCAATGAGGGGGGTTGCGGGAACCAGGGGTTAAGGCATGGGAAGCTTGAGCTAGCGGGCATGGAAACTATGATGGTACTCGGACGGGTGGCAGAGCGGTTTAATGTACCTGACTCGAAATCAGGAGTAGGGGCAACCCTACCGTGGGTTCAAATCCCACCCCGTCCGAGTCTGCGAGGACGGGGTGAGTCCTTGCGTTCCAAAGGGAAGAAGCGATTGGGCCAGGGGCGGGTGTTCGGGGGCCAAATCCCACCCCGTCCGAGTCTGCGAGGACGGGGTGAGTCCTTGCGTTCCGAAGGGAAGAAGCGATTGGGCCAGGGGCGGGTGTTCGGGGGCCAAATCCCACCCGTCCGAGCCTGTGAGTACGGGGTAAAGCTTTCATCCCGGAGGAGTAACTAGATTGGCGCAGGGGTAGGCCTGAGGGGGCACAAATCCCGCCAGAATTTAGGGGGAGCCCGCGTCTGCGAGGATGGGGTAAGTGAAACTCAAAAACTCAGGGCAGAATTTATTTTATTTCCGGCCACGGAACCCACCTGTTGCCCTTCCACCACCAAGCCTCAATTTTTCCTGTAATCCGACTTTCGCGGAAGATTTCAACATGCCAGTTACTCGAATCACCAAACTTATAGTAGACTGATGGCTTGTAGGGGGTGGGCCAGACAAACAGGGCAAAGATCAGGCCGCAAACCAGAAGAAGGGTCCTCCAGTTCTTGAGAATTAATGTTTCGATCATGAGGCAGCGTACTAGTGCAGAGGATTGGTAGTACAAGCATAAAGACGTAAATAGCTGGGCATAACGATGATTTAGGCTAGCTCATACGGAACGTGATATCCGCCAACGCCCTTTTGGATCCCACCATCCTTTTCTTTTTATTGGGAGTAGGGGCCGGTTTGATCCGTTCCAATCTTGCGATTCCGGGGCAGATGGCCCGGTTCCTTGCCCTTTATCTGTTGATGGCGCTTGGTTTGAAAGGCGGCTTCGCCTTGGCCAAAAGCGGCTTCCACACGGCGGTGCTGGTTGACCTTGGGTTGGCGGTGCTTCTTTCGCTGGCTGTTCCGACGGTCGGCTACGCCCTCCTTAAAAAAATTGTGGCTCCCCTCAATGCGGCCGCGGTAGCGGCGGCTTACGGTTCTGTCAGTGCGGTGACATTTATCACCACCATCCAGTATCTGGAGAATCAGGGGATTTCTT
>Ga0214917_10006388_pt1 | contig 12243 bp, 25 predicted proteins | sample LL_1208_BB_MetaG_FD_177983 | JGI IMG/M metagenome (GOLD analysis project Ga0214917, IMG submission 177983) | Freshwater microbial communities from Lake Lanier, Atlanta, Georgia, United States - LL_1208_BB | ecosystem: Environmental > Aquatic > Freshwater > Lake | place: USA: Georgia | collected...
AGAAAGTAAATCAGAATTCCGCATCATGAAGAAACTTATTTATTGGGTTTTGAAAAACCTTATTTACCCTAGTGATGTGGAAAATGTAAAATCGCCAGGATTTCTTGATTATTTGTCTAAGGATAAAGATTGGCTTGTTCGTTGGGAGGTTGCAAATAATTTTAATACTTCATCAGAAACTCTAGATTTTATGTCTAGAGATAATGATCGGCATATTCGTTCTGTTGTTGCACAGCATCCCAACACTTCATCAGAAACTCTGAAGCAAATGTCTATTGATGAAGAAAATGATTATATAAGATCCTACATCAAAAACCATCCCAACTGTGCAGAAGAAACCTATAAGTATCTTTCAGCCCTTGATATCATTGAGACTTTACAATCATGAAGAAACTTATTTATTGGGCTTTAAAAATCTTTATATTCCCTAGTGATGTAAAATCACCAGGATTTCTTGATTATTTGTCTAAGGATAAAGAGTCTTGGGTTCGTCGGAGTGTTGCATATAACCGCAACACTCCGCCAGAAATTCTTGATTATTTGTCTAAAGATAAAGATTTTCTTGTTCGTTGTAATGTCGCATACAACTTCAATACTACATCAGAAACCTTGAAGCAAATGTCTATTGATGAAGATTATCTTTATGTAAAATACGCCATCAAAGCCAACCCAAATTGTTCACTAGAAACCTATAAGTATCTTTCAGCCCTAGAGATTATCATGACACTTCAACAAGTGTCCACTTAAGGCCCTACAAAAACTTTAAGGCTTTATAATAAGAACAAGACAATCTTTATTATGGACAAATATACACTAGCCAAAAACACAACAGATCCTGTCATTCTTGATGAATTGTCTAGGAATGAAGATTATTGGGTTCGTTATTGTGTTACAGAAAACACCAACACTTCACCAAAAATTCTAGATTATTTGTCTAGAGATGAAGATAGTACAGTTCGTTGGAGGGTTGCACAAAACTCCAACACCACACCAGAAACTCTTGTTTATTTGTCGAAAGATGAAGATTATGATGTTCGTCGGGGGGTCGCAGAAAATCCTAACACCCCACTAGAAATTCTTGACGAATTGTCTAAGGATAAGAGGCGGACGGTTCGTTATTGGGTTGCAAGAAACTTCAATACTTTATCAGAAACCTTGAAGCAAATGTCTATTGTTGAAGAAGATATTGATGTAAAATACCTCATCAAAATCCACCCCAACTGTTCAGAAGAAACCTATAAGTATCTTTCAGCACTCGAAATTCTTAAGACTTTACAATCATGAAGAAACTTATTTATTGGGTTTATTGGGGTTTGAAAAACTTTATCCCTATACTTCCTAGTAATGTAAAATCACCAGGATTTCTTGATTATTTGTCTAAGGATAAAGATTCAGATGTTCGTTTTTGGGTTGCAATAAACCGCAACACTACACCAGAAACTCTAGATTATTTGTCGAAAGATGAAGATTATGATGTTCGTCGTAATGTTGCATGGAACCACAACACTTCACAAGAAACTTTAAAACAAATGGCTATTGTTGAAAAAAAGGATTTGATAAAATACGTCATAAAAAACAACCCCAACTGCCCAGAAGAAACTTGGAAGTATCTATCAGCTCTTGAGATCATTAAATCAATAACGCCCTGAGAGGCACCTAGGAGCCCCAGGAAGGCCCCTGTAATTCGTTTTATGATGTATCCCCTAGCCAAGACTTTTTATTATGGACAAATATATACTAGCTCAAAACACAACAGATCCTGCCATTCTTGATGAATTGTCTAAGGATGAAAAATGGTATGTTCGTTTTTGGGTTTCACAAAACCCCAACACTTTACCAGAAACTCTTGATTATTTGTCTAGGAATAAAGATGGTTCAATTCGTTATTGTGTTACACAAAACCCCAACACCACACCAGAAACTCTAAAACAAATGTCTATTGTTGAAGATAATGATCGGGTAAAATACTACATCAAAAACCATCCCAACTGTGCAGAAGAAACCTATAAGTATCTTTCAGCATTAGAACTACTTAAGTCTCTTAATGAAAAAAAGGTTTTTTGAATTATTTATAAAAAAATTAATTATGAAATACGAAAATTATATAATGCGTAACCATGTTGCACAAAACCCCAATACTACACCAGAAACCTTAAAACAAATGTCTATTGTTGAAAAAAGTTTTTATGTAAAATACTGTATCAAAAATAATCCTAATTGTTCAGAAGAAACCTATAAGTATCTTTCAGCATTAGAACTTCTTAAAGAATTAAGTTTAATATATAATATGTAACTTGAAATAATAATTATTTTAAGTTTAATTGTGTTGTTCTTGAACGAAGGGCAATTTTAAACATCTTCCTGCAAGCTCTGTTTACTATCCTGTAAAACGGTAACATACAACAAGTTAAACAAGAAGTAATTAAACCTTAAGTTATAACAACAAAAATTAAATAAAAAAGGCACATGTGGCTTCCTTATGGTTTATTAAACCAATTGTCTTAAGGAAGATTTTTTAGTGTCCAGTTTTATAAGTGTCCACTGAAAGTCATAATCAGGAGTTGTTTCAGTTATAATAAGACCGAATTTGGTTTTATCATGTTTTCAATTTGTCGAAGTGAACATGTTGAATCTCTTGTTAATATTGCAAGTAATATCGATACTTCACCTGAAACTCTTGATGAATTGTCTAGGGATGAAAACTATGAGGTTCGTTGGTACGTTGCAAATAACCCCAACACTTCACCAGAAACTCTAGATTATTTGTCTAGAGATATAGGTTGGGAGGTTCGTTGGAGGGTTGCAAAAAACCCCAATACTACACCAGAAACCTTGAAACAAATGTCTATTGATGAAGAGGATAATTATATAAAAGCCTACATCAAAACCAACCCCAACTGTTCTAAAGAAACTTATAAGTATTTGTGCGCAGTAGAGATTCTGAACAGTTTAACAACTGTCCACTGAAACAACAGGACATCTAGATTTCTGGTATTCTTAAAAAGTCAACACGTTTATTCTTCATGAATCGATTCACTTTTCTGGTTACTCCTAAGAAAGGAGATTCTTTTATTGCGCATTCAACTGGAAAAAATTACGAAGCTGCAAAACAACAACTGATTACTGCTATTAATTATCAGTTTACAGGGGCTTCTTATGTTTCTATTCCTCTTCCTATGCCTTGTGAATGAGTGGACACTTGTAAAACTGTCCTAACCCTCGACAAAACCCACCCATGATGCCCTATAATAATTATGGTTCGACAGCGTTGCCTATGGTAAATTAAAAAATATTCACCTCTTGTATAAATTATAGTTGACATATCATTGTAGTTCATTGTAGTCCTTAAGGAATCGACCCCTTAAGGATTTTTTTTTATTCATTAGTTTATTATTTTCAAGCAGGGTTAACGTGGCTAACTTATCGTAAACGACCTTCGGGGTCTGAAATTAATTATGGGCTTATTGTAGGCGATTCTAGAGGGGTCTGGTAAGGTTCTAGTCCGGTTCATCAAGTGTCATAAGAACAATATTTTCTTCAATGAATTCAGTATAATACAACTATCGTTTCTTCATGACAATGCAAGACAAAATTCATGTCAAGGCTATGGAGTTTATTAAGGATATGAAGTATGAAGAAGACTACATTAAGGAGCTGGCCAAAAACACAACAGATCCTGAAATTCTTAATGAATTGTCTAAGGATGGAGATTGTGAGGTTCGTTGTAATGTTGCAGAAAACCCCAATACTTCACCAAAAACTCTAGATTATTTGTCTAAGGATAAAGATTGGAGTGTTCGTTGTAATGTTGCAGAAAACCCCAATACTTCACCAAAAACTCTAGATTATTTGTCTAAAGATAAATGTTATGGTGTTCTTTGGGAGGTTGCAGATAACCCCAACGCTTCACCCGAAACACTTGTTTATTTGTCGAAAAATAAAGATTGGGCAATTCGGTATAAAGCTAAATCTAATCCCAACTACCCAAATATCTTCAAAAGAATCAAGATGATTTTCAATAGGACTAAGAATACTCCGGAATATAATGATAATTGGATTCAGGATTTTGAAAATAGTATCATTAATTCTCTCTCAGAAGAAGCAAAACTTGTTTATGAAATTCATAAGTAATGCTTATGGTAAAACTCTTGACAGGCTTCGCTTTATCGATTATGGTTTATTCGTACTTCAGTCTCAGTCCATGAATTTCACAACTCTGGCAATTGTGACGAGTTTTGTTTGCTACAGTTTTTTCTCGTTCATTATTTTCTGAGATGACACAAATTTCTTTCACGTCTGGTCAATTGTTGGACCTGATGAGCCTTACAGAAGAAAAGGAGAATTATCATTTTAATAATGGTAATCCTCAACTTGCGGTTTATTATATGGAGATGGGTCTTCAGTTTAAGAAAGTTTATGATAAACTTTTGGAACGACCCGGTGAACAACGCTCTGCAGACCTTACTTTGATTGAATCATGAACAAACTTGACCTGGCTAAAACTACAACAGATCCTGTCATTCTTGATGAATTGTCTAAAGATAAAGATCCGGATGTTCGTTGTAGGGTTGCACTAAACTCCAATACTACATCAGAAACTCTAGATTATTTGTCTAAAGATGAATATTGGGGTGTTCGTTATTATGTTGCGCGAAACCTCAACACCACACCAAAAACTCTAAATGAATTGTCTAGGGATGAAGGTTGGGAGGTTCGTTGTTGGGTTGCAAGAAATCCAAACACTTCGCCAGAAATCCTAGATTATTTGTCTGGGGATAAAGATTCTGATGTTCGTGGATGGGTTGCACAACACCCCAACACTTCATTGGAAACTTTGAAGCAAATGTTTATTTTTGAAACGGAAAGTGGTTGTGATGATACTGTAAAAGTATGCATTGTAGACAATTCTAAGTTTATTGATATGATTAAGGAACTTTCACCTTGTGCCAGTTCCTGAGGTGTCCACTGGTTTAACCAACCACCCATAATTCGGGATATATTGTCATTGTTCCGGTGAGAGGCTTCTATGCTGACTTCATTCGTTGCTGTTAGTGGGAATCGGAAGACTGGCCCGATTCCTACTACGATGACCGAAAGGGAATCGTGCCCTACAACCTGTCCTTTTTATGACAAAGGTTGTTATGCCAAGACTGGCCTTACTGCTATTCACTGGCGTAAGGTTGTCAAAAACGGTCTGGAATGGAATGACTTTCTGAAGAAAGTTAAGTCTATTTCTCATAATCAACTGTGGCGTCATAATGTTAGTGGCGATCTGCCACACAATGACGGTATTATCAACGCTGAGAAAGTTTCTGAGCTTGTTAATGCGAATCGTGGTCGTCGTGGGTTTACTTATACTCATCATAAACTTAATAAGGCCAATCTTGAAGTTATCAAGTCTAGTAACAACAATGGTTTCACGATTAATGCTAGCACAGAATCTGTCGAAGTTGCAGATTCTATCATGACCGAGCATAAGATTCCCGCAGTTGCAGTTATTAACTCTAACTGTGACAAGCGATTCTTTAAGACTTCAAGCGGTCGTAAGGTTGTTGTTTGCCCGGCAACAATTCATGAAAATGTTAACTGCTCGACCTGTGGTTTGTGTCAACAATCGAATCGTGAGTTTATCATCGCATTCCCTGCTCACGGTGTTGCTAAGAAAACCGTTAATCAGATCGTTAGCTGATAAGAATTGGCCGGAATCTTCCGGCCTTTTTTTTATTTTAATTAGTTTATTATTTTATGGCAGGGTTAGCGTGGCTTACAGTCGTCGTCAGCCGTCGTGGCCTTGTTCGTTTGTGTAATCAGTATAGGTTATCCACAGTATAAAATCGCCAGCTTGTGCCAGTTCCAGAACCGACCACCAAACACCCTAAACACTTTAAACCCTGCAATAATTAAAGAGTCCCGATGAGACTTCCATGACCATCACTCTCACCGCCAAAGAACAGGCTCTCTATGATTCTATCAAGAGAGGCATGGATCAGCCCGGAGAGGGTTGGCTTCATGAAGTTACACCTTTCGACAATGATCATGTAACTGCAGGTGTTCTCGGTTCTCTTATTTCTAAGGATTTAGTTCGTAGTGATGAATTTCGTGAACCTGGCTCTCCTGTTTGTTTTTGGATCACTCTAACCCGATGATACAAATTGGCCGGAATCTTCCGGCCTTTTTTAATTTTAATTAGTTAATTATTTTATGGCAGGGTAAGCGTGGCGGAGAGTCGTTAACAGCCTTCGTGGCCTTTCTTGATTATGGAATAATTCTAGCCCAGATTCTTCAGGTTTCATGGGCCTTGTGCCAGTTCTTGAACTGTCCACTGTTTTAACCAAACGACCGCACTTAAGGTTATTATACAGAAGTCGATTTTGATCCACTCATGGCAACTCGCGCACGAATTGGAATTAAGCTCGCTGATGAGCGTGTCAAATCTATCTATCATCACTGGGATGGTTATCCCGAATGGCTTGGTGAAAAACTGAAAAAGTATGATACTGAAGAAAAAATTCATGAACTTATGTCTCATGGAGATATTTCTTGTATTGAATCAAAAACAGATTGGAATGGGAATGAGTTGGAAACTCCCATTATTCTTTCTTACAAAATGAGAGGTGAAGATTGCCCTGCAATTTATCATTTTTCGGTTAATTGGTGGAAACATACTTACAGAAATAGTGGAATTGAATGGCTGTATCTTTTCGAAAATGGTGAATGGCATTGTTATAGTACGAAAGAAAGATGAAACTAGAATACAACTTTGTTCGATCTGGGGTGTTTAATCTCCCCAGATCAGATTGGCTTGATTTTGATCCTGATGATTCAATCATTATTGAATCAAATTGGACAATGGCTAATTTAGCAGTAATCATGGAATTGTTTCCATCTGTCAGTCAGGCTAAAAAGAATGGCTGGGCTGGTCCAATTCCTCATGGTTACACAGAAAAACGAAAAATCGGTAAAATGAATAAATCTATGTTTATTTGGTATCCATCACAGGAGTTTATTGATGATCCTGATTATGGAAAGTGACAGTTGTTGAAGTGTCATAATGATGCTTCATAAGTGTCTTTTCATGGGTTATACTAGATTCGTTCGCATTGATTCTTCATGGCTTCCTTCCACAACATTCGTAATTTTCTCAGGGAATCTGGCTCTACGATTATGTCAGTTTCTTTCAAAAAGAAAGACGGTACAATTCGCACAATTATGTTTAATCCCAAGGATCGTAAAGAAATTAAGGGTGTTGGTACTAATGTCGCCAATCCTTATATTTTTCGTGTAAGGGATTTGGGTATTGCTAAAAAATACGGTTCTGGTGCATGGCGATCCTTTGATTCTCGGGATATTATTTCCATTAAATCTCGTGGAGTTGAGTATAAGTTTCGTGAGGTGTGACACTTGAGCAACTGGCCACCGATTCAACTTCGGTGGCTTTTTTCGTTTATTCTATAAAAGTCATCGCAATTCCTTCCATGGATTCCGAACTGAAAGGCTACGTTCAAGAGCTGATTAATGCTCTTAAAACACAATACAGGCTGTCACAAATTAAGAGCAATATTCAAACAATTAGGAATATTCGAGAAGGGTCGAATAATATATCATATTATCCCAATAAAGAAGCTATGATTACCCATTTTCAAAATCAAAACCGAAAACTAATCAAAAATGAAATCGGAATTGATTATGAATTGATTTATGGTAAAAAATACCTGAAAGTTGTTCTGGTTGATGGTTCCAGTCGTTCGGTTCATTGTTTCATTGATTCCAACACTGGAGATGTTTATAAACCGGCTTCATGGAAGTCTCCGGCGAAACATATTCGGTATAATCTTCGTGATCAAAAATCACGTCAACTTTGTTATGACAGAGCAAGTTGGCATGGTGGGTATTTGTATATGTGACACTTAAACAACTGGCCACTGATTTAACTTTAGTGGCCAGTTTCTGTTATTCTATAAAAGTTCGCGGTTCTTTCTCATGTCCCATCTCACGATTCAATCTTTTTCTGAAGGAATCGCAGAATACGTTATGGATCAATTCTGTAATGTATTGCGTAATCATCGTGTTGGTTACACAATGATTCGTCCTGAAGAAGATGATAAACTGAATACTTTCACGGTTTCTTGTGTTTGGAGCAAATACGATGTAATTCCTACAATTACAGGAATTATGGCACGAGATAATGTTAACGTGATGTTCACTTGTAAGTGATATTTTATGGGGCTGTTTTAGCCCCTTTTTTATTAGTTAATTATTTTATGGCAGGGTTAGCGTGGCTTGCAGTCGTTAACAGCCTTCTTGGCCTTGGTTGATTATGTACTTATTCTAGGTCATCCACAGCATAAAACGTCCAGCTTGTGCCAGTTCCAGAACCGTCCACCAAAGACCCTAGAACGAAAATAAATCCAGTATTGTATAAAAGTCATCGAAATTCCTTCCATGGATTCTGAACTCGACATTAGTGTTTATAGTCACATTGCGGAAAATGTCTATACTCCAACCCAAACTCTCTGTAAACTTGCTGGTATGACTGATGAAGAGATCTTGGAGGCAGAACAAAATGCTCTAAACCGGCATGATGATGATACTCCAAAAGCTCCTGTTCTTGCGGAGGGGTATAAGCACATTGTAGAAGTTATCCATTCAAATGAAATTGGAAACCCCGAAGTTATAATGTATAACGATGATGATGGTTGGTACACTCAGTATTTTAGAAGTTCTGAAGAATTGTTGAGTTTTATTAAAGAACTTCAAGATGCTCATGATGAGTGTTTTAAATCAAATTGAGTTAATTCAATTAGGGCTGGAATCTTCCGGCCTTTTCTATTTTAATTAAGTAATTATTTTATGGCAGGGTTAGCGTGGCTTGCAGTCGTTAACAGCCTTCTTGGCCTTGGTTGATTATGGAATCATAGTAGCAGCATCACCATCTTAAGACTGTATCAGGCGATACATTCTACTGAGTCTCATGAGACAGTGGACAATCCTGGCACTGGCCACAATGGCTGGTCCAGAAACCGGGAATGTGTGATAGACTGTAGGAGTCCTGATGAGAGCCCATGCACCTTCAGATCGCCGCATGTTGTCTTGAGACCAAGAAAGTTCTTTATCGTCAGCTTGACGATAAGAAAAATAGTGATAAACTAGGTTCGGCCCTGTATTGGGCTGCCGTTGCTCGTCGTTCTCTCTGAGGTTTTCATCATGTCTACAACTCAATTTGTTTGCACTTCTAAGTGTCAGGTTTCAGAAGATTTCAACCTGGAAGAGTATCTTAAATCTCTTGCAGATTTCATTGGTAATCATGTGGATGATCTCAGTGAAAGTATCACATGGTTGGCAGACATGAAGTATGATGATGTGATTTCTGAGCTTGAAAAGTATGTAAAGTTGAATGGACGTGAGATTCTCATTAACTGTGACACTGAAGATGATAATGATAATACTGAGATCTGGGATTGGTTGAGTGATCAAGTTCGTCAAGATGTCATGATTTCTAAGTTTATGACCATCAATTCTACCACTATTTGTTCCCGAAACGGTGTAGATCCTTACCACGCATTTGTACTGAAGGATGGTGGACACATTGGTCCTTTTGAAATTGAATGTATTATCGAGCAGTATCTAAAAATGTCCAGTTGATTAACTGTCATAAGGGATCTTGTGGAAACGCAAGATCCCTGCCATAATTAACTTGTTCCTGAGGTTTTCATCATGTCTGGACTCATTTCACTTCAGAAGTTTTATAGGATTCTTCGTTGTGCAGATGCGGTTTCTGTAAATGATACTTTGTATGTTATTGGTTACGATGATGATGGGATTCCATTTGGATACACACCTACAGATGAAAAACAGTTTTATTTCTATAATGCTGAAAAAATTGAACTTTATCCATATCGCATTTATTTTCAGATTGAAGGAACTCCGTATGTAATGAGTTTGTTTCAACACATTCAATTGCAATAAGTTCACAAGGAGAGTTCATCTCTCCTTATTTTTTATTAGTTAATTATTTTATGGCAGGGTAAAAGTGGCTTACAGTCGTTAACAGCCTTCGTGGCCTGTCTTGATTATGTAATTATTCTAGCCCAGATTCTTCAGGTTTCATGGACCTTGTGCCAGTTCTTGAACTGTCCACTATTTCAACCATAACCCCATAATTTCGGTTACACTAACAAAGTCCTAAAGAGGAGTGTTTTCGTGGCTCATTTGATTATTGTTCGTGGTCTTCCTGGATCAGGGAAGTCTACTTATGCAAGTGATCTTGCAGAGCGTAATGAGTTTAATCATTATGAAGCCGACATGTTTTTTGAGGACGAAAACGGTAACTATAATTTCCAGGCAAACAAAATTAGGTTTGCACATCAATGGTGTCAGGGTAAAGTATTTTCCTCTCTTTCATCTGGTAAAGATACAGTTGTCTCCAATACGTTTTGCCAAATGTGGGAGATGAAACCTTACATGGATTTCTGTAAAATTAACGGTCATACTTTTAGTTTTGTTACATGCGAATCTGAATACGGTTCTATTCATGATGTTCCGGAAGAAACTTATGAAAAAATGAAACAACGATGGCAGGATGTGACAGTCGCGTAACTGTCCACTGCGGGGATCTTAGAGTCCTATGATCCCCTATACTGATTAAGTCCTGAAGAGAGAGTCTTCCATGAATCATGCAGAGTTTGTTCAATACATCGCGGAAGGATTGTATCACATGTCTGACATTTCAGACGGTGACATTGAGAATTACATTTCTCATTATGACTTCCCGAATGATGATGAGAAAAAAGCCTTTATTGAGGATGTTAAGTATAACATTTCTCGTAAAGATGAAGATGATTATTTCATCTAAGACCTTCGGGTCTTTTTTTATTTTTAATTAAGTAATTATTTTATGGCAGGATTAGCGTGGCAGAGAGTCGTTAACAGCCTTCGTGGCCTTGGTTGCTTGTGTAACCACACTAGCGCACAGATCACCTCTAGGTCTGTATCAACGGATACAGTCTCATGAGACGGTGGACAGTTGAGGAATCGTCCATTCTGGCTGTCCTAGGTGGCTCCCCGTACCCTATACTGGTGGAGTCCTCAAGGGTTGAGCCTTGGAAGCCGAAACCTTCTGTGAAACCATCCTTTCGTATGCTGACGAAAGAGGTACAATTTCATGGTTATTTGCAATGGCCATTGCAAACACTCATTCCCTAGGGTTTGAGTTTATCAGCCTGTATAAAAGCCCGGCTGAGTTTCCTTATGGTGTCGATGCCGGAGAGTTTCTAGTGTGGCTGGGGTATTGAAATGAACATCCAAGCACCCTATTTTCAAGAAAAAAAATCGAATCTTGGTAATGAAACCACGTTTGTTTATGTTTCGTTGGATTCGCCGGAAACCTGGGCGCATGGTATTTTTCATAATTCTAGGTATCTTATCATCAGGTTTGATGGAAACTCCGCAGAGTGTATTTCCAAATCCCACAAGTTACCAACATTCCGTAAATCGTCAAAAATTAAGTCAATAAATCAGTTGGTGGAATACATTAACAAATACATTGTTAAGTGTGCCAGTTCCTGAACTGTCCACCAAACACCCTAAACTGACTGAATCCCTGCAATACTTAAAGAGTCCTGATGAGGCCCTTTCAATGATCCCGACTCTGCTTCCTGCTTACGGTCGTGATTACAAGTCAAAGAAAGAGATTCTTTCCGATCTTAACGATGACAAAGATTTTATTCTTTCAGGTCTTCGCGGTGGCTACATTAACAAGCCGCAACTTATCAGTGAAGGAATGACAAATGTTGTCATTCGATACAACAAACAGATGAAAGTTACATCTGTTAAACTCAAGAAAGACGGCACCTTTGCCTGATAAGAATTGGCCGGAATCTTCCGGCCTTTTTTTATTTTAATTAGTTAATTATTTTATAGCAGGGTAAGCGTGGCAGAGAGTCGTTAACAGCCTTCGTGGCCTTGATTCGCTTGTGAAACCAGCATAGCAGTTCCAGCAGCCTAGGACGGTATCAACGGATACAGTCTCACGAGACGGTGGACAGTTGAAAAATCGTCCATTCTGGCTGTCCTAGGGGCGATTCTATGGTTTATAATTTGGGAGTCCAAGAGATTCACCCATGACAATCTCCACTGGCCAGATTGATACACTTGTGCAGGAATTGCACAAGGTAGATTCGGAGCTTAAGACTCTGAATGAGAAAAAAAATGTCATTCGTTCGATGATTCTCAATCTTATGGTTG
>Ga0214917_10006389_pt1 | contig 12243 bp, 10 predicted proteins | sample LL_1208_BB_MetaG_FD_177983 | JGI IMG/M metagenome (GOLD analysis project Ga0214917, IMG submission 177983) | Freshwater microbial communities from Lake Lanier, Atlanta, Georgia, United States - LL_1208_BB | ecosystem: Environmental > Aquatic > Freshwater > Lake | place: USA: Georgia | collected...
TTTGTTGTTGCAACATCCCGGTAAATGGCCCCACCCCTCCCAAATCAAACTCTTTTTCAAGCTTCCTCGAGCGAAGCTGTTCCAGAAGCTTGGAACCATCCGGTTCAAACTTTTTCCATGCACTCCTCCAGGTAGCCCAACCCCAGCAATCTGCACCCTTCATGAAAAAGGTTTCGGGAAGTTTCTGCCGACATGGATACACATAGCCGTGGACCGAGGCCACTGCCGGATGGTCTTTGTAGAGGGCTACCGCCCCGTTCATGTATCCAAGGAAATGAGGAGAAACTACCAGATCATCCTCCAGCACTACAACGGCATCGTTTTCCTTTAAGATTTTGGTCACACCCTCCAATATGGATGCCGCCAGGCCCAAATTAAAGGCTTGCGGAAATATTCGGATGTTCCGAAAACCTCTGATTTTCGAAGCTTCGGCACGGGTTTTTTCGATCGCTATTTCCTCATCCTTGTTTTTTGGGCCGTCTAAAAAAACGATCAAATCCAAATCGGCGGCCTCTTTATTTTCAGTCAAACTGCGCCAACACCCGCGCAAATGATCCGCACGGCGATAACCAAAAAGAGCGACGATGGGCTTTATTTTTGCCATGAGATTGCTTTTCCTACGTCTTGGTCGGAAGACCCCAACGCCGAAGACTCTCCTTTATCGCCCCCGGGCCAAGAATCTCCGGGGTTTTTTCAAAAATCACTGCCTTCTGTTGTTAGTTGTCATCAAGCAAGCTCACCCCAGAATCCGTACATATGGACAGATTGGCCCGCGACCAAAAAAAGATTTTCGTTTTCTTTCATCCAAAGAACCGTTCGGTACCTCCGCTGCAGCTCGGCCAAGGCTGCATCTTTGGGAACCAGGGCATTAGGATAAAAAATTTCCTTATCTTGAATCCCTGCCGGCAATGGTCCCGGGCCGTTTTCGGAAAGCATCGACCTCTGGAGAAGAAACCTGAAAGGATAGTTATCGAGGTAGCAGGTCCGGGTAACTACAATTTTCTTGCTCCCCAGGCTCGCCAACTTTTTTAGCGTCTCCAGTGGTTTAGGACAACAGTGCAGGGATCCAGAGGCAAAGATCAAATCGATTTCTTTCAGATCGGCCGCAGCCTTTTCCAAGTCAGAATAAAAACTAAGTCCCGGAAGTTCAATCCGCCTTGCTGCGGCCGCCATCGCGGGTGTTTCCACCACATTCCAACGCAGCTTTTGACGACCGCAGAAAAAGGAGTCGGCCAAGAGATAGTGGTGGCCGGCTGCCCCGCCGAAATCAAGCACTCTCAGATCTTCGTTCACTTTGGCCCAACCCACGGCCCCAACAGTTCTCAAAATCTCCATACCGGAGAGATATTTCTGCACAAACGCAGGTATCTTTTCTTTAGAGGATCGGGCCAGTTTTTCCAACTTGATTCTTTGGAGCCAACGCTTTCGAAAAGACAGATCAACAACCAAGTCGCTATGCCTTCTGGAAAATTTATTTTTTAGTGCGGAGGTTTTAAGGACAACGGACTCCACCAGATTGCTATTTTCGTAGCCTTTTGGAGTCGCAGCCTCAAGAGCCTCCTCCCAAGTCCTGTATTCCAGGAAATTTGTATGCATGTTTTAAGGCGTTACCTTTTTTTACGAATTAAGGAAATTCAAGGGAGAATTAGGGATGATTTTCACAGATTTAAACTATCTTCTAGTGATAATTCCTGGGACAGTACTTTTTTAATCCGTTCCTGAAATTCAGGATCATTATTCTCGGATAACCAGCCCATGGTTTTCTGGTAACTCTCACGAACGGCTTTTAGCAATAATTGGGGACAATGCTTCGGGTGTGGCTCGGTTGCTTTGGACCCGTGCGGGGTTTGTTCCAACAGGATTTTCATTAAACGGTAGTGGTTTACAAGAGGCTTTCGAAGCACCTTTAGGCAATAACTAGAATCCACAAACGGCAGGCCTTGAACCCTCGCCCAACCTTTTGCCAATTTTTTTTGCAATCGAAAGAAAAAGTTTTGGGAACTTCTCCATCCATCCCGCAGATCGATCTCCTTTCTTCCAAACAAATAGCTATACCAACGGTAAGCAAGGTAGACCTGGTTCAGGTTCCAGCCAAGCTGCAATGCCTGCAGGATGTTCTTTTCGTATTCAGCAAGGGTCCTGCTTTCTTTCTGCAACAGCGGGTCGAATGCGGTATCATCACCCATCCCAACCACGGGAATTCCGTATAACGCCGCTTCCACACCCACGGAAGAGGAATTGCGTAAGACCAAATCAGTGATCTTGAAAAGATCGTAAAGGGAGATTTTTTGATCTGGTCGATTAAATATCATATTTTTCGGTACTTTCCGACGAGATAACCACTGATTTAATCGATGGTGATTGGCGGAGATAACCTGCTCCCGGCGATTGGGTGCTTCCCGAGGGTGCTGGCGAACAACCACGGTTATCTCTGGATGGGTTTCTGAGAATTCAGCCAACCAATCCAACCAGCTGAATTGGTCTTGAAAAAGGGGGTTCCGTGCCGAAACCGGACCCAAGGACAAATCTGCTGCGGATCTTTCATCATCCGACCTTAAAGCTGCCAGGACGACCTTGCTTCTTGGAGGCAACGATATTTTTTTTCTTATCAGCCACGAACTCACACGTGTTGTTTTGGGAGAATAAACCCAAACAGTTCGAGCTTCGAAAATTCCTTGGATATGATCTTCTATGAGAGGCATGCTGGCGGGGTTGAGGGGAGAATTTTCAGTCGGCTTTCCGGCTAAAGCCTCCTGCAACGTGCCTGTTTTTTGCACTTTGCTTAAGGCAACAATCCGGTCACGGTTTTGATGATGGGTTCCGGCATGCAGGGAAAAAACAGAGGTTTTTGATTTGTGCGCGATCTCGGCAACCACCTGATTTGTGCTATAAAAAAAATTATAAAAGACCACAATATCCGGCCTTAATTCACCTAAAACTCGTTCCATGGCGGTTGCGACCACAGTGGTGTTGTAGAGATTGAAACGAAATTCCTGTAATCTCTCATTGGGTATTGCGTCACTCAAGAGCTTGTATTTTAAGATAAATTCATAAAGCGTTTTTTTTCCTATTTGAATTCCTTGAAAAGTGTAATTCGCAAGATCATCATTTTCCCACTTACCAATGTTGTCTTCGATATTTTTTTTTTCATCACAATTAACAAGGTTATCCAAAAAGATCTGCTTCCTTTTAAATCTCTTCATTAGAAAGTTCCGGTTTTCTCGACACTCCCGGCAAATACGTTCGCGATGGGTTGTGTCCTCGAATGGTACCACAGACATACAAAGACAGTTTTTAGCCAGAATGCCTTTGCAGGTAACGAATACTGTTTCATAACCTTCCAGTTGCAGGCTTTCCGCAATCAGCACCTCCGGTTCCGCATGGACGGAGAAGAACTGGTAGGGACTAAAAAATAAGGCTTTTTTCAAAATTCGTAGAACTGCCCTTGACAAGCAAGGTTTCGAATCAGGTAGCGCGCCGCATTTTGTGCGTGAAAACAATCGGACTGATTGAGCATCTTTTGAATCACGCCATTATTAATTTCTCTGCTTCTACGCAAGAAGGCCCTTCGACGCTTCTTCATATCTCGATCGACGGTATTGCGGAATGAGCGCGCATGCTCCCATGTGAATTTTCGAACAGCTTGAAGGATTTGGTCTGGAGAATTTTCACGAAAGTTCATTTCGTTTGGAGAGATTTGGGCTCTAACATCGGTAAAATAGAAGGGCAATCGTAAACGGTCTTCAAATCCCAAGAGGGATGGATCCTTTCCTAAAGAGGCAGGCCGCAAAAGAAGGCGATCAATTTTCTTGAGGGGATTAGAATAGAACCATTCGTATCCATTGACGATCAGCACGGGTTTTTGAAATAAAAAAGCTACATCCAAAAGCCCAGATTGCATGCCCACAAAAAAAGAACAGTTTTCAACGAGAAATAAATCCATTTCTTCGGATTTTAATTTACTGTGCGCGTAATCAATAAAGCCTTTTTGCTGGAATGGTGCTTTAGCCATGGTTGAATCCCCCAGCCTGAAAACCGTAAATTTTTTTGTTAGAAAATGGATTGCTTCTTGGTAATTTTTTATACTCGCATTACGATATGGTCTTTTTTGGTGGTCTCCATGAAAACCACCTTCCCGAACATGCAAACAAACCCAGTTTTTATTTGGATCCAAATTAAGGGCTTTTATTTTCTCTGCACAAGCCTTACGGGTATTTTTTCTTACTGTTATACTTTGTATTTGATGAATGCTTTTTGTGATTTTTAGATTGAAGCAGTATTTTTCGAAAGGCTCCGTGTTGGGCATTGGCCAATAATTGGATTTTCCTGTTTGCAAGAAATCTAACTGTTCTTGACGCGGCCATCGAAAGATGTTGGTTAAGATCTTGCTTAAGATTCTTCGGAAAACAAATAGCAGATTAAAGGCCACTTGTACTGAAACGTTTCTTCTTATGAAAGTGTATTTGTTTTTTGTGCTTAAGTTAATACGAAAAAGCTCGCTGTTGCAGATTTTGTATCCAAGGATCTGTGTCCATTTGAATGGTGCAATTATTTCTAATGAGTTTCGGGTCAAGGCCGCATAGTTTATGGCCCAGAATATTTCCTCAGCGCAGTTGCCTACCGAGTAGAATGATGGAGCCACGTAAAGGGGTTTCCTTTTTTGCTTGCCCGGGAAACGGGGGTTATCATTCACCAAGTTCCGCGTCCCCCATCAACCTGAAGGATTTGACCTGTCATGTAACTGCTTAAATCGCTGGCGAGCAACGCAATTGATCCACGAAATTCATCAACCTTTCCCAGACGCTGGAGCGGGGTTCCAGAGCTATATCTCCTAATGAATGTCTTTGCCTGCCCTTTTTGGATTCCCCCGGGTGCAATTGCATTTACACGGATGTTGGGAGACAGAGTTGTGGCCAACCAGCGGGTCATCTGGATTAAGCCCCCCTTTGAAACCGCGTAAGCTGCAGGATTTCCCATTTTGGTTCCCCTGTAAATTCGCCAATCGGGCCCATGCACACCGTAATAGGAGGCAATATTAATGATATTTCCTCCCGCAGATCTTCGGATTAATGGCTCCAGTTTTTGAATTAGATCAAAACCGGCAGTAAGATTTACCTCTAGGGCCCTTCTCCAAGTCTCCAGGGTTTGACCACGGAAAGGACAATTCCACCCCTCCAAGGAATTTGCGCCAACTAGGGATGCATTATTGATGAGAATGTTTAGCCCACGAATCTTCATTTTTACGAGTCCGACCAAACAAGTTCGCTCAACTTCAGACTCCAGATTACAAGTCAAAGCCCACGTCTTTGTTCCCCAGTTTTTTTTCAATGCCTTTTGGAGTTTTCGAAGTTTTTGGCCGGGAAGATCCACAAGAATCAACTCAGCGCCCATCTCTGCCAAGGTTTCGCAAATGACAGTTCCCAGATGGCCGGCAGCTCCGGTGACCAGAGCTCGACGCCCCTTTAGGTTCATCAGTTTTTTCAAGGTCATGTTTTATTTTGTCTCCTTTGCATCAAGAATTCTGCAAATTCAAAATCCGTAAGGTTATCGATGTCAACGGCACGCTCCGCCGGCACTTCCACCACCCGTACCCGCCCGGCAAATAGACCCGCACTGGAAAGAACAAAGGAGGGTGCCACCACATAAGCCAAGGTGGAAATGTCGTAAAATTCAGGTGCGTCCTGCCGGCGGCTTACCGTCGCATCCAAGGGAAGAATTAGTCGAACTGTTCCATCGCAATTTTTTTGCACCATGTTGAAACATGGGTTTCGCCGAGCCGGAGTGACGGTGAGCACGGCCTCCGCATTTCCCTCTGCAAACCGTTCAAGGGCGGCCTCAATGTCGCTGGGAAGCCGGAGTGGGGAGGTGGTTGGAACTACGACCATCGCATCCGGCAACTTTCCCGTTTCCTTTCGGATCCATTCCAAAGCGTGTCTCCATGCCAGCCATTCGGCTGAGGTATCCATGCTAAGTTCAGCCGGACGAAGAAACGGCACCTCCGCGCCATGCTTCCTTGCCATCTCAGCGATGGCGGGTGAATCTGTGGAGACGATGACACGGTTGATATCCTTGACCGCTTGGGCCTGCTCAATCGCCCACACCAGAAGAGGTTTACCCATCAAAGGCAAAAGGTTTTTTCCGGGAAGCCCCTTGGATCCACCCCTCGCGAAAATAGATGCTAGGGTCTCCATGCCCTAATTGTTCTTTGACATAACCGGAATTCGCAGACCTTTTTTTTCGTGGGATCGTTTTGCGGCATCGACAATTTTTAATACAGCCAATCCGTCTGTACCAGACACGTTCGGCTTGTGATTCTTCCGGGCACACTGGAGAAAGTTTTTAAACTGCTCAGCATAACTTTCTTCACGTCTCTCTTTCCGAATTGGAATTTTTATCCATTTTCTGCTTTTGGGAATATAGCGCTCTATTTTCTTTCTGATCCCATCCCAACGCAGGGTTCCTCTGGTCCCTGTGGCTTCACAAAACCGAACGGGATCCTGCCTCACAAAGTCCATATTTAAAGAGGCGATTACCCCCGAATATCGCGATTTGCTTGCGAAGCCCATCTGTAGTTTTGCCGAATCTTCCACATCCAAATTCAGATCCCCTACTTTACCTTTCCATGCACTTACCCACGCGACTTCACCAAAGATCCAACGCAAATAGTCGATCTCGTGGCTGAGTTCCAGCAATACCCCCCCCCCCAATTTCGCCTTTGCCGAAACAGTATGCTGATAATTTATCTTTGGTCGCCAAGAGGGTAAAAATTGCCCGACCTCCGCATGAATGGAGAGAATTCGCCCGATGGCTCCTTTCTTTATCAGCTTCCTATAACTACGCAGGGAATGTGAGAAACGAAGATTATACCCGACTTGGAGTATGACTTTTTGTTTTTTTACCATGCGCAATAAGTGTTCAACCCCTTTGGACCTTTCAGCAATAGGCTTCTCAAGCAGCAAGTGGCATCCGTGAGAGGCCAGTTTAATGCTTGTTTCCAGATGAAAAGGGGCGGGATTCGCAACAATCGCGGCCTGAGGATCGAAATGAGCGGCTTCATCCGGGTGAAAGTAGTATCCAGTTGCAAGAGAGAGAGACTTGGATTGCTTCGAATATTTTAATACCCGTATCTGAGCTTTGGGAAGGAACCGGCGCGCAATCCGCAAATGACGCTGTCCCGCACTACCCGATCCGACGATTAATAATCTTCTAATCAAGAAAGCCGGGATTTATTTCTTTTTTTTGGACCGATTTACTTGTTCAAGATCTTTGGGATTTCCAACATCAAGCCAAGGCTCGTGCAAGGGGTAGGCCAGCAATCTCTTTTTTCTTTTTTTCATTTCCACAAAAAAGTCTGGCATGTGGATGGCTCGATTGCATGGCAAAGTCCGCAAAGCTTTGGGTGATAGAACGTAAATTCCAGCATTGACGTGGGCTTGGGACAGCGGCTTTTCCTGGATTTTTTGGATTTCCACCCCATCAAACTCCACTACCCCGAATGGGTGTTCCCACCGATGAAGTTGGACCGCCATGGTCGCAAAGCCTTGATGCTTTTCGTGAAAATCCACCAAATCCCCATAATTGACCTCGGTCAAAACATCCCCGTTGGTGACCAACAACGGGTGATGAAAAGGGCCGGGCAGCAAGCCAACGGCACCGGCGGTTCCCAGAGGAGTTTTTTCCTTCACATAACGGATTTTCACCCCCCACTTGTCCCCATTCCGAAAATACCTCTCCACTTTACCCCCCAGATAGTTAATGCAGAGGAAAAAGTCCCGAAACCCCGCCTCACGGGCTCGCACCACAATATGCTCCAGCATCGGTTTCCCATCCACGAGTAACATCGGCTTGGGACATGTTTCCGTGAAGGGCATCATTCGGCTTCCTCGCCCCCCCGCCATAATGACAAAGGCGTTTTGCCTCCGGGAGGTCTTGTCCGCGGGTTCCCAGACGTGGAGGCCACAGATGTTTTTTTTCTCATCCACCACGGGAATTTGAAAAATCCGGTTGATTCGCATGATCTCCAGAACTGCGGACAGGTCCATCGAGGGTGAGACCACTAAGGGGCGCCGGTGCATGACCTCGCCTAAGGAATTTGAAAGCTGCAGGCCCCGTAAAAGGCCCCGGCGGATGTCCCCGTCCGAAACCGTACCCAGGAGCCGCCAACCTTTCGCCACCACCAGAACGAGCCGCTGGCCCGAAATATTTAGGATTCGGATTCCCTCCTCCAATGTGGCCTCGGCTGGCAGGCAAACCTGCTTCCAGGGTTTTTTGGATTTAACTATCAAAAATTCTCCCGTCAAAAAAAGACTTTTTTAGCCACTGGCTAGGATGGTGCTGTTCCAAGATTTTCACAATCTTCTTCACAGAACCTTGCCGGGCATAAGGATTGGAAAAGCGGCGTTTTTGCCGGCTTTTATTCCGGCGGAGCAATAACACCAAATGGTTCCGGATCGGTCTTCTCCGGCACTCTACATCGATAACGTTATCGGTTCTTTCCCTGCCATTCTGGCGAGATCCAATGTTTAACGCCCAACAACCCACCGAGGGGGCTTCCAGCAGGGCACTCGAGGAGTTCCCCACGACCACATCAGCTTGGCGAAGAAAGGACAAATATCGTTCGCTCCCCATTGAGGTCACGGATCGGGCATTCGGACGAGCAGCCACAAAACAATCGATTTCCCTTTGAATATTCCTTCCTTCAGGGTCCTGATTGACTCCCGTAAAAACAATCAAGGCATTCGGGAAATGGCGCAAGGCCGCACATAGCTCCCGTATCTGCGCCACGCCCTTTCCCCTTTCCCGCGTAGCCGGATGGTAGGTCACTAGAAGATTTTTCTTTTGGAACCGTAGATTCAACGACTTCTCCAGTTCTGAACGGGTCATCCGCCCCCTCGCCTCGATTCCATCCAAGCCTGGCGCCCCAACCCAAAAAACCGTGTGGGGATGTTCCCCCATCTGAATAACTCTGCGTCGGGCAAGTTTGGTGGCCGTAAAATGGAGATGGCTCATTTTGGTGATGGCGTGCCGGAACGCATCGTCAAAGGATCCGGCAGTCACTTCCCCGCCGTGAATATGCGCGACAGGAATTCGCAAGGCCGTGGCCGCCGCCGCCGCACAAAACGTTTCATATCGATCCCCCAATAACAAAACCATGTCTGGCCGAAGCTTGACCATGGCCTTTCCCAATCCAGTCAAGGCAGCCCCCATGATTTCAGAAATTTGTTTCTCGCCAGTATCGATCCCGGGCAGGGGGACGCGAATGTCGGGGATGAAGCCTTCGCGCTTAATTTCACCTATCGTGTGACCGTGGGATCGGGAAAGATGGGAGCCAGTCACGATCAGTTGGAGCTTTAGTTTTTTGGATAGCGAAATTTTTTTTAGAACCCCACGGAGCAGACTGAATTCCGCCCGGCTCCCACTGATCGCACAAATTTTCCTCCTCAAGCTCGGATTGCCTCGTCGCGACGGTAGTTCCGTTTCGCCTTTTTGTTCAGCCATGCATCCCAGCGGGAAGCGGGAATACCGCCCCCCGCCCTTTTCAAGACAAGGTTGGCCGGACCCAGCCTTTCCCCAGTTCGGATCGGCCGGGCGGCCACAAGGAATTTGCGGACATGACTTTTAAGCCGTTTCTCCCTAACCGATGGCCGCTTAAGACCATCCCCCAGAGCCTGCTCGATATCCCGAATCCCTCTCACCATTTCCGCAAGCTCCGACGGCCTCAAGCTGGCCCGATGGTCCGGACCCTTCATTGAGCGATTCAAAGTAAAGTGCTTTTCAACAACCTTCGCCCCGCGGGCAGCTGCAGCCAGGCTAACAGGAATGCCAAGGGTATGGTCAGATAGACCAGTTTGCACCCCGAATTTTTTTCTAAAGGTATCCATCACTTTCAAATTTATTTCAAAAGGCTGAGACGGATATTCCGTGTGACACTGCAAGAGAATGACTTTGGATTTGGGCAAGCCTTCTTTTAGGAGGACTGCCAAGGCGGATCGAATTTCTGCCATAGTGGCCATGCCGGTCGAGAGAATCACTGGACGTCCATATCGGGCCACTTGACGTAAGAAAGGGATATTATCGATATCCCCGGAACTGATTTTGTGGAACTCAGGCTTTAGGCTTTCCACAAATTCAAGGCTCACAGAATCGAAGGCCGTGGAAAGAAAGCCGACGCCTTGCCGCCGGCATTCGTTTCTCAGCAATACAAAGTGATGATCCTCCAAACGAAGCTTAGCTAACATCCTTTGTTGATTTCCAGTGCTCCTGGTGTTTATTTTCTGATAGCCAGCCTTGGCAACGGAGGAGGTCACCAGCGCATTCGGATCAAAGGTCTGGAATTTGATGAAATCAGCTCCCGCCCTCACTGCCACCTTGATCATTTTTTTGGCCAAAAGGAAGGATCCATTGTGATTGACACCCGCCTCTGCGATCACGAGGCACCTCTTTTTCGGAGTCTTCACCGCGGACGCCGAACCATTTGTCCCATGGGAACTAACGAATCATCCTTCAACCTGACTCCCTCCTGTAGCACGGCCCCGCTGCCCACAAATGAGCCGGATCCTATAACCACATCTCCATTCAAGATGGCGCCGGTGGAAACATGGCAATGATCTCCGATTTGCACTCCGTGCTCGACAAGGCAACAGCTGTTTAAAATGCAATTGCGACCAACGACGGCCCCCGCTTGCACCACCACTCCGTGCATGACAATCGTTCCCGCACCGATCACGGCCCGGGGAGAGATTCGGGAAAAGGGGGATCGTACCACGGGGAATTTTGCGCCCAGAGAGAGCGCTTCCAAAAAGAGTCTTGCCCGAGGTGCTGGAGTTTTGATTTGGCCAATTGCCATGACGAGGTTTCTGGTTTTTTTCAACAGGGCTGGCAAATTCTTGTCTGTCCCGACAACGGAATAACCAGAAACTTTACGCCCGACTTCCTCCTTCCTGCCCACCAAACCGAGTATTCGGAACTTCCCTTCCGCCTCCAGTACTTCGATGCAGGCGACGGCGTGTCCTCCGGCCCCAAAAATGAAAACTGGTTCTTTTTTCAACCCTCCGCTCCTGATGCCAGCCCTGGCGTGCTCGGAAGATTGAGGATTCGCCGGACAAACACCTCCGCCGCCTCCAAAGGCATTCGTGGGCAAGTCCGATATGGGTCGAGTTGATGAAGAAGATTCCAGGCGGGGCGGGCGAGGATTTTTTCCTGATGCAGTTTTGCCAGCACCGATTCAAGATCGCCCTCCCGCTCTTTTTTCAGGACGAGAGTTTGGAGCCAGTAGTTGCTGCGGCATCCAGGCGGGGATGAAGAAAGATTGACATCAGTAATCCACTTTAGGGCGTTCTGGTAAAGTTCATACAGCCGCATCTTGGCCGCAAGTAATCCCGGCAACTGTTCCAATTGGGCACAGCCGAGGGCTGCATTCAGGTTGGGAAGACGGTAATTATAGCCGATCTCGTCGTGCCGGTAATCCCACGGATGAGGAAGTTTCGCCGTGGTGGTGAGGTGCTTGGCGTGTTTTGCCAAATCGGTGTCATTCGTAAGGATTGCACCTCCACCACCGGTTGTAATTGTCTTATTGCCATTGAAGCTGAGTACGCCCATCACCCCAAAAGTCCCGGTGTGTTTGCCATAGTATAAACTGCCGATGGATTCCGCCGCATCTTCGATCAAAGTGATGTGGAAATCCCGTGCAACCCGCATCAACTCTTCCAGTCGGACCGGGTGACCGAATGTGTGCATCGGCAACATCGCCCTGATCACCTTCCCCGTTCTCCGATGGATACAAACACCAGAGCGCTGCTCTGTTTGATTGCGCAGATATTCCGCCAGCTTGTCCGGATTCATTCCCAGCGTGCCTTCTTCCGAATCCACAAAATGGGGCGTGGCTCCACAGTAGCTCACTGCATTGGCCGAGGCCACAAAGGTTAGGGCGGGCACCAGCATCTCGTCCCCCGGCTGAACACCGGCCAGCTTGAGAGCAATATGTAGCCCTGCGGTTCCGTTGACCACAGCCACGGCATGTTTGGCTCCGGTGTATTCCTCCAGCATCCTCTCAAAACGATCCACATAACTTCCGACCGAGGAGACCATGCGGGAATCGATGCATTCTTTGACATACTTCCACTCATTCCCGGAGAATTCAGGTTCATGAAGGGGGTACGTTTTCGCAGGATCCGGCAAAACCTTCCGGAGAGCCTGCAAAACACGAGCCGGAAGTGATTCCAGCTCAGGTTGGGTCGATTTCTT
>Ga0214917_10006390_pt1 | contig 12242 bp, 16 predicted proteins | sample LL_1208_BB_MetaG_FD_177983 | JGI IMG/M metagenome (GOLD analysis project Ga0214917, IMG submission 177983) | Freshwater microbial communities from Lake Lanier, Atlanta, Georgia, United States - LL_1208_BB | ecosystem: Environmental > Aquatic > Freshwater > Lake | place: USA: Georgia | collected...
ATTTCCGCTTACTCCTGAGATTCTTGCCTCTGCATCTGTAACCTGAGCAAGTTTCATTTGAGCATTAGCAATCTTTTCGCCAAACGCCGCTTCGGAACCAAATTTACCGATTGCCGCACCAGTAATACTTATGGCTCTTTGAATTTCATTTATCTGAGCAATAGCCTCGGCTCCGCCACCAAGAATAGAAGCCGCTAATTGAGCACCCTTGATTGGTCCTGATTCAACTAAATCTTGAATTGCTTTAGCATCAAGTCCAAGTGCTTGAAGTTGTGTTATCTGTTGGGCAAACTGATTGCTCTTATTCAACCTTGTTTGCATATTTTCAATAAGAGATTTAGCCTTTGGAATAAATCCGTCAGGTAGTTCTACTCCCTTAAGTCCAGCAAAACCTAAGATTGTGTCTTTGAGAGAATCGGCAAAGTCCTTAGCCGCTTGTTGTAAGTCTTTAAGCACATCGCTCATTGACTCAATGCCAGCCTTCATTGCTTCACGAATTTTTTTCATTAAATCTGCTGACCCTTGTATCTCATTTAGAGCGTCTTCATCAATACCGCCAGCCTTAATTTTATCTGCAATTTCTTTTTCTTTTTTAAGAATGTCTCCAAAGCCAAGACCCTCTTCAAGACTTTCTCTAATGTTGCCTATAAAATCTTTTAATCCCTCAGCAAAATCTGTTTCTTTAGCAAAGGCAATCATGTTTTTGCCAAACTCAATTAACTTGTCACCCGCCTCATCAGCCTTATTAGCCATCTCTTCAACAAATTTTCCAACGGTTCCAGCAAAATCAAACTTAATTGCTGTACCTAATCCAGCAATCATTTTTTCAAGAAGTGGAGATACTTTTTTAGCGCCAGCAATCAAGCCCTCAACTATTTTTGTACCATTATCTTTAGCCGCTAAATCAACAACCTTCTCATTGAAGTCAAGCATTTTGTTGGCAATAGATGAAATAGCACCAGCCGCTCCTTCAGAATAATTGCCCCAACTTTTAGCGTTACTAATTAGAGTTTTAGATACACCTGAAATGGCATCAATCGATTTAGCACCCGCATCATCAGTAGAACTAAATAAATTTGTAATTGAATTAGCAACTCCGCCAAGTTTGGAACTTGCAAAAGCCGCCATTCCATTTAATGCTCCAAGAGCCGCACTTACCGCATTAGAAACAATAGGAATTTTCATTAAAGGGGCAGTTACTTTTTGTACCCACTCTTTTACTGTTGTTAATGCGCTATCTAAGAAATTACCTAATCCACTAGCAACCTTGGCAAAAATACCAACTACACCTTTACCGAGAGCCAAAAATGCTCCGATAACTCCCTTAGCAATAGTTTTACCTACATCTAATAACTTTTCAAAAATATAAATACCAGTAGCAATAGCCTTCAAGATATTAGCAAAGTTTGTAACTATAACTGTGACTGCTAAAGCAATGGCTCGCAAAATGCCATTAAATACGGCAACTACAATTTTATACAGAGTTGCATTTGTTTCCATAAGATTTACAAAAGCATCAATAACATTCTTAAATGAAGTCAATACAAATTTAACCCAAGTAAGAATTACATCTATTATGAACTCAAAGACTTTGGCTACTACTTCAGCAAAGCCTCCAAAAGTTCTCATTGCCGAAGCCAACATTTTTAATACATAACCAAAATACTGAATAATGTAACCAAGTACAGTAATCACAACTTTAGCCACAAAATTAAATACCATGCCAACAACTTTTCTAAAGTTTTCAGAAGTCTTGTAGGCAACAACAAGAGCAGTAACTAAGGCGCCAATTATTAAAACAACTCGTATCATTGGGTTAGCCGCTAATACTGCATTAAGTCTTAGCATGGAAGCGGCAAGTCCATTTGTTGAGGCTATTGATGCTAATTGTCCACCAGTTAATAAGACGGTTGCTACCTGAACTAAAGATTGTGTAAAGGCAACAACCCGAAGTGCGGCCGCATGAGCATAATAAGCAACCGTGGCTAAACCGATTGCTATTGCTATTCCAGTAAAAGCAAAAGCAAGAATTTTTACTGCTGTGGCATTACTTGTGAAAAAATTTGTAATAGTTCTAATAACCGTGGCTAAACCATTTAATGCTTTTGCAATAACCCCAGTTATTAAACCCGACAGAACAGTTAATGCTCTTCCTACTCCTGCAACAACTGGAAGGAGTGGTTGAAACGCAGAAATTATATTTCCTACTGCGGTGCGTATTTGAGGAGATGTTAATACAACTACAAAAGCCGAAAATAATCCTGCATATTTTGATAAGGCTCCAAAGAAACCTTGGAAGAAAGGTGCCGCTTGACTAAGGGACTTACCTGCTTTAATACCAAAAAATGTTGTAAATCCAAGAGCAATAGGTAAAAGTTTTTCCATAACCGAGGCAATGCCATTTACGCTTACTTTGCTCTTGTCTAATTTTTCAATAAAATTTCCAACATTGTCTGCTATTTTTGCAAAAGGGTCTGCTAATTTAGTTAGTAGTTTTTCCATAGCGTCAAGATATTTAGAAAAAGCACCAGTTCCGTTTGCCGCTTTTTGGAATTTATCTGTTAGAACAAAAACTGACAAAATTATTTTTGTAAAAGAAGCAAGTAATCTTTTGCCAACGGCTTCTTGTAACTTTCTAGTGTTATCAGCCATTTCTTGCAAAGCCCTAGAAGGGTTTTGCATGGCTAAAGCATAGGCACCATTAACCTTAGCGCCTTCTTTTATTATTAAATTTAGAACTGCTTGGCGTCTTTCAGCCATTGTTAAGTCACTAGCCGCTTTTCCGATTGTTCGTCCATAAACAGCATAGGCTTCTGTGGCTCCAGCGGTAATACCAATTTGACGCAACATTCTTGTTTGACCAGTTGTAATAGCAAAAATTAAACTTTGTAAAGCGTCAGCCGAATTTACGCTGGCTGTTACTGATAAATTTTGTGCGATGGTTGCTAAATTTTGAGCATCTGCTAAATCCACATTTGATTGAGCAAGTTTAATTACTGCTCTTTGCGCCGCTGTTGAAGAGATACCAACACTCTTAATTTGTTCTACTGCTAAAGCAAGTTGGGCATATCCATAACGAGTTGATTGACCAAGAGCCTGTAAAGCAACATCTAACTGTTGAACTTCAGCCGCCGCTTTGAAAGACTTGGTTCCAAAAGCAAGCATGGCGATTGCAAAACCGCCAGCAACCGCTCCTGATGCTACTAAAACTTTATTTAAGTTTGAAGCGGCGGTTTGAAAAGTTTCAGCGCTTTTTGTTGCCTCATTAAGACCTTTTGTAAATTGAGCAGAGTCCGCAGTAAGGCGAGCACGGACTTCCATGGTTGGTGATTCAGCCATGTTTTATCTCCTTGCCTTCGCTCTTCTCTCGGCTTTTTCTCTTTCTTTTTCTTTTAAGACATAGAAAGCGTTCCACTCAGTTAATTCCATACTGCTAAGAGGGCGGTGGGAGCCACTTCCGTAAAGAAGTTCACCCACCGTCCGTCCTAACTTTTCAGCAATTTCGAAAAGAAACCGTCTCTCAGGATTCTTGAGGAAATCGAGCCTGTGCTTGGTCTACCGCCTTATCACTAAGACCTGAACTGCCAAGAGCCTTTGTTGCCAAACGCTCAATGACTGCACCATTCTTTGAAAGAATCGCCTCACGGTCATTCTCTGTAAAGATTGGTAATCCAGTTGTAGGGTCAAATACAGTTGCGATTACAGTTTTTGCATACATATTAGAAACATCAACTTTGTCAGCGGAGGTAACTCCTTCGGTAAGAGTTGCTCTCTGTCCAGCCGTCATAGAACGAATTTCTACTGTTACGCCCCACTCAGGGACTTCTAGTAATTCCTTCGTAATATCGTCTGCTTCAAATATCTTTCCCCGTAAATCAGTCATACTTTTCTCCTTGGGACACTAGGTTGGTCACGATAATTTATTTAGTTTTTTCCAAACAATTCCTATTATGAGTAGGTGCCTCGTGTTACTGCACCTGTCACTTGGAATTCAGCAGAGTATGTCACTACATCGCCGATTGCACCACTCTTCTCGTAAGAAGTTAGGTAGCACTCTCCTGTGTACTTGACATAGGTTGAAGTTGAACCTTCAGGACCATACTCGAAAGAAACTGAAGCCGCTTGACCAAGAATTCCAGCCAAGTGAGCATCAACTGTCGCATCAAAGTTTCCTGAGATGCTGATTGTTGAATCTGTTAATCCAACAACATAAGACTTCGCTGATGAACCAAAAGTGCTGGTTTCGGCTGTGTCTACTGATTGTGGGAATGAAACATCGGTAAGGGTATTGCTAATATCGGTAAGTGTGCCACCTGAGTTATCTACTTTGAATACGGTGGATTTACCATGACGAAATGTAGGCATTGTTTTTTACCTCCTAGTAAAAGCCACCACAGGGGTAGCCGAGCCTGTTGAACCTGCGACTGTGTAATTCACTCGTAGGTATCTGTTTACTGTTGTACCACTAGCAACCTCAACTCTTTCAGAAGTTTTGGTTGTACTGCTCACCACGGTAAAAGTAACTAAATCAGCAAAAGTTGAGTTATCTGCTGAGTGTTGGATTTTTACTGTGATGTTTCCATTGCGTGTATTTACTGGAACTGATAGAAAACCTGCTCCACCATTTGTGGTAGAGGCTCCGTTATCTACGCTTGTTCCGTTTCCAGTAGCCGTTACAGTTGAACCTGAAGAAAGAATCTTTCCATGTTCTACTGCATCGGTTGATTGGAATTCTGCGCTTGCTTGGACAATATCTGCGATGGCACTTGAGACCTCGTATGATGTGTCGTCGGCTTGTAAAAGGATTGCTCCAGCGCCATTTGAATGACCTTGAGGAGCAACAATTAGTTTAATTTTTGTGGCTGAACTAAGAGCGCTTGCAAAAAATTGGTCAGTTCCAACTGATGCTGTTGATTCAAACATACCGCCTAAAGAAACTGTTCCATCTCGATGACCAACTACATAGGTCTTGGCACTTGTACCAAAAGAACTTGTCTCAGCAGTATCAATAGTTGTAGAAGCGGTGACATCATTAAAATAGGTTGAAAAGTCATATTGGTCTATAAAGACATTGACATTTTTACCGTGGCTGAATGTAGGCATTATTTCTCCTCAACTGGGCGTTGGAATGGTGTGCCATCTTGGAGAAAACCATCGCCGTCAATATCTTTGGCGTCAGGGTCAAAACCGTCTTCAACGGCAGGTTCTTCTGCAACTGGTTCGGCTTTAGGTTCTTCTACAACAGGCTCTTCGATTTTCTTTGTTGGCTTATCGGCATCTTCAATAATGCCTGACTCTAAAAGCCACTTAACCGAGGTTGCTGGTAAATCTTCAACAATTTTTCCAGCCTCAACTCGTTTGTTTGGTGGGTAATCAATACCCTGCAAGACTCTATAACGAGTCATTCAAACCTCCTCCGTGACGGCACATAGATAGCCCAAGTGACCGTCAGGTCACTCGGACACGGAAGAGACGAAAAACTCGGGCGACTAGCGCACAGTAGGTCTAGTGTATCAGGCTATTTTTTCTGCAATTTGAAGAACCTTGCATCTAGTAAGCAATGTTGAGAAACTTCCCTTGTACTCATCGGAGCCTTTAATTGTTCCCTTAACAACCGCTTTATCGCCTACCTCTAACTTTGTCCCATTAGAAGCAAACCACTTGAATTGGTAATCACCGCTTGCAAAGGTATAAAGAGTTGTCCAGCCAAACTGAGTCTCAAAGGTATTTTCGCTAAGAACTGTAACTTCTAATTCGATGCGCTCGCCAGTTGGGGCGAACTGTTCAGCCTTGTAAACCTTAGCCTCTTGACGGGCAACTTCCTGCTCTTGGCTTTTTTGCTTGGCTTTGATAATCGAAACCAAAATTCCAACTGTGCTGTAAGTTTGATATTCCAAACCACATACTATTCTGACATTTTCAGCGTAACTAGATTCGCCTTCAAAATTCTTGCCGTATTCGATTAACTCTCTAGCCTTTTGATATTCAACCTCGGTTGGTTTTTCTCCTACATATTCTTGCCAAACTTTAGCGCCGTGGTGTCCTTCGCTTAAATATCCCCAAACAAGAGATTTAGTAGAGATACCTGAACCTGAAGGTATGTATCCGCCTTTTTGAACTTGAGTGATTGCGTGAGCCAAAACTCCAACTGTCGAATGACCTGTCCAACCATTGCCTGAGTAGCCACCAAACTCTTCTTCAAAAGTTTCCTCTGTTGGTAAGTAAGAAGCGCTGAACTGCCAGCCTATGTAATCCTTTACGCAACTGGAGCCAACCTGAAATAACTTGCCTTCTTCATTTTGAACAAAGATTACTTTTGAACGAAACCTAGATTTTTGGCAATGCTCGCAATAACCAACCTTGACTTCAGATGGCTTGATTTCACGACCACCTGCGATTGATTTTGTGATTGCTTTACCTTCGATAAACTCAGCAACACCAATGAACTGCCAGCCATTGAATTTGACTGGTTCGCCTTCAATAACTAAAACTTGATATTCGTGGCTGATGCCTTCTATTTCTTCAAAACGCTTTTCAATGCGTACTTGGTAGCCACCACTTAAACCTTTTTTCTGCGCCCGTTGAGCAAGTTTCTGCGCTTTAGCAAGAGTTTTCTCAACTCCTACTTCGGAGATTCTGAACTCTCTCATCTTGCCCTCCTCTCGGGACAAGGCAAGTATATCACAACTGGGGTTAGTTATTCTCTCTTCTGAGGCGCTCTTCTTGAATCATGCCAAGCGTGAGAAAGTAGCCGATGCCATCTACTACGGTGTCGGGCTTGGATTGATTGACTTCACGAGCAATCTTCATGCCGACCATACAAAGGGCGACTTGCTCCGCAGAAACCTCACAGCCGAGGATTACAGCCCATATCTTTGAAGCCCTTGTTAAGTTATCAAGTGGATGCCCATAAGCGTCCTGACGGTCTCCTGAGACCAATTCAGCGGCGTATAAAGCGATGTCTCTAGGGTCGTTCATAAGACTTGGATGTCCGAGACTCCCTCGCTGGTCACTAGGAATGTCAGAACTCCCACATCCGCAACCTCCCCCTTGGACTGTCTCCACCACACGCTTCCCCCGTCGAGACTCGGCGCTTGTAGCCATTTGACTCCTCCCCAATCTGCTAGACGAAATGAATGATAATGACCTGACACCAAAATGTCACAATCGCCTATGGATTGGCGTCCGAGAGTTTGGTCAGCAATCCAGCGACGAAGTTTGGATTCAACGCTTCCTGAACTGCGAGCAAGATGCCCATGTGTAATTCCAATAATTTTTCCGTTTACCTCAAGGGTCAAACTCAACTCATCGGTAGGAATTGCAAACCGAATGTGACCGTAAGCCTCAGGGTTAGCCTGAAAAATTTCTGCAACTGACTCAACTAGGGCTACATCGTCATTGTCATTGAGGGTAGTAAAGGCTTTGCCATTTTTACGATTTTCTCCATGATTTCCACCAATCGCCGCAACCGTGATATTTGGGACAACTTTTGACCAACGGATAAGAGCATCTCTTAAAAGACGCCGAGCAATCTTTACTTGGTCTCTTCTATCTACTTCAACTGTAAAAGTTTGAATGTCATAATGACCATCGCACCCTTCAACTAAATCACCAAGACAAAGAACGGTAATTGAATCAATCGGACGACCTATCTTTTTTAACTCTTTAATTCTGAACTCAACATCATCAACTGCTTGAAGCCATCTACCTACTAAACCTTTGAGACCATCCCCATCTCTTTTACCCGTTTGCCAATCTGAGGCACAAACAACAAGGCTGGCTCCGCCTGTTATCTGTTTGCGTTCACGAGGTTTATGTTTTTTAATATCTTGAATTAAGGCTTCAATATCGGCAACTTCTTGTTTGCCTTTGCGAATTACTTTGCCTTTCCATTGGCGATTAAGAACTCCTAAAGTATCGCCCCAAACATTGAAAAGAACTGGCTCAACTACTTGGAAATGCTCAGGGTCAAGTCCCCACATTCGTAGGACTCCTGACCAATCGGGTGCGTTATCACCCTCCATTGGTTGAGTAGTAACTGTTCCTTCTTCACCTTGCCAAGTGACCCCAGGCAACCAATCTGCTTTTCTATCTCTTGGCAGTAACTTTTGAATCGACTCCATCTCTGAAGTCTTTAATAAATTATTTAAGGCGTCGTCAAGATTTGAGGACATTTACACCCGTCTCTTCCTTGTAATCTTCTTCGATGCCGTCTTAGAACATCTGATGAAGATACTGTAAGACCATAGGCTGACATTAACTGCGCTAATTTAGCAGACTCAACATTTTTGTTAATAAAAATTTCATTGAGTTTCTTTTGAATTGGTTCTTCTAGTTTTGAAACCATGGCGCCAATAGCACAGCCACCATCATTCCTACTACCTACAAGTGCATCTAACTGGCTAAAAAAATCATCCTGATTTATTTTTAGACTTGCACCTTGGACATCTGATGCTCCATGGGCGGGTTGCGCTTTCGAAAAGGAGCCTGTCGCACTTCCAGCACCTTTGGAACTCATCGGTTGTTGCGTTTCTGCCATACGGGTCTACCACTCTCTCTTGGGGAGATTCATTCTCGTTCATATTAAATCACCCTTTGCGCCTTGCGCAAATTACATTTTGCGTGTGTTGGTCTTATATTTTCAAGCGTATCTGAACCATTTTTAGCAATAGGAACTAAATGGTCAAGATGTAAGCCTAATTCCCAATTTCCATAACCCGTTCGCCTTGGGGCATTTAGGTCAATCGGCTCTAAGCAAAGATAACAATTTTGACCGTATGCCTCTAAAACTTCAGTTTGTGTATAGGGAGCATGAAAAACTTTTGCTATTTTGGCTCTTCTTTTATGGGAAGAGGCAACAGCAATATGTTTATTTTCCTTTTTGTAAACAGCCTGTCTTTGTTGAATAATTTTTTTGTTTTTTTCGTAATAGGCATGAGCATAAACAGGATTAGATTTACGCTGTTTGTAAATACGCTTTTTTGTTGAGGGATTTTTTTTACGATAATCTTTTTGATATTCGTTATAGGCTAAAATGCAACCCTGACAAGGCACCTCACTATTTCGGCGGTGGCGACCCCAACCAGCGTATGTTCCACACATTACATTCTTACCAAACATCTAAAATTTACTGAGATAAGTGGTCGATACTTTGGGTCTACTCCAAGTAGATTTACCGAACCCATTGGCTCGATTCTCATGACATGCACCCCTGAGACGGTTTGTTCAAGCACCGACGCAAGCAAAACACGGATATTTTCTGCTTTATCTCTAGCCGTTGGATAATCTTCTCGACCAGCACGACAGATAATTTGAAGCATTGGGTAATCAATTCTGATACCACCTGAACCCATAGTGAATGTTGGGGAACTGCCAGCGTTCTCATATACCGCTACACACGCATCAGGACTATCAGGAAGGGTGCCTAAAAATATGCTTGTACCAAGAGTTCCTTGAGAAGCATGGGCGCCAAAAGCGCTTGAAGTATTTTGTAGGTAATCACCTACTGATTCAAGAATAGTTGCCATTAGCCCCTGTGACCTTTCTGTATGATGTCGATAATTCTACCCTTTATGTTTTCTTGGATATTAGACATCGCTTCCATGACTGGTTGTTCAAGATATTTAGCCTGTGTCGGTGGATTGTGATAGTTACCGATAATTTCATGAACATAGAGAGCGTATGGGGCGGCGGGACCACCGTAAAAAATATCTACAAAATAGCCTTGATTTCCCATTTGTGGAGCAGATACTCCACCTGAACCACGAAGAACTCCTGTATCTACTGGAACAAGAATCTGTGATTTAGCAAAAATTATGTTTGCTTCTTCCCATATTGCTTGGGCTATGGCTTGAGGGGTATCGTCTTTTCCAGCCTCAAGAGCATTTACTAACTCTTTATCGCCGAATAAGTCGAGTCTAAAAGACGACTTCGCCATAACTACCGACCAAATCTGATGACGGTGTGATGCGCTCCGTTTTCGTCTGCGATGTTATCTACTGCATTTATCGTAAAGGTGTCCGCCCCGACGACCATTCTATGATTCACCGTAATTGAGGTTGCGGGACCATAGGTAATGAATCGTCCAATATCAACAACTTCGATACCTTGAACATCTTTAGATTTTGTGGTGTCGTAAATTAAACGACCTGTGACTGTGACATTTGTACCAGCCGCACCATAAGTGGTTTTGTTGTACTTATCAACTGAGGCTTTGGGTGTAAAGACCACAGAGTCAGTCATAAACTCTGCAACTTTAGTATAGATAGCGTCCATGGCTACCCCTACTCAACTATGCGTTTGTCTTGGACATTATTTGGATTGTCATGAATACCAGCATAAAAGTCGGTATTGAAATCATCAACAATCCTGTCATTTGTAGATTTAAGCGCTTGAGCATTAGACCATGGAGCGGGAGGAGATTTACGCATCTGTCTACGCAATAAACTCTCAGCCAACTCTTTATAGTGGGTAACTTTTGATGAATAAGATTCAGATACCGAAATATCGCCAACGCTTTTAGAACTGCTATCGGCTAGACGGCTAAAGCGAGCAATGAGAATCTCAGCACATTCTCTTGCCGCATTATAGGCATCATTACTCCACTCTGAAATTACATAATTCAATTCTTCATCGCTAAATAAAGCATCAGTCGAATCAGTATCATTGATTAAAAACCGAACATAGTTTCGGGTAGATGTACTTGGGTCACCCGAATAGGTAAAGGTCATTACATTCCACCTAGCATCAACATAGATGTACGAACAAAGTTTTGATTAGCAAGAATATCTGTTTCGTTTGGCATTGTCACAGTCACATCTGAGGTTGGCTCTCCTGCTGAAAGAGTCAATTCGTAAGCATCAGCGGTTGTACCTTCAAAAACGATTGAGTCGTTAAAAGCAATTTGAAGTCCTGATTGCTGACCCGTAAATGTTGCATTGTTAATAGTTGCACTATTTATGGTTGGAGAAGTTAAAGTTTTATTTGTCAATGTATCGGTTGTATCTCGACCAACAAGAGTAGTAGTTGCGTTGGGTAAAGTTACAACTCGGTCAGCAGTTGGGTCGGTTACGGTAAGAGTTGTTTCAAAACCATCATTTGTGGCGCCTTCAAAAATAATGTCATTGCCAGCACCAAGCGTAATTGTTGAAGTAAATGCTGGAGAAGATTTTAAGACATAATCATCTAACTCTGTATCAACATCAGTAGCAAGATTTTGAATGTCGGTATGAACGGCAGGATTATCACCTGCCGTTGGGTAACGGAGACCTTTAGTTGTTGTACCTGCCATGTTATCTCCTAACTAATTATTGGTTGAGCATCTAAAAGAATTACTTCTCTTTTAGATACATAACCACCATCTTTATCAAGTTTACCTTGTGCGGATTTATCGTCTACATCAAATACAGAAACAATCATTTTTACTTCATAAGTAAATACTTTAGTTTCTAATGATTCAGAAGACATTATATTAGTACCCAAGATAAAGTTTCTTCATTCCAAAACCAATTACCATTTTCAGGTTTTTGAATAGGGGCTTGCCAATCTGAATTATCGTCAAGAAACCATGAATCATAAGGTTTTGGTGCCACGAATATGTTTTTTATTTCGTCATAATAAAATCCCACACCACAGTATTGTTTTCTAAAATTAGAATTGTAAGATGTTTGTTTCCATTTAGAGTGACCATGAAGATTTGTAAGAAAGTCAATACCTGCTTGTTCTGATTCTACTCCGTCAATGGTAATAACATCATTGTTCACAACATGAACCGCAATTACATTATTATTTTCATCTAATTTAGCGAAATGTGCCATTAGTAAGTTATACTCCCATCTCCAGTAAATTTATAGATATGATAAGAGCCTGAAGTTGTATATGTTGGAGAACCTGTTGTTGATGATGCCGCTTGTAAAGCACGAAGAATTACTACACCTGAACCGCCGTTTGGAACACTAGAACTTGTTGGGCGACCTCCAGCGCCACCGCCTGTATTGGCAGTTCCGCTTTGTGGCTGATTGTAAACAGTTCCACCTCCATCTCCATACCCACCGTTACCGCCACCACCTGAGCCACCTAACGCTGGAGCAACTCCACCGCCACTTAAAGGTTCTTCTGCCGCACCGCCACCGCCACCAGCATAATAAGTTGCTGTTCCAGTAATAGATGATTGAACACCAATTCCACCGTTACCGCCTCTGCCTGGGGCATTTGTTCCTGCGGCTCCTGCTCCTCCGCCACCG
>Ga0214917_10006392_pt1 | contig 12238 bp, 24 predicted proteins | sample LL_1208_BB_MetaG_FD_177983 | JGI IMG/M metagenome (GOLD analysis project Ga0214917, IMG submission 177983) | Freshwater microbial communities from Lake Lanier, Atlanta, Georgia, United States - LL_1208_BB | ecosystem: Environmental > Aquatic > Freshwater > Lake | place: USA: Georgia | collected...
TACCTCATTTGTTTGTTCTTCATTGAGGCCGTTGTTTGGTAATTCAGTAAGTTTTTGGGCCCTTTCACCGAACAAACTAGATAGTACGCCAGCCGAACTTCCACGTTCCATAGTCACTCGCATAATCTCTTTTGACTCGTCTAATTCCTTAATTGTCTTTAACATTTTAAAGAATCTGTCCATCTCTAGACCCGTGTTTGGGTCAGGATATCCACCATTTAAATCCTCGGCAAACTTGGCAAATGCCACCCGTTGCCCTTGTATTTCAAGGAGTGAGTTGATTAGACCCTTCAGTTGTTCCTTTGTCTTTACCTCAACAGGAAGATTAAAAGCACAGGCATTATCAGGTTTGAAAGCAGGGCAGTTATCTTTGACAAAACAGGTATTACACTGTCGTAGGCTAGTGCTATTTGAGCGTAAAACAGGTACGTCTTTGATTACATCACGACCAGTTTCATCCTGTTCAATTACCCGAGAAACATCAACGCCGAGCACGGGTAAAGTGCGAATTTCAGCAGGATTTCGTGATAAAAGTTTGACTGTTTCTGATGTTGATATATCAGCATTAGAGGGGGGTGTTTGACGAATTTCAGGGGGTAACTTTTGGTCACTTATATCTGATATATATGAACTGTTATTTGCCCATAATTCTAGTTGCTGATAAGACCACACAGCGAGTTTAGAGACCTCAACAGCGTCATCTGCGAGTATCTTATCAAAATCTAAATTAGCGGCCTCATAGGCGGCTTTATAGCGAGAACGGGCCTGTTCTTTCATACGCTTAGGGTATCGGTGTAGTTGATTACCAAACCATACGATAGTTTCTCCCCTCATCATTGGGGATAGCCAAGCCAAAGTGCTAGTTGTATCAAAAGGCGAGTTACGGAACTTATCAGGCTTAATAGACCCTAGGATATGGAACTTTGTTCCGTGCTGGGTCACAAACTTGCGGCACATCGGCTCAAGTGTTTCCGCCACATCTCCAGCAATAAATATATTTAAATACCTAATTGCTAAATCCTCTAGGCTTCCAGACGAATATACCACACCAAATTTTGAATCGTCTATATCATTCCAAGCACCTACTCGCTGCTGAGCAACAAACTCTTCGCTGGCAGATTGATGGTTTATTTCAGAAAATAGGGTAATTCTATCCAGATTATCGGCAATAAATTCCTCATAATCCGCCGCAAAATCCATTAATTCTTCTTCTGTTAAAATTGTTGCAGCTGGGATACCTGGGAAGACATAGATTTCTACATCATCCTTAAAATAATTCTCTAAAAGGTATTTCTTGGTTTTAGGCAGACCTCTGCGTACAAGGCCCCAATAACTAACGCCAACCTTTTTTGCGTTTGAGTGGTCTAGAATACTGCGATTGCTAGGGACTTCTGCTCCTAAATAAACTATGTTCATATACGGTCATCCTCTGCCATTAGTTCAACTTGTCTGTCTAATTCACCCACAAGGTCATCCCAACTTTTGCGCCCAGTCCTGCCGTCAGGCCTAAACTTAGGGCTTAAATACACTGGATGTAACCAAAGTAATGTCTTAATACCATTTTGTAGGCATTTTTTAGCTAAATCTATATCTGATACGATTACCATATGCAGCGGGCCGTTTGATTGCTGGTGCTGTATTTTAAGGAAATCTTTATCTTCGTATTCACCAACGGTTTTATTAGAAATAAATCCATCTATACCAGTTAGTTTATGCTCTTTGCACCAACGAGCAGCTTCCTCTTGGTCATCGCAAGCCAGCATAACGGTGCCGTTCACATTTAGGGATTTATATAAAGAAATACCCTCGTAAATAGGAATTTTTGATTCGGACCGCATTACGCCATCCATAAATATTACAATTGCCACTAATAATCCTTAGATAAAACGACGAGTTGCAGCGCGGCGAATAATTGTACTCGCGTCGGGCAAATCTACTCCGTATAGTTTTTTATTTAATTCTGCGTCTTGGATGTCCATTTCGTCTTTTAGTGAGCGCAATGCCTGGATTACTCCAGACTGCTTACCTGCTTGCCAACGATAATTAGCAAAATCTGAATAACCTTCTCCAGATGGGCTGAAGGCTGAAGAACGACCTTGATGTACGCTGTCATACAAAGCAACTCCTTGAGCCATAGCGATTCTCATTTCGGATCGCGCATTTGCTCTTAGTGCTTCATTACCTGCTTGTTCGTATTTAGTCTTAGCATTTTTGTATTTAGTAAGGATATCAATTGCTTGAATTCTGTCACTTTCAATTGACTTGTTCCATGCAGAGCTCACTTCAATTCGCAAAGCGGCTGGAGCAACAGTCCAATCGTCATCGGTTAAGGAATAGGCAGCATAAGGCTTAATATCTACAATATTGCTACGAACGTTCACATAAAATGTCAGTTCAAACGAACCTAGAAACTCATTTGTAATTGGATGCAGTTCTTCTCTAAAACCTTCGTTTAAAGTCTGTGCAATCTCTTTGTCGCTTAGGCCAGCAAATTGGTTATTAGCTTCTCTAAACTTCTTATAGTCAACACCGATTAAACAGTCAAGGTCACCTGGGTCACGGTGAGCGGCCCACTGATACGATACTCCAGAACCAGCTAGCCAAACATGTGCCCAAGCGTTGCTACTTGTGTAATACTTATCTAAATGGTTAAAAAGTAATTGCAGAACAGCAGCACGAATTGACGGCTGTATCTTATTGCTTTTAAATAAGCGTGGGTCTAGTACACTTGCAGGCTCGCTAAAATAGGATGTGTCTTTTGGTTCTAGCATTTAATCCTCGTCATCGTCATCGCCAGACACTATAGTCCAATTAGGCTGTCTGATTTCAAATTCTCTACGAACTGTTTTTTCTGGCAGTTCATTTTTTACTGGGGTTACAAAACCGCAACCAACGTGCGCCTCCAAGAAACGGGCTACTGTAAACTCGGACAAGCTTTCATTAAACCCGTCAAGTTGAATGGTTGAACCGCACTTACAAGACATTTCGGCGAACATGATGGGCTCCTAGAGTAGGTTTACTCCTCTATTGTACTCTCGTCGCGGGGTGCTAAGGCGGTTATAATCAAAGCGGCTAACTGCTGTTGGCTTAGGGAATAAACCACCTCTGACGAGCCTACACGGACCTCATTGAGGGTAGTTTCACGCTGTATAGACAAGGGTGCTGACAGGTCTGTCAGTACATGCCAAGCGCCTGTTTTGGACTTTACTACCAAAAACCCAGTCTCAAACTCGGTAACTTCGGTCTTTTCTTCGTTTTGTGATTCATCTGTCATTTTGATATACCTTTTTCATCGTGGAATTTAACCATATTAAATGATTTTACTGGGCAAAAATCGCATAAAAATACTTTAGGGCCGGCATATGCGTCAAGCTTCTCAGCTCTACGCATCTTTTCAGTTCCGGCGGAAAGTCTCTTTTTGTCAGACTTATAATCTGGACATTGACCTTTAGGTCGGTTATGAATACTGTAGCAGGTCATCGCATCTTCTGCAAACTGCATACGAGTGTTATAGAAAGGTAGACCTAGACCTTCGCCTTCGCCGCCAGACAGTTGCTTAATCACATCTTCTTTAAGTGACGGGGTCATCCAAATGGCTTTAGGGACGTTCCAAAGACGGCCATAGTGCATGTCGCCATGGCGTTCTACTGTGATATTTAAAAGGACATCGCCTGGGTCTTCATCCGCAGACGGTAATTCGTCAATTGTTCGGCAGTTTTTACAGACCAGCAAACGGAAATAGGGTTCTTGCTCTTCTTTTTCACTCATATAATGCTCCTGTTGGATAGGTGTTTAGCCTATCATATTACACTAATCTCTTGGTAGTTCTGTACTAATTGTAGCAGCGTTCTTCTTTTTTTCGTAACTTTTTCTGTTTCTTGCGGATTGGTTTTCTGCTTTGCGAGTTTCAGACTCGCCCATTTCGTCCCAAACATCTTTAGTTTCATAGTCATTAACGTGGGCTGGGCAACGGTATTCAGTCGCATCTGGGGTGTTTTTATTTTCTCCAGCGGTTGGGTGGAGCACTCCGCTACCATTGCATTTACCTACAGCGCAAGGTATTCTAACTGATGTGTCAATTCTAGGAATACCGGCACTTCTTAGTAGACTATGTACCTGTTTTCTGTGTGTCTCACGTGTAGGCGATCCTGGTTTAGCTCCGTGATAATTTCCTAAAGCAGTTCTTAGCTTACCCAAGTTATCATCAGACATGTCTTCGGAGTTACCCAATGGCTCAAATTTTGGAGCTTTGGCTACTCTAGCCGCTCTTTCTTTGCCAATTCGGTCTAATGTTTTGTCTAACTTTTTACTTATTTGTTTCCAGCTAGGTTCTCTCTTTTGACCTGAGTCTTTGCGGGCCTGGGTTTCAGCAGTTTTTCCAGTAGTAGGATTTACTACTGTTTGTGCTTCCTTTTCAAGTGCGGCTGAATCGGCATCACTTATTTGTTCAAATTGTCTTCCGCCTTGGCGTAGCGTTTCTGATACAGCATTAGCTTGCCTGTTAGCACTGGCTTTGCGCTGGCCTTTAGCGATTACAGACGCATTTGTAACAGGTTTAGAAATTGGTGTGCGAGGCATGATTATCTACTTGGGTGGTCTTTTTCAAGTCTTCTAGTGGTCCTAGCGTTTAGTTTACGAGCGCTCTTGTCCGCCCCTCTGGCGGCAGCATCGGCTAATTTAGCAGCAACTGGGCCTACAACTTTGCGGGCAATTACTCCCGCACCTCTTTGCTTAGCTTCTGATTGGACTCTTTTGTCTTTTACTCTTTCAGACTGTGAGTTAAACGTCTGTTCAGTGCCGTCATCGAATTTGTGCTTGACAGCAGTAGGATTTTCACGTTCGGGATGGAATTCATACATCCCCTTGTCACTAGCAAGTGTTCTAGTACCTTCACTGTCTGTACCTAAATCAAGTATGCTACCGTTTCTGCGGTCATGAAAAGTTGCCATAATCGTTTTTACTTTCCTGGATTGACCTTGTTAGGGTCTTCGCTGTTAATAAACCCATAGTTCATGTATGGGTGTAGACCAGCGCGGTTCTGCGCTACAGTCTGGTCACCCTGTCCAGGTGCCACGGTTGTGTTTGGGCGGCGCTTACGGTACTTACCGTCAGTTGCGCCTTCTTGTAGGCTCTCGTTCTCTGAACGTGACTTATTTACTGCCATGGTTATCTCCTTAAACCATCTTATCTTTAACGCGTTTTATTGCCTTACGTCTGGAACATGACGGGCAAAGGTCCGAGTTAAGTGCCTGAACTGGGTTTAAAATAAGACCGCAGGACGTACACCCTTTATCCCCATTATAACTTGTACGGTTAATATTGTCTGGATATGGTGTAGGATATTCTGTCCCATCGCCTGTAGGGTCTACAAATCTAAGGTCCATATTAAGTATTTCCTAACGCGTTTGTGCTCGTAGACTCGGTGGTTGTAGGCTGCTGTGAGTAGTCTACGCGAGTCTGTGGTCTGCCAGTAAGTTCCACGATATCCTGAATACCGTATTCGTTTACCTCATACCCAAATCTTTGTGGAAATAACTGTACCTGGGGCAGCGGTGGACGGACATAACTTTGTATCTCTTCGGCCGTCATATTGCCTATTTCCATAGCCTGTGAAACTAAACGCTCACTATTGCTGGCAAATGGTCCAATATACGCTTGAGGAGGCATAGCAGCTTCTTTGGGCACACCTACTGGCTTATCCCATGCTCTATATCCATATTTACCATCGGGTCTATTAGGCATTATGGTCCTTACCGTGGTCAAATTCAGTTAGTCTTCCGACTGCCGATTCTTTTTTAAGTTCGCCGCCATGTTTAAAACCTGCTGCTTTTAGCCCATTTACAATAGTTTCGTGCTTTACCACTTCACCGGCGTGTTCGGCACTATCTAAATGCTGTTTTTCTCCCGCAGCAATATAGCTACCGGGTACGCCAGGTATGGCATTTTTGTCTTCGACCATTTCTTTGGCCTCGCCGCAGTGTGCGCATTTAATATGTATTTTTGTTGGCATTAATTAGGCCCCGTAACTGCTATTTCCCATACCAGTATTAAACGCTTCATTACGTCCTTCTGGTTTGGCTACGACTGCTCCGTCTGCTTTCTGAGCTTCTTTATCTACTGACCTATCGGTCAGTGTTCCGACTGATGGATTATCCATACTAGCCTCTTACTTCACGCTGTGCTTCATTAGACATTGCAGCATCTTGCTGACCTATGCTAAATGAACCTACGCGTGACTCTGCCCCACTGTTATCGGAACCCTTACTTCCGCCGCCCATATTTGGCATCATTCCGCCAATATTACCTAGCTTGCTAAGTAATCCTCTACCACCAGCGGCTGCGCCACCTTCGGCAGCGGCTGCTCCACCAGCTGCGGCTGCTCCTTCTCCCGCTACTAATCCTTCGGCTAAGGGTGCTAAAAATGCCATTTTATCTCCATTGCGGGCTTAGGCCACGTAGCTGAGTCTTGCGGACTTCATTCATTTCTAGTGGCGAACTGGAACGGGTGTTTGCCTTGCCGTCATTTACAAGGTGTGGTGCAGGTGCTAATGAAAACGCTGGTGCAAAACGTGGTACTGGTGCACCCTTTTTAGCGGCTGCCATTTGTCTTAGTATTCCACGGTTCTCTGCAAACTCTTGCGGCAGGTAGTAATCACTCGGGTCAATGCGCTCGCCGCGATGAACGCCGCGCTGATAACCACGTTGCGTTTGGCGCACTTTTAGGCCATTTAAGACCTGCTCAGATACGCTATTAGGGCGTCCACGATCATCGCGGCGAGTTCTGATTGTGCCTAAATAACCATCTGGATATTCTGCTGATGGTTCACGACCAACACCCATACGTAAGTAATCGAGCTCAGAGCGAGCGACAGGTACGCCTCCACCACCATAGGTAGTGTAGGTGCCATATAGACCATTGGCACCCAAGCTTTGGACGTTTTGACTTGGCATACCTATAGTTTATTCGTTATTTAATTAATATGTGTTCTAAACTCTTGTCCCATAAATACTGCCCAGTCATCTAGGATTGGGACTGATAATAGGGTAAATTCGCCTGTGTCTTTGTACCAGGCAAATCCGACTCCCTGCTGCCAGTTTTCCCAGTATTTAACTGGCTTCTCATTAGGCGTAGCTCCACCCTTGACGCTAGGTACGGAACCATCTATACGACATAGACATCCGGGGCTAAACGCAGCATTACGGGCTGGTCCTGTACTGGTGTGATTTGTGTGGTACAACATTTCAATACGGTGTATGTGTCCGTAAATTACGGAAACATGGTGGTTTGAATTAATGTACTTCATGGCGGTGCTACCGGCCGAGTTTACTCTATCGCCGTGGATACAACGAAGGTTCTCGTTCAACCAGTATTCGCCGGCTGGATATCCGCTGGCATAGTTAATACCCAGTTCATCCATCCGCAATAGATGCGGCAAACTGTTTACTGGCCACCCATCTACGCCTGTACCGGCCTGTCTCATAGTTACTACCGCTGGGGCATTTTCCGCTAAGTACTTATAGATACGGCAATCGTGGTTACCTTCTAGGAATACAATTTCCGCGTCTGGTACGGTTGCGCGCTGTGCGGCTAGATACTCGTATCCACGCTGGATAGCTAGGTTAGTCGAATTCTGGAACGCAATCTCTTGGTGGTGACGGCTTTGTGCCGGAAGGTCTAGGGTGTCACCTAGATTAACTACAGTGTCAACGCCAAACTGCTGATGTGCATAATTTAAAATCTGTAGGGCAATATCAATTGCTTTTTCTGAATGGAACTCAATCACAGTTCCATCCTCGTACACACGGTATCCAATCTGTGTGTCCGGTAATAGTGCAGCCAGTTTCCATTCGTTTTTACCTTTTTTAGGTTTGATAATGGTAGATGGCTTAATAGTCATCTTTTGGGCTTGCAACAATGGAAACTCTTTTAGCGGGTCCTTACGCAGTAAGGCGGCTAATTCTTTGGCTAAGCTGTCGGACAAGTGCAGGTTCCTCTCATGTGGTACGTAAATGACGTACGTTTAAATGGTATATCTGGATGGTACTTTTTAATAAGGGCCATGGCCTCAGTCATATTTAGATTTGGGCTAGTCTTTAACACGGCAAAAACTTCTTGAAACTCGGCATCTTGATTCTGCACCCAGACGCCAACCACACAACCTGATACGGCCGCTCTTGTGGCTAGTGCTTTTAGTTCTTCAATTAGCATATATCTTCTCCCGACTACGCGTAGTTATACTGTACCACACAATGACGTGGCATATCACGATTATTGTCGATAACACTCACTTTGTCAAGTCATAAAAAAACCCGCCTTTCGGCGGGTTCTTTTTGTCACTAATTAGTTGTGGTCAGCAACGCCGTCTGTAAAGTTTGGAGCAGTACGGTTGATAGCTGCTTTGAATAGACGACCATTACCCTGGGTAGGGCCAATCTGTGGGTCTTTCCAAGCAGGCATCTTAGCAGGGATACCATGCTGGCTCTTGCTAGTTACCTGTACACGCGGCTTGATAGCAGGCTTGCTTCCTAGATTGCTACCAGATGCTGTGTTCTTTTTCTTTACCAGTTTGCCTCTTTCAGGCGCTCCTGATACGTTTTTAGCTTTAGCATTGCTGGTACCCATAGTTGGGAACTTGCTGTTTGGTTGGTCCATAAATTTACCTCTTTGGCCTAAGATGGTTGATACTACAACGATACAGGGTATTAGTTAAATATGCTTAATTAACTGAACTTACTTTAAAAACAATTGCGCTAATACTTTCGCCGTTAATTTCTACGGACTGGAACCCTGGAACACACACTAGGCTGATTCCCCTAGGTGCAGTATATCCACTGGCGATTGCGATTGCTTTTACAGCCTGGTTAACTGGGCCCGCGCCTACGGCACGGATTTTACAGCTACCCTTCTCATAAATAGCGTGGGCAATGGCTGATGCCACTGCTTGCGGGTTACTAGATGCACTGACGCGCAAAATGGCATCATCTTGTGATTCGGACATTATTACCTCTGATTATAGTTAGTACTCCCGTACTTCTACTATAAAGGTAAAATAACCTTAATTTAGGCCCAATCCAATTTTTCTCGGATATCTGGAACAGACCCGATTTCACGGTTATCCCAGTCTCCATCAAGTACCATAAGGGCAATAATGGCGTAATTGGCCATGTCTATAAAACTGTCCCGGAGGCTTTCATTTTCAGGGGTAGCGCCACTGTCATACAAATGGTTGATTCTAGCCAGCTTATCGTGCATACGAACTCTAAGGCCGTTCAAAGGGCCGCCAGGACTATCGCTGATGTTCTTTGGTCCATAATCTTTGTGTTTCTTAACCAATAGTTGCTCAGCTTCTAGGAACTTAGCTGACAGGGCTGACTCAAAGTTTTCGTCAATAATCTGCTGCTTCAACTCTTCTGTGGTGGGGCCAGCTCTACGGATAAACTCTTTTGCTGCTTCTGACAAGTTCTCAAATGAACCTGGGTCTCCTAGTGCCATATTATTCTCCTTGTTCTTTGTGGCATGGGCAGCCGCAGGTTTTTTCTGTGACTGTACCCATTGATAACTTTACTACTTTTGGGCAGGTAGTGTGGTGCCCGGTTATGCACCAACCAGTGTACGTAGTGCCAGATAAATTGTTACTCTTCATCTTCTTCTAAATCTAGTCCAGATATGGTTCCGGCCAGTACATAAATTCCAGCTACTATTACAGTGGCAAAAACGATCACTGCTAAAATCAGCACCACTGCTGCGAATATTTCCAACATCTTTAATCCTTAAGTTCTCGTATGAATTGTATAATTATATGCGCATCGCACCCATTATTGCAAGCGTCAGATTTATGTGGTGCGCCATCTTCTATAAGTTTAGCTATCCTTGCGCGTTCATCTTCTTTGGTTGTTTTTAATTCTTTATTTTGACGCTTTATAATTAGCCAATAAGTAGCCAATATATACGCAAACATTCTCATAGCAAACGAGTACCGTCTTTTTGTTGTAATAAACGCGTTCCACATTAGGGTTTTTCCCTGAAGTTAGGGCTTTTAATTTTTTGCAGAATTTCTTTTTCGTACTCTAACTTGCCCTTGCCGGCAGCTAGCATAGCTAATGCGTACGAGTCTGCGGCGTTATCGTCATTAAACTCTACGCCCCACTTTTTATACACGCTCAGTAATATTTGGTTTTTCTGCACGCCGGTACCTTTGCCAGTTATATATTTTTTCAAAGTAGTTGGAGGAATAATGTACGGGTATTTTCCCTCGTAGTTATCTAACTCGTTGTAGCAAACCAGTTTTACTATTGCACCTAGTTCACCTAACATGTGGGCCATTGTGGTGCCAAAGGCATACCCTTCCATAGCTACTACAATTGATTTTGCATCATAAGCGACGTCTTCTAATATCTCCGTAAGTTTTTCTTGAATCCAAACTAAACGGTCTATGTGCATATTTTCTGCTTTGAATACAATTGTCCGGTAATCATCTGGGTTATCCGTATCCAGAAGTGTGATGCCAAATCCGGAATAGGACTGGTCTATGCCGACTGCGATGTTGATTGACGAGGTAGATAGGCCACGCCCAAACACTTTGTCTTTTGCCATTAGATAGTAAACTTACGACTTCTGGTCTTAAAGTTATCGCCTGATGTTCTACGGGTTAGCTCACGGCTACATACGGCAGTACTGCGCTCGTAGTTGTTTACCATGGTCTCTAGCATTTTGCGGTATGAATATTTAACCAAAGCTTCTTGGCGAATATCTCCTAACGTAGGGTCACCATCAACTAAGGCCTTAATCATAGTAACAGTGGTCTTAGAATTAGCGCTCTGATGGCGCAACATGGCTTCTGACTCAGCGTAGTCTTTGTTTCGTTCCGCGTCTTTTTCATCAATGATTGCACAAGCTAGCTGTGTGTTTAAGAAGTCGCTATACGCCGACAGATGCGTGTACAAACGCATTAGGTCTTCATCATCTAGTTCAGTGATATCGGCTGGAAGTTTTGGCCGTGGAATAGTTGTTTCACGGTCTACAGTTAGACCTTGTTCATCTAGCATGTCTAAGATGTACTTGCTAGTGTCGTTTGTGATTAAATTTGTCATTCGTTGAATCCTCCGCATTGCTTGCACTTTAACGCCCCACCGACATTACAGTCTGGCGCGATGTTTCTAGATAGTGAGTCTACCACAAGTTTTGCACCATCGATAATTGGCTGGATTGCCCAACCGTCCTTACGCACAATAAATTCTTTAACATCCTGCGTAGGTTTTGCTTCATAAATAAGCACAGCTTCCTGTGGTACATCTGTACGACCAGATAACTCTAATACTTTCATGTACAACTGTACCTGGGCAACATGTGTCTCAAATGGCGCTTTAAGATTTTTCCATGCTTCTTCAAAGTTTTGATCCGAAGCAAACCAATTTGACCGGTCGTACCACATAAATGTGCCGGCACCTACCGATTTAATTTCAAGCATTAGGTCATCGCCAAAACCTTTTAGCCAGCCATCTGAATGACCGGTAATCATAAGTTCAGCATTTTCTACTGGGACTTCTTTGTATTTAACAGGAAGCCCACAAACTTCGCACTCATTAGGGCTTAGGGCCCAAAATTGATGACGCTGCTCTTTGTCAGGGTGTTTGCATTCCCAAACACCATATAGTTTGCCCATATCTCTAAACCAGTTTTGCCACGTGGCGTGGATACCGTGACCTTGTGCGAAAATAAGTTCGCGTTTAAACTGACGAGCTTCTGCAGTTGGGTGATTACCTTTTAAATGAAAGTACGATGCACGATGGCACCAGTACGGACTCACCATGGCTGATGGGTGCAGCCCATCAAACGAACGTGAGTTATCAATTGGCTGTGATAGTACAAATCGTTCAACTTTGCTAATCACTCTAGTAGTTGATTTACCTGCATCTACAAAGTTTTTCAATGCGCCGGCAGGTAGTCTTTTTAATTTTTTATCTGGCATGTTTTATTTCCTCCATTGAAAAACATACCACACATTGTCAAGTATGTCTACTAGCTTTTTTTGCAAGCTTTTCTAGTGTTGTTCCTTGCTTTTCTGCCTTACGTTTTAAGGCATTTCTTTCTCGGTGACTCATTCCGCCCCAGATGCCGTGTACTTCTTCATCTCTATCAGCAGCCATCAAGCACTGTAATCTGACCGGGCATTCACCCTTACCGTCACGGCCAAAGCAGATGGCCTTAGCTTTATCTGCTATTGGTTTGTACTTTTCT
>Ga0214917_10006393_pt1 | contig 12234 bp, 25 predicted proteins | sample LL_1208_BB_MetaG_FD_177983 | JGI IMG/M metagenome (GOLD analysis project Ga0214917, IMG submission 177983) | Freshwater microbial communities from Lake Lanier, Atlanta, Georgia, United States - LL_1208_BB | ecosystem: Environmental > Aquatic > Freshwater > Lake | place: USA: Georgia | collected...
GTTGCCGAACTGTTTTCACTCACACTCCTGACCGGCCCTCACAAAAATTTAAGCCTTGATTGGCCTTTTGTGCGTGCGCCCTTCTTGCCATTGCACGCCAAGCAACACGCCTGCACGTTCCATTCGGCATCATCGCCGCCTTTTGACATAGGAACGATGTGATCAATGGTTGCATTGCGATGGTGAGGAACCAACGTTTTCCGATTAAAAGTCCATTTGCGACGCAAACAGCAGTTGCACAACTGGCACTTCCATTGATCTCTAACAAAGATTTCATTGCGGCAGTATTTAACGCGAAGCACTCCGTATTTCTTTGCTCGTTCCGCAATTCCTTTCGTATGCGTCCTTTGCTTGTTGTGCGCCTTGCGCCTGCACCTTTTGCACATTGACCCTTTACGGCCTTGCACTCCAACTCGGTTGTGCTGTACGCCACACACTCGACAGGTTTCGACGTGCTCGTATTTAGCGGCACACGCAATAGAACAAAATTCCGTATGATCTCTCGCATGTTCTTTCAGAGGTCCGCCGCAATTCTTGCACGACTGCCACGCACTTACCTTTCTCCATAGCAAGTCGGCTTGCTCAAATTGCTTTTGCATTGCCGCTTGAATTTCAGCGTGCATTACTTCAGATGGCATTCGCAATCCTTGAGCTTTTCGCTTTCGCAAATCTCCTAACTGTTGGCCAGTTTTGTCCCACGCGACAATTCCTTTCCGCCGTGATTCATTGAAGCACTTCCTGCCGCAATGATCGTGCCGTCGTTCCTTGACGGGCTTGCCGCAATTCAAGCATGGTGGCATTGCTTGGCCGTGCACTTGCACGCATTTACGAACGCCCTTGCGATACTGCAGCATGTGCTTTCGTCGCCATTTGCGCCGCCGTTCTTTTTTGCATGCCGGCGAGCACACTTCTGCATTTTGTTTGGCTATGTCAGGCGTAAACGTTTTGTGACACTCAACGCATTGACGTGGATGACTGGACTGATTCCATCTGCCTTGCTTGCGGGCGTTGCACCGAGCAACTTTGCAGCAGTGCGGGCACGAAGCACAGTTCTTGCCGGTGGCAGTAACCCAGTCTGAACCACACTTAAAACAAGACATGGTTTCCTCCGTGCAATTCACGATACAGAAACCGTCAAGTTATCTTTTGCGGCTCTCACGTGCCGTTTTGCCTGAATGGCACCGCAGGCACAACGTCTGCCCATTCTCCAGATCGTAGCGTGCCCCACCTTGGCGTATCGGCACGATGTGATCCGCCTGCGCCTCTCGCTTATCCCCACACACGCGCCCGCATGCCCTGCACGTCCAGGCGTCCCGCGTCAGCACTGCCAGCCGCCACGCCTTGTGGGCCTTGTCGCAATAGCCTCGAGCCGCTGCGTTGGGCCTAGCCGTGTCATCCCGCCGCATTCGGGCACGGAACCGCACGGGCTGGTGCATGGGTATGCGGCTTGGCACGGCTCACCCCACTGGCGTATCTGGCGGCAGCATGGCGACGGCGTCCTGCCACGGCATCACCTCAACGCTCGACAGGAGCACGGCCTGGTCGGCCGCCTCCCACATCGCGTGCAGCAGCCCGCCGGGCATTACCTCGGTGAGGATGTCGCCGCAGAGCATGAGCCGGCCGTCGGTCAGCACGCGAGGCATCGGGACGCAGTTGGGCGAGCCGTGCAGGGCGTGCAGTTCTGCCAGCCGCTGGGCGAGCGCGGGCGAGAACACGAGCGCCCACTGCTGGGCGTCCTCATAGGTGATCGGCAGCGTGATGTCGGCGAGCGTCACACGTTCCTCGTCAGCGCGGTCTGGAACGCCTGCATGGCCGCATAGAACGCCGACGCCTGCGCAACAGTCATGCTGGAGCCGATGCTGTACGCGGCGATCCTTGCGTTGCTGTACGAGCTTGATCCGGTGCTGCGACGCAGAATGTTGATGTCCACTGTAGTCGGCAACGCAATAGACGAACTCGTCGTGCTCGTCGATCCGCTTTGGCTGCCGTTGACAAAGACTCGCCTATCGTTCACGGCACTTGTAACGCCCAGCACATGCCCTGTCGGATTGCTGACGGCAGACAACACAAAGCCTGATCCATTATCGGATGCAAAATATGCCTCACTGGTCGTAGTTCCGCGCGAATAAAGCGACAATTCTGCACCGCCTGACGTGACGAACGCGCCAAGCAACGGCGGAAACGTGCCGGAAGTCACTGCGCCCGCGACGTATGCCGACAGGTGAGCACTGCCCACCGTTAGCAACGTCGGCAGGAATCCTGTCGTCAGATACTTCGTGCTGCCGTTGCCCTGGAGACCACCCGACGATCCTGTTTCGTTGTAGTCTCCAGACACGAAATTTACGTTGGTGTCGGTGGTGGCGCCGAACTGCATCATGCCCAGCGAAGGTGCCCGGTACAGCGGCACCACAGCGGATGCGAGTCCGGTCCCGCACAAAAGATTCAGTCGGAAAAACTTGTTGCGAATCCCGGCCGCATCAATCGCCCAGCAGAAGCCGGACACGGCCTGCAAGGTGGTAGCCGACACGCTGCCCGAGTTGGTCGTCACGCGAGAAGACCAGTCGGCGGCGTCGGGGTGGATACCGCCGACGTTCGCAATGCTGGCACGGCGAGCGACCGAGACGCGGGCGACGCTCATGTGATCTCCGAGCCGTAGAGCGAGAATGCCAGGTTCGCGGTCCCGGCATACACGGTCACGACATCGGTCGTCGCCAGAGAGATGCCGAGCGTCAGGAGGACGCTGTCGTTACCAGCGACCGAGGCGTCATACGCGAGGTAGTGCTTATTCGCCAGCGTTTCGCCGGCCGGGCGCACTGCGACACGGAACGTGGTGGCGCTGGTGCCGATGTTGCACACGCTGAGAGTCGACACGACGGCCGAGGTCGAGGACGGCACCGTGTAGAGCGTCGTCGCCGTCGTGGCCGACGGGTTCGACTGTCCCAAGACTTTGTAGGCTGCTGGCATGTCACATACCCGCTAGGAGGAATGGGTGGAGCGTCACCGGCAGACGAGACTCGCTGACGGTGCCGCTGGTGATCTGCGAGGCCGCCAGCGACACGGCGTCGCTGCCTGCGCTAGCGTGGCTGCTGGCGTGTGCGGTTGGCGTCCTTGCGTCGCTAAGCCTGCTGTCATTGCCTGCACAGTAGTTGGTTGAGCCGGTGCCCGCCGTGGGTAGGCCCGACACGGCAGCGGACGAAATGGCAATGGCCGTAGACCCGGCCGCAGTCAACCTGCCGTCGGCTCCGACGGTGAACGTCGCCACGCTTGAGGCTGATCCGTAAGAGGCCGCCGACACGCCAGAAGATGCGATGACGAGCGAACCGGCCGATGTCGTGAGCCCCGAACCGACCGACAACGCCACGGTCTTGGTGCCTGAGTCATACGTGACCGGTGCCGTGGCCGTAACCACGCCAGTGTCGCCCGTGTCGCCCTTTGCTCCTTGAGCTCCTGTTGCACCAGTGGCTCCGGTATCGCCTTTGGCACCCGTCGAACCAGTGGCACCCGTTGCGCCTGCAGCCCCGGTTGCACCCGTGGCACCAGTAGCCCCGGTAGCACCAGCCGGGATCGTGAAGTTGAGCACAGCCGCCGAGCTCGTCCCCACGTTCGTGACGCTTGCCGACGTGCCGGCTGCACCGGTCGTCACGCTGCCCACCGTGATCGTGGCGGCCGCTCCTGCGGCACCGTTGGAACCGCTGGGCCCGATGCCACCCGTGACGCTCACGTCGATCTGGGCTGCCGTCGTGCCCGCCGACACGTCGATCTGGTTATCGGTGACGCTGGCCGTAATCGGGCTGGCACCGGTAACGGTTGCGGAAATGCTTGCCACTAGATCACCTCGACGTATCCGGTGAGGGCCGTGCGGGTTTCATTGCCCTGCACCCATTGCATCTTCCAGCCGTAGGTACCTCGAGCCAGGGCAAGCGTCTGAGTGTCCGTCAGGCTGATGTTGTATTGCCCCGTGGCGGCCGAAACGGTTGTGACGGTCAATGCTTGCACTTGATCACCCGTCACGAGCGACGTGATGTTTGCGGTGACCGTGTAACCGGTGGTCACGATGGAAAAATCCACAAGCGCGGCCACATCGTCTCCGCGATTGAAGGACAGGTTCAGCGTTCCCGGTGTCTGGTCGTACGTGGGCATCACTGTGGCTCCGGTGCTCTGACGTTAACCGACTTGTCACGCATCTGGGGCTGGAGGGCGTAGAGGAGTTTCGTCTGCTCGGTGATCGCCACCGAGATTTCCCGCTGCGTCTCGCCGAGTTGTTTCACGAATGCCCGGTGCTCATCTACGAGCGGCAGCAGCACGTCGTTGCGAAGGATCCATCCGGCCGCCAGGGCAACGAGGACCGGGAATCCCCATCGCTCCATGATCCCGAAGGCGGTCTCTTTGGCTGCCTCAGTCACGGTTCCGCACCTCCGACATCATCTGTCGCATTGCCGGCGGGTTCTCGCTCCGCTCGAGCGACCACCTCAACATCAGCTTCACGATCTCTTGGACGAGCGTGGCGATGACGATGCTGAGAATGATGCCCATTCCGTATTGCTGGCGGTACGCGCGATCCACGGTTCTGGTGTAGTGCTTTCCGACAACCTGTGATTCGCCAGCGTCGCACTGCTCCAGCACCTCCAGCGGCCAGTTACGGATCGCCACGGTCACGATGCGATTCACGACACGGCGGCCCGCCAGCCCACGCTGCACACGGGGCAGACCGTCCCACACGTGGCTGACGAGCTCGTCACGGGTCATGGCTTTTTGCCGGTTCCGTTGCAGTCGGGGCACTTGATCTTGATGGCAGCCCGGTCGCCGATGAATCCGGTGCCTTGGCATCGCTCGCACTTGTCGCTCACGGGCGTCGGCGGAATCTCTTGCCGCATCTGCAGCACCATGCGGGCGGTTTCGCACGCCAGATCTGCACTGATCCCATCGTCAGGCGGCATGGACGCCGCGACGCAACCGGACACCAGCAGCAGGCACACAAGAAAACGCATCACAGGATTCCTCGCAGCCAATCGTCGGGGAGTTGCCGGGGCTTGAAGCCCTCAAAGCCGGCAAGACAAAACGAATCGTCTCCCGAAACCATGCGGTCAATCACCGGGAACTCGACCCAGCCGCCGCTGAACTGGAACTGCTTCGGAAGCGTGGTGTCGGGATTGCCCGTGTAGCAGTCACCCCACGAGTTCTCCACGTAGATCGCCGGGCGTGGCTTCCATCTCAGACCTATGGCCATCTGGCAATGAGCCCAAGACCCCGAGGGCGTCATGTAGCCCCCGACGCCTTCGACGCTCTTGAGCGTCATGGAAAACCCGACGTTGGCACAGATGGCCGTCGGGTAGCCCGAGGCCAGCCCCTTGGCGATGTCCGTGGCCGAGCGGACCAGTGCGACGTTCTGCACCTTGTGCTCACGTGCAAACGGCTCGAGCTCGTCAGGCACACCATCCCGGCCCCACGCTTTTTCCAGCGTGCCGCTCTGCTGCGTATACAAAGCCTTGCCGTATTGCTGCCCGAGGTGCAACGTGCCGAACCGGTTCACGGCCTTGGCCGCTGCACCGCCATACGAGCCGTCGCCACCGTAGTTCTTTTGGCCCGACACCTCGACTCGGCTGAACCCGTAGACCGACGCACACAGCGTGTCGCCGCCGTACGCCTCGGGCTCGTTGCGAAGCACGACATCGCATGCGGCCAGCACGTCCACCGACAGCGACCAGCCCCACCCGACGCAGCTGCCAATGGTCTGGGCTCCACGCTTCCAGCCGGGGTTCACGGACAGCAGGGCATTGCCCAGAAACACGTCCTTGGATTCGTCCAGCACCAGATCGGGCCCGGCCTGGGCGAGCGTCGGCTTGGCGAGCGTGGCGAGAAACGCCGCTGTGCCTTCACGGTTTGGCTGGTAGCCGAAAAGCGGGACGAAGCCGGCCATAGGTCACCCTTTGTTTTGGCCAGCCCATGCAATCGCTTTGGCGAGCTCGACGTATCGGGCTCGCAAATCTGCGGTGACAGGCACCACGTCCTTGCCCACCACCTGGCCATAGGCAGCCTCGACGGCCTGCCGCAGCGGCTCGTTAGATCCGGGCGTGTGCTGCCCGATACGCCGCCACGCAATGTCGAGCGCCAACGCCGTGAAAGCCCGCAGGCTGCGGGTGTCGGTGAACACCACCTCCGTGGTCACAGCGTCACCGGCCACCACCACGCTGGCCTTCGTCCACGTCTGAGCCCACAGCAACCGGTCACCGGCGGGCAACGACTTCACGGCCGCTGCAATCGGGGCGACCACCGCCTGCATCTCCACGCTGGGCTTCTCCACAACGATGGTCGGTACCGCCCCATCCGGCAGGCGCGGCATCGGCACCACGCCCCACGCGGCAGCGATCAGCAGGACGACAGCCGCCAGCCGGCTCAGGAAGCCGGCTTTCGTTTTTGCGGTTTCCAACGCACGGTACGCCGCTGCGGCGATTTGTCCCCGGTACGGAGCCATCGCCAGAACCAGCGCCAGACCGATGGCCGCGCCACGAATGATGATCTCGACATTCACCGCGCGGCCTCCACTTGGAGCAGCAAGAACCGCACGAGAGCCTCGCCCTGCGGAGTTTTCAGAATGTCGGCCAGCATCTTCACCAGCTGGTCGTCCACTTTCGCATCGGTCTTCGACGCCACCCATTCGGCGGCCTCGGCGATGACTAGACCCTTTTTGTACGGGTCAGCCGTCTGCACGAACCGCTGGGCATAGCCGACGAGCGGAGCCCACGCTTGCAGTAGAGCAATCTGCTGCCAGATGTTGAGGTTCGCACCGTACTTGTCGAGCTCGGCCGGCGTGGCTTCGTAGTTGGGCATGGCGTTTCTCCTTGCCCTGATTCTGCCCGCTCATGGTGGCAGCCTTGCAGCGGCTCACCATTCGATCTCGGCGGATTCCTCGTCAATCACATGCCGGGCTTCGTCAGAAACCGGGATTCGCCGCACGGTCACCATCTTGGTTTTGATGACCGCCCGATCCTCGCGCACGTCCTCGCTCCACGTCGCTTGGATTTCAAGCTTGGCTTTCTCGATCTCGGCCGGCGTCGGATCCCTGCGGCGTTCCGGTTTGACTCGCAACTTGCGGTCGTGCCGGGGCGGCAGTTTCCACACGTGTTTCAGCCGGATGACCTGATCACGGGTGATGTGCCAGCGCTGACACAGTGCCCGCATCGGCATGTGCGTCAGCCAGTCGGCGCGGAACGCCTGCACGTCAATGGTTGCCGTGTTGCCCTTCATCCAGCATCCATGCCATGACGCATCGCTGCGATGGGTTGAGGTACAAGTGCTGCCCCGTGGCACGCTCCACGCCGTCGTGGAATGCCACGTGCTCGCAGTCTGTCGTGCCGTCGTAGGTGCCCTGCAGAAACGCTTCGGTGCGGTAGATCACCATGCCGCCAAACGCTGAGCAGACCTTGACGGGCGGCGACCCCACGGGCGGAATCCACTGGTGTTTCCAGCCGCCCATTCCATGCGTGTAGTCGTCCCACGTTGAGTTAAGTCTTAGCGCCCAAGCGTCGTAGTGCACCCACCCTTTGCCATAGAGCGGCTGATTGCCTTCGCCAACCATCAACTGCGGATGCTCGAGCAGCGACACGCTTGCCATGCCGTAGGCACCCTGCAATTGCACGAGCCAACCAAACCCATTGAGAACGCCAGCGTGCGACCAGCCGCCCCACTGGTCCCAATCAATCGCTACCACGTAATCGCAGTCGGCAGCGTTGTCACGCACCCACCGCTGGCAGGCGTCACGATATTCAGCCAGGGCGATCGTGCGTCGGCCGGCAAACTCGGTGGAAAACTGCTGGCGGCCCAACGCCTGACTGGTGAACGTGGCCTGCGGATACAGCGCGCAGTAATCAATCAGAACCTGTTCCGTGGCATCCGTGTTGTCGTTCGTTTCAATGTGCAGCCGCCACGACTTGCAGAGCGGGGCGAGCAGCTGCAGCCGCCCGAGGTTCTCAGCCAACCGGACGGCACAATTGCGAGCCAGCCCGACGAATGCCACGTTGGCATGCGCCAGCCGTTCAGCGCCTTCATCGCACCGCTGCTGAAACGACGGGGCAAAGTGTTCCAGCGGATAAATCAGATAGTCGGGAATGTTCATGGTCGTCCTATTGCCCAGCAGTGCCCAGGGTGTGCGGCGGCGTGCGGATGCGGCACGTGCTCAACGGTTTTCCCCAACCGCTCAAGCTCGTCACGGACTGCGTCAAACGTGTCATGGCATTCCACGACGAACGTCGTCCTCTGCCACAGTTCTGGCGAGGCGGCAGACAGCACCACGACTTCTGCACCTTCGATGTCAATCTTCACGAAGTCGGCACCGCTAGGGCACAGGCCGTCCAGCGTGTATGCCGCCACGACAGCCAGCTCCTGGATCGGTGCGGCAGCGCAGCCGATCGCACCAATCGGATGCGCCGCCAGCAGCGATGTCTGCTCCGACAACGGCCGCTTGTAGATCGTCACCTCGCCCGTGTAGTTGCATGCGGCACCGTGGATCGCTTTCACGTTGGCAGGCAGATCCCGGCACAGTCCGGCGTAGGCCCGGTCGTCGGCTTCGACTGCAATCACCTGCGAGAAGGCGGACGCCAGCGGTCGCGCCCACATGCCAACATTCGCGCCGATGTCGATGGCGATTTCGGCATTCACGCCGTTGAGCGAATGCAAAAGGCAGTCTTCGACGTTCATTGGATTCGCACCGTGGTGCGTGCTTCAGTGCCGTATGACTTTTCCTTCACGCTCCGCCGCACCTGCGTATCGTCTTCCCACGCGACGCCGTTCAATGAGTCGAGCACGGCCTTTTCTAGATTGTCGATGTCGGGCCGAGGGAGCCGTGGAGCGTCTGGCTTCAGCCCGCTCTTATTGCTGTGCGACTTCGGCCGGGCAAACACAAAGTCGATTACGACCTCAACAGGGTCGCCGTGGACGCCGGCACCAGCTGCTCGAGCGGCTTCGGCAATCGCGGCCCGATACGCATGCACCGGATGTGTCGCCGGCACATACGCTCGAGCAAACCCGCCACGAGTCGAGACGCGCGGCCTCGGCTGCGGCACAGGATCGCCTAGAACGGAAAACGTGATCGCCATGCCCGCATGGTGGCGAGCGTGTCAAGCGTGGGGCGTTATACGGAAGTGGGGGGTTATACGGACAGTAGAAATACAAGTTCTACGCCTACTCAAAAACCGACTCTGGGTCATTTACGTCGAACCAATCCGCACACACAGCAAGCGTTCGCTCCGTGTCGTCCTGCCAGACGCTGTCCTCGCCGTTCCAGCAGTAGTCGCCGCACGGCTCGGCATTCCGTATGACGGTCGCGATTGCCTTGCGCTGAGCGTCTGTGAGCGAAGCCATCAGCCTTTCAAGGTCAACGCTGCCTCGCCTCTGCCCGCCGCAAAAGAACTCGTAAATGCCCGGCGTAGAACCACGCGATCCATCGGACATCTCATTTACCTCGTCTGTCATGGTGGCTCCTGTGTTCGATGCCGCTGATCGCTGGCGTTCTCAGGCCAGCCGTTTCAGTAGCGAGCGAAGCGTAGCCGCTGACTGCTCGCAATCGCTGTCCGAGTACAACTCAAGCCGCTCTAGCCCGTGTTGGATGGCGTCAATTTCATCGTCATTGAGCGCTGACTGCGGCTGGCGGTAGAGCGGCACGACCATCCAGCCCCACTCTCTGGCGGCGGCGTCTGCCTGCTCCTTGAGCGCGTAAACGGCGGAGCTTTCGCTGCCGTCGGCGGCAACGGCGAGCCATGCTGCGGGGGTTCTTTTGTCAGTCATCGCCGCACCTCTGGCGGTTCTGGCAACGGCATCCAGTGGGTCGGGTCGCTGTATCTTTTTGCGTCCTCGTACTCTCCGGCGTCTGGGCTGCATCCAAACCAAATCCTGTGGCCGCTTTTTGACACTCCAGCGTTGATCGTCAGCGTCACGCCGTCTTGCTTGTCGTATCCCAAAACCATGACGCCCTCTTCCGGCAGCCGTTCTGTCACCGGAATCCACTGCGACCGCAGGCGCTCAATCTCGTCTGCTGCGTACAAGCACAGCGTCTCAGAGCTACTGTCGTCGTCACTTTGCTCGCGGAGACGAATAACAATGTCGTCGGATTTCATCACGCAATCTCCCTCTCTGGGTCTATACCAGTAGGTTCGAAAGGCTGCGGCCTATCGACTTCGCCACGCGCGATAGCCTCCAAGCTATCGGCAACGTGCCGGATGCGGGCGACGAGTTCCGGGCCGATTTCGCGGGTCATCGATCCTCCTGTGCATGGGGGCAACGCGCAGCGGCTGGCAGCGGACGCCAGAACTCAACGTAGTAGCAAAGGTCGCGGCCAGTAATGTCCTCCCACCTGTTCCGCTGCATCTTGCCGCGATCATAAAAAGTCCGCTTGCGTCTGGCGACATTCATGACCACGCCGGATGACGAGAAGGATTGCACCAGCACTGTCCTGCCGATGCGTGGCAGGCTCTCCCGTGTCGGCGTCCAGCCTTGCTCGCTCATCGCGCCTCCCCCTCAGGCCGCACCCTGACGAGCAGCGACCGCAGCCCTGCATGGCCTGCACTGCGGCTCTGGCAGCGAACGAAGCTGGTCAACGATGTCCATGACTGATTCCTCCATTGAATTGCACCCGCCGCAGGCTGGCCTGCCCACGGCGGGCGATCTCATCCTACGCATGGCAGGCGAGTCTACGGTCACTTTGTGAACAGCGGCTTGCCTGTCACCTTCTCCCACAACTGGTCGATTCGCGTTTCATGCTGAATAAGCGACTCTGTCTGATCGTGCAACTGATGGCTCGTGCCTTGCTGCACCATGATGACCATATCCACGCGGTGCGAAACGACCGAGATGCGGTGCAACAGATAACCGCACGTTGCAGTCAGCCCGACATATGCACCAAACAGAAACGCTTTCATCGAACACCCCTGTCGTAGCAGTTACGGCAAAAGTGCCGATAAAACCAATCGTCCACTGTGCATCCGCATGAGTAGCAGCGACGAGGCGGCGGCTCTGGCTTTGGTGTCGTCTCCCACTCCGGCCGCAGCCTGACGAGCAGCGACAGCAGGATACCGTAGTCCTCCATGCAGGCGATCCGCCCTTCGGCCACAACGTATTCCAGTGCGTCGATCTCGGCCTCAGTGATGTTCATGTTCCAAATTCCAGAACGCGACCCCGGCGGGTTCGGCGTGCCGCTTTATCGGTGCGGTGCCTGCCCGCCGGGATCGCTGTGTCATGTTTCGTAGCAAAAAAACTGAGAACCAACGGATGCAGCGGACAGCGTTGCATCGTCTTTAGGCATGGTGAGTCCTTTCATCGCTGCCGCTGATCCTGCGTGTTCTCAGCCTAGCCGTTCCAGTAGCCCGCGAAACACCACCACCCTGTCTGGCTCAGGCCCGCCGTACCACTCAGCGTCCAACTCTCGCCCGATGGCCTTCTCAATCGCCTCCCGCTCCGCGTCGGTGAGCGTCGGGGCAAAATACAGCGGGGCGAGCGGAAGCGGTCGGTTGGTTTCGCCGAAAAGGCACTCTCGCGCGAGACTTATGGCCTCGTCCTTCTGGTGGTCCGCGAATGCCTCATAGACCGACAGATCGCCTGGCGGGCCGATAGTCACCGCCCACGCCGCCGGCTGAGAACCACGCATTGGAGCAGACCCGGCATCATCCTGTGGCATATCAGCGTCCTTTCTCGGGCTGCTCAATGCAGCCGTTATCACTCGTCAGCCACGCTCCGCAGCGACTTTGCCATGAGCCGCACCTCGTCCCTGCTGAACACCGCAAACAACTGGCCCGCCTCAAAGAAGCCGTCGCGCTGCTCGCATCGCAGGTCAATCGGTATGTCGGCCCCTTGCGTCTCGGCGGCGACCAGTTGCTCGTAATGCTCTGCGGAGTTGCCGCATTCAATGTCCCACAGCGGCCAGAACCTGAAGTCGTTCGCGCCGTGTATCGACTCTCCCTTGATGCACAACTCTCCAAACATCTGCGGTCGGTACTTGGCAAATACGGTTCCCTCCGGCATGGCGAGGAAGTCCTGAAGCCCAATGATTCTCATGCGATAACCACGCGATGCAGCGGACCCGCGATGCCGCCGTCTGGTTGCAGTTTCGTCAGCGGTCGCGGGCCGCTGATCGCAGCCGTTCTCACTTTGTTCGCTCCAGCAACGCGCGCAGCGTGGCGGCACAGTCGGGCCGTGATCCCATGTCCAGCACTACCGAGCAGAATCGAATCGCCTCCCGCTCCGCGT
>Ga0214917_10006394_pt1 | contig 12234 bp, 12 predicted proteins | sample LL_1208_BB_MetaG_FD_177983 | JGI IMG/M metagenome (GOLD analysis project Ga0214917, IMG submission 177983) | Freshwater microbial communities from Lake Lanier, Atlanta, Georgia, United States - LL_1208_BB | ecosystem: Environmental > Aquatic > Freshwater > Lake | place: USA: Georgia | collected...
ACGCCAACGACTAAACGGGGCAGTGACCGGAAAATCCATGTCAGATGTTGCTCCACAACTTGAGGGAATCTTGGCGGCATTCGGAAGAAACGAAAGAACCTCAACTGCGCTCATTATTTCCAACTTGATTGAAATGGCGATTGAAAAACCTGAAGAGAAAGTAGTGTTAGCGGGAACTGCAAACTTAGCGCGAGGAACCGGAGAATCAACCGATATTCACGGAATTCTCGAAGCTTTAGAGGAGCAAGTTGTCTTGCTACGACTATTGAGTGATGCCGGCGAGACGATGCGAGTTCGCATCGGTGAAGAGCAAGATGAATCAGGTCTCAAGCGAACGAGTTTGGTAACGATGGGTTATGGGATTGAAGGGAATCCACTCGGCGGCCTAGGAATTATTGGTCCTACACGAATGGACTACTCCTCTTCAATGTCTGCGGTCAATGCGGTTGCACGATATGTCGGCAGATTTCTCATGGACGTTCAATCATGAGCGATCACTATCAAGTTCTAGGCGTTGATCGAAACGCTTCACAAGATGAAATCAAGAAGGCTTATCGCAAATTAGCTCGCGAAATGCATCCTGATGTAAATCCTGACCCAAAGATTCAAGATCGTTTTAAGGAAGTCACCGCAGCATACGAAGTCTTGAGTGATCCAGATAAGCGAAGTTCATATGACCGTGGCGGAGATGGTTTTGGTGGATTTGGCGGAGGCTTTGGCGGCTTTAGCGACATCATGGACGCTTTTTTTGGGGGTGGTGGATCTCCCCGTGGTCCGCGGCCACGAATGCGTCAGGGCCAAGATGCGCTCATCAGAGTAACAATTGATCTGAACGATGCTTGTTTTGGGGTAACTCGAGAAATTGGTGTTGAAACAGCGATTATCTGTACCAAGTGTGGTGGAGATGGATGTGCTCCAGGCACATCTCCACGGAGTTGTGATATTTGTAAAGGCAGAGGAGAAATTCAGCAAGTAACTCGCTCGTTTATCGGCCAAGTTATGACATCACGTCCATGTGGTACTTGCCAAGGATTTGGAACTGTTATTCCCTCCGTTTGCAGCGAATGCGCAGGCGATGGTCGAGTACGCGCTAGAAGAAATCTTGATGTGAAAATTCCTGCCGGGGTTGAGACTGGTAATCGCATTCAATTATCGGGGCAAGGTGAAGTTGGTCCCGGTGGTGGACCTGCCGGTGATTTATATGTCGAAATTATTGTTGCTGAACACGATTATTTAGTGCGAGAGGGAGATGACTTACATATCGCTGTCTCAGTACCAATGACCGGCGCCGCGCTAGGAACCTCGATGACAATTCAATCTCTTGATGGCGAATTAGCTTTAGAAATCAAACCAGGAACGCAGAGTGGGCAGATCATTCCAATGCGTGGCAAAGGTATGACTCGCCTTCGCGGCGGCGGACGCGGAGAGCTTTACGCACATATCAATGTTGAGATTCCCACAAAGCTTTCGCGAAAACAAGAGGAGCTACTCAAGGAGTTTGCAGCAGAACGCGGGGATTCAGAGAAATCGAACAGAGTCACTTCTCGAGAGAGCGAATCCGAATCTGGTGGAGGGCTCTTCGGCAAGTTCAGAGATGCGTTTAGGAATTAATGCTTCCCGTCTTTTTAGTTGATTTTTTGCCTACAAGTGGCGACATCATTCTCGATGGAGATGAAGCGCGCCATGCAATTTCAGTTTCACGAGTCAAGGCGGGGGAGCGCCTTGCATTCACCGACGGAAAGGGTGCTCGAGCAGAAGTAGAAGTAATCGAGGTAATGAAGAGATCTCTTACGGCGAGAATTGTGATCCGCGAAGAAATTAAGGAATCAGAAACAAGTCTTACTGTTCTTCAGGCGCTCACTAAAGGTGACCGGGCGCGAGAGGCGGTCGAATTGTTGACTGAAGCTGGAGTCAATCAAATCCTTCCCTGGAGCGCAGCGCGATCAATCGGGCATTGGAAAGATGAAGAAGAATCTCTTGATAAATGGAAGACATGGGCCCGAGAAGCAACAAAGCAATCAAGGAGGAGCTGGATTCCCAGCGTTGAAAAACTCCAATCGCTAGATGAAGCGATTCAAAAATTTTCACAATTTGATCTAGTCTTACTTTTCCATGAAGGTTCACGTGAGAAGTTATCGACTGTGCTTCAAGGTAAACTCTCGAAGAGCGTTTTGATCATCATTGGACCAGAAGGTGGAGTCACCGAGGAAGAGAGCGAAAAAATTGTGGCTGCCGGAGCGAAGATTGTGAGTATGGGAAGACCAATCTTTCGTTCCGCGCACGCTGGCGCAGCTGCGCTTGCTGCAGTACAAACTGGATTGGGAATCTGGTAGAGATACGCCATGAACTGCCTATTCTGCTCGATTGTCGCTGGAGATATTCCAGCAAGTAAAGTGAAAGAGAATGACCACGTTCTTGCCTTTAACGATATTAACCCGCAAGCGCCAACTCACATCTTAATCATTCCTAAAGTTCATTATGAAAATGCAGGGGAACTTGCTGCAGCGGATGAGAAAGTTTTGAAAGAACTTTTTACTATGGCTAGTGAGATTGCTGAGGAAAAATCGCTTAATGGCTATCGCACTGTTTTTAATACTGGGGACGATGGCGGACAGACTGTTTTTCACGCTCATCTGCATCTCCTAGGTGGCCGAGAACTTCACTGGCCGCCTGGCTAAAGAGACTGGTTAAAGAAACTGGATAGAATTGCCCCAATGGATCGCATTGTTCTTACTCTTCCGTCAGATATCCCGAGCGTCGCCTTAACCGGCCCCAATGACTCTTATATTCGTACTTTAGAGAGCGCATTCCGTGATGTCGCAATTACGGTTCGTGGAAACGAAGTAATCCTTCGCGGTTCGGCTGAAGGAACTGAGCGCGTGAAGAAATTAATCCAGAATTTCCTAACCGTGGTACGTGCGGGACAGCCACTGAGTGATGATGCTGTCCGTCGCTCTATTGCGATGATCTTGGGTGACGGCAATGAAACTCCTGCTGAGGTGCTCACCCTTAACATTCTGAGCAACCGCGGGAAAACCATTCGTCCTAAAACTTCAAACCAGAAGAAGTATGTGGATGCAATAGATAAGCACACAGTGACTTTTGGAATTGGCCCAGCTGGTACTGGTAAAACTTATTTGGCTATGGCGAAAGCGGTTCAAGCTCTTCAATCAAAACAAGTTAATAGAATTATTCTCACTCGGCCTGCGGTTGAGGCTGGTGAACGCCTTGGATTTTTACCTGGAACGCTCCACGAAAAGATTGATCCGTATTTACGTCCACTTTTTGATGCGCTCCACGACATGCTTGATCCAGATGCAATTCCACGCTTGATGTCCTCAGGTACTATCGAGGTTGCGCCGCTTGCATATATGCGTGGGCGTACTTTGAATGATTCCTTCATTATTCTCGATGAAGCGCAGAACACTTCTCCCGAACAGATGAAGATGTTCCTTACCCGACTTGGTTTTAATTCCAAAATGGTGGTTACTGGAGACGTAACTCAAATTGATCTTCCTAGCCACCAGGAATCTGGCTTAAGCATCGTTCGCGATATTCTCGATGGAATCGATGACATCTCATTTATGGACCTAACATCCGAGGATGTGGTGCGACATAGATTAGTCAGCGCGATAGTTGATGCATATGGAAGATTTGATGACACGGTTGGCGTCAATAGGGCTACTCGACGGGTAGAAAAACCTCGTTCTTTGAGGAGTGATCGCTAGCTTTTCTCAACTTCGAAAGAAGTGGAGAAATAGTGCTTCATGATTATAGAAATCTCTAACTTAACAAGTTCAGATTGTGATCAAAGCAGACTCGAATCGGTCGCGAGTTTTGCCATGGAGTCAATGGGCATCCATCGCGATTGTGAATTGAGCATCTCACTTGTTGATGAGGATGAAATGGGTGCGCTTCATGTTCGCTGGATGGATGAGCCAGGCGCGACGGATGTTCTCTCCTTTCCTATGGATGAAATAAAGCCAAAGAGCGCTCCACAAGGTCCTGGAATGGTGGGAGATATCGTGCTCTGTCCTGATTTTGCAGCAAGACAAGCGAAGGAAGCAGGACACTCGCTTCAAGAGGAGTTAGAGTTATTGACGGTTCATGGCGTTCTTCACCTCTTAGGTTATGACCATCGAGAAATCGAAGAGAAAGAAATAATGTTTGGCTTGCAAGATGAGTTCTTGAGAAAGTGGAGATACCAGCAATGAGTCCCACTGCAATCTTCTCTGTCGTATCTCTACTTCTTTTTGCCGGGTTTCTTGCTGGTTCTGAATCCGCAATCAACTCGATATCTCGCATCTTTGTCGAAGAACTAGAACTCAAATCTTCACGATCGGCAGCATGGGTCCAGCGCGTAGTTAAAGAACCAGCCCGCTATTTAAATGTTGTTCTCTTTGTCCGTAAGGCATGTGAACTAACGGCAACCGTAATTGTGGCTGAATCGTTTGTCCGTTTATTTGACTCTATCTTCGCCGGGCTATCTGCTGCCGTTGGAGTGATGTTGGTACTTTCATATGTCGTGGTCGGAGTTGGCCCGCGAACCTTGGCAAAGCAAAATGCTGGAAGATGGATTGTTCCAGCATGTTTTGTCGCAGTGATTATGTCGAAAGTTCTGGGACCAATCACAACGCTACTTATCGCGATAGGAAATGCAATAACTCCAGGAAAAGGATTCAAAACCGGACCGTTTGCAAATGAAGCGGAGTTGCGCGATTTGGTAGATCAAGCTCATGAACGAGGCCTCGTTGAAGAATCCGAACACGAGATGATTCACTCAGTATTTGAACTAGGCGATACCTTGGTGCGTGAGTTGATGGTTCCGCGAACCGAAATGGTCTGGATTGAGGGTAGTAAAAATCTGCGCCAAGGTCTCTCATTGGCATTGCGTTCCGGATTCACACGCATTCCGGTCATCGGAGATAATCTCGACACTATTCTCGGAATTGCATATGTGAAGGACTTAGCAAAACGCACACACGAATATCGTGAGTCGGAACTTACTGAATTGGTTAAAGATCATTTACGTAAGGCGACCTTTGTGCCCGAAACCAAGACAGCTTCAGATTTATTGAAAGAGATGCAGCGCGATCAGATTCACCTTGCAATTGTGGTAGATGAATATGGCGGAACCGCTGGACTTATCACTATTGAAGATATCTTGGAGGAAATCGTCGGCGAAATTGCTGATGAATATGACGATGATGTTGATGAATTGGAATGGGTAACTCCTACTCAAGCACGTGTATCAGCTCGACTTCATCTTGAGGATTTGGCAGATAACCTCGAACTCGACTTAAGTGCAGAAGAGTTAGAAGATGTCGACACTATTGGCGGGTATGTCGCAAAAGTATTAGGTCGAGTTCCGATTCCTGGTAGCGCTGTAACGCTGCATGGATGGCAGATAACGGCTGAGCGCCCCGTGGGTCGACGTCACCGTATCGCGACTTTCTTACTTGAGAAAGCCGTCGCCGACGATAAAGTTGAAGAGGTTTAGAGTTCTCCGATGCGTATTGTGAGATTTTCTCCTCCTCAAGGTTCCAAACTGGGTTCTGATCCGCACTTTGGAATTTTGGAAGATGACAGAACTATTCGCGCAATAGCAAGCGATCCTCTCTACGCTGGAATATTTAAAGAAGACGACACTTTCGCTCTGGATGAAGTGCGTTTGCTTGCTCCTGTGATTCCCCGGAGCAAAGTTGTATGCGTTGGGAAAAATTACGCGGACCATGCCGCAGAAATGGGTGGGGAAGTACCGGCGGAGCCCATCATTTTCATTAAACCCAATACTTCGGTAATTGGCCCCAATGAAATCATTCATTGGCCATCTTCGAGTGAACGCATTGATCACGAAGCAGAACTCGCAGTTGTGATTTCTAAGATCTGCAAAGAAGTTCCACGAGAGAAAGCAAGTGATGTCATCTTTGGCTACACGGTTGCCAATGATGTAACCGCACGAGATCTCCAGAAGAAAGATGGTCAATGGTCGCGCGCCAAGGGCTTTGACACTTTCTGTCCGATTGGGCCATGGATTGACACCGTATTTAAACCAGGAAAACAACTTGTTACTGCCCATGTTGATGGCGCTCTCAAGCAATCAGCGCCGCTGTCAGATATGGTCTTTGATGTTCCTTTTATCATCGAATTTGTTACTAAAGTGATGACGCTCCTGCCAGGAGATGTGATTCTTACCGGTACGCCTTCGGGAATTGGTCCCATGAATGAAGGTGGCGAGGTAGTAGTCTCAGTTGAAGGTTTAGGTTCTCTTAAGAATAAGGTGTCGCATCGTGGCAAGTGATAAGAGAGAAGTTCGGACCCGCTTTGCACCTTCTCCAACAGGCGATCTCCATGTTGGAAATATCCGAACCGCGCTCTTTGATTGGGCCTATGCCCGCCATACTGGCGGCAAACTCATTTTCAGAATTGAAGATACCGACCGTGAGCGAGTAACGGATGAATATATTCAACGCGCCATTGAAACTCTGCAATGGCTCGGACTGAATTGGGATGAAGGTCCCGAAGTTGGCGGACCTTATGGTCCATATCTGCAATCTCAACGCCTTGATATCTATACCGAGTGGGCTCAAATATTCTTAAAGAACGGCGACGCCTACAACTGCTATTGCTCTACCGAAGAGCTAGAGGCGCGTCGCGAGAAACAACGTGAACTTAACCAAGCCCCTGGTTATGACGGTAAATGCCGGTCACTTACTTCTGAAGAAATTTCGCGCTTTGAATCAGAAGGGCGAAAACCAGTTATCCGCATGCGAATGCCAGATGGAGAGACTCGATTTACCGATCTCATTCGCGGCGACGTTACATTTGATCATAAATTTGTCCCAGATTTCGTATTAATGCGCGCTGATGGTTCTCCGCTTTATACCTTGGCAGTTGCTGTTGACGACGTGTTGATGAAGGTAACTCACGTTCTACGAGGTGAGGATCTGCTCTCATCCACCCCACGACAGATTCGCGTCTATCAAGCAATGGGCGTTGCAGAAAATGATTATCCATATTTTGCACATCTTCCATTCGTTATGGGTCAAGACAACGCAAAACTCTCCAAACGTAATGGCGAGGTTTCGATTGCCTGGTACCGCGAACAAGGATTCTTACCCGAAGCAATCTGTAACTATTTGGCGCTGCTGGGATGGTCACCTGGTGATGATCGAGAGAGCATTTCGATGGAGGAGTTAATTCAACTCTTTACTGTTGAAAGAGTGAATAGTTCACCCGCGCGTTTTGATATGAAGAAGTTAGAAGCGATTAATGGTGACAAGATTCGCGCTCTGACAATCGATGATTTTCTATCTCGTGCTTTACCTTTCCTACTTAAAGACGGAGTCATTCAAGGCACAGACGCTGAGATTGCTGTTGTGAAATCAGCGCTACCAATAATTCAAGAACGTATTGCCCGACTGAATGAAGTCACTGCAATGCTCAAGTTCTTATTTGTGGAGGCAGTGGAGTTTGATGCGGAATCAGCTACAAAGATTGGCGAAGAGCCATCACAACATGTCATTAAGAGAGCGCTCGAAGTTCTCACGCCATTGAGCGATTGGAAACATGAACTCATTGAAGCTGAATTACGAAAAGCACTCCTTGATGAAATGGGGCTCAAGCCAAGAGTCGCCTTCGGACCCGTAAGAATTGCGGTGACGGGCAGCCACATATCACCTCCTCTTTTTGAATCAATGGAGTTGCTTGGAAAAGATCGTTCGATGGCACGGCTCTCGGGCGCAATTCGTTAGGGCTCAAATTTCGGGGTATTCTTAGTCTCTATTGCTTTCGATCCAAAATTGCTTTCTATGCAATATTGCTTTGGAAGCGAATGAAATTGGGGTATGGGGTAATTGGCAGCCCAGCTGATTCTGGTTCAGCTTGTCTAGGTTCGAGTCCTGGTACCCCAGCGGAAAGTTTTACAACTAAATAAACGAGATCTGGCCCCGTCGTCTAGCGGCCTAGGACTCTGGCTTCTCAAGCCAGCTACGAGGGTTCGAATCCCTTCGGGGCTGCCAGACTCGTTTAACTTCATTAAGTGGTGGGGTTCTGCCCTCTCAAAAATCAACACATCAGCGAGTCAATTCGCAACGACAATGGCTCTTTTCGCACATTAGATAGAAAATACAGGTCTAAGAAAGGTTCTTTTGGTAATGATGTGTAATAAAAGTGGGCGCCGATCATGTTGAAAAGGTTGGTCGTTCTCCTTTCAATTCTTGCAATCTCGTTATTCGGATTTAGCGCTTCGTCCAATGCTGGCCTCAATGCCGCGATAGATTTAACAAATCCGAGGATTGTGCCAATGTATGGTTCAAACACTGTTGTTCCACCAAATATGGCAGTTGACGCAAATTACTCAGGTTTTTTGTACTCATCGCGAATTGTATTTTCTGCGGCACATTCTGAATATTACTTTGATAATAATGGTCAGAAAATCGATCGCGCACCAAAAGAGATTTTTGTGGGAAAACCAAATTCTCAAGCTGGAGATTTATTAGGCGCTGTCAGAGTCATAAAAAGATTTATTGCCAAGAACTATCGCTTTGATAGCGCAACCTTAGGTGATTTTGTGGTTTATGTACTTGAGAAAGATCTCGTAGATATTGACGAAGCGAAATTGCTTACACCTGAAATTGAGAAAGAACTTATCGAATCAGAAACACCAATAAAGATGCACGGTTATGGTGAATATCTTGATAGGTGCCTTCCAGGCGAAGAATTACCTTGTACGTTTAAAGGCAAAAAGACTGATTTGCCAAGATCACTGACCTCGAAACTCATCAACTTAAAGACCGCCGAGAAGATAGTTGGTTATGAACGGCCACAGTTATCAACTTCTCTAATAATAAACAACGGTAAAGCCGGATTCGGCTGTGGCGGAGATTCAGGTGGCTCGATAACTGCTAGCTACAAAGGCGAGTTGCTCTACTTAGCCACAACACCTAATGGAATGAATGGATACGCCTGTGGAGCTAGCGGATTCTATGATGGAAAAGGTGGCATAAATTATTCGTCTGCGGTCTATAACCACTTGGACGTAATTTCTGAGGCGAAAGAGTTTCTTGTGGGAGTGATAGCCGAAGAAAATCGATTGAGAGAAGCTGAGAAAGCAGCAAAAGCGGAAGCCGAAGCAATGGCGGCTGCAGAACTCAAGGCAAAGCAAGAAGCTGAGGCTAAAGCAAAAGCAGAGATGGCCGCTAAGTCGAAAACAACTATCACTTGCGCTAAGGGAAAACTAATTAAGAAAGTAACGGGAGCCAATCCCAAGTGTCCAACTGGTTATAAAAAGAAGTAAATAGATCCTTGAATTCTTACGTGACTTTTTAGGTTACTTCTATTTCTTGGAAATATATTCACTGAGACGTACAGCGGTTGCCACAACTGCAGCAGCATGGATTCGTCCTGGTTGGCGACCTAATCTTTCAATCGGTCCGCTAATACTTACTGCGGCAATAACTCGATTATTGGGTCCGCGAACTGGCGCTGAAACTGATGCGACGCCTGGTTCACGTTCTCCAACGCTCTGTGCCCAACCGCGACGACGTACTCCAGAGAGCGCAGCGGCGTTAAAACGTGCATTAGTGAGAGCACGATGCAATTTATCCGCATCTTCCCAAGCCAGAAGAATTTGCGCAGCCGAACCTGCATTCATAGTGAGTGCCGATCCGATAGGAACTGAGTCGCGCAGTCCTGAAAGTCGCTCGGCAGCTGCAACGCAGATGCGCATATCTCCTTGGCGGCGATAAAGCTGAGCGCTCTCACCTGTTGCATCGCGTAGTGCGGTGAGCGCCGGTGTTGCTGCGGCAAGTAATCGATCTTCACCAGCAGAAGCAGAGAGTTCGCCAGAGCGAGGGCCGAGGATGAAACGACCATTGAGATCACGGGCAACGAGGCGATGAAATTCCAAAGCGACGGCAAGTCTGTGAGCCGTAGGTCGGGCGATTTTTGTTGCGGCAACTAGTTCAGAAAGTGAATGAGGTCCCGATTCCAATACGCCGAGAATTCGCACGGCTTTATCTAGAACGCCAACTCCGCTATTCTTTTTGTCCATAATCTAATACTGCCATCTCATGATGTGAGAAGCAAACCGCAAGGGGTTTAACTGGAACATGGGTAAGACGCTCGCTGAAAAAGTTTGGGAAGATCATGTTGTTCGACGTACATCAGGCGAACCAGACTTACTTTATATCGATCTTCATTTGATTCATGAAGTGACAAGCCCGCAGGCATTTGATGGCCTGCGATTAAGTGGGCGCAAAGTTCGTCGACCTGATCTCACTCTTGCCACTGAAGACCATAATGTTCCAACTCTAGATATCGATAAGCCCATCGCCGATCCAGTCTCTCGTCTACAGGTCGATACGCTTCGTAACAATTGCCAGGAATTTGGGGTTCGTATTCACTCCCTTGGTGATGTCGAGCAGGGAATCGTTCACGTCGTTGGGCCACAACTTGGACTCACCCAGCCTGGAATGACCATTGTCTGTGGAGATTCGCATACCTCAACCCATGGAGCATTTGGCGCACTCGCTTTTGGTATCGGAACGAGTGAAGTAGAACATGTTCTCGCAACTCAAACTCTGCCACTTGCAAAACCAAAGACGATGGCGATCAATGTTGAAGGAACTCTTAAGCCAGGTGTAACAAGCAAAGACATAATCCTTGCGATTATCGCCAAGATCAGTACTGGCGGCGGACAAGGCTACGTTTTGGAATATCGCGGCAGCGCAATCCGCGCACTCTCGATGGAAGCGCGTATGACAATCTGCAACATGTCGATTGAAGCTGGTGCTCGAGCTGGACTTATTGCACCTGATGACACCACCTTCGAATACATCAAGGGCCGTCCTCACGCACCGCAAGGCGCAGATTGGGACGCGGCAGTTGAGTATTGGAAAACTCTCAAAACAGATGACGATGCGAAATTTGATAAAGAAATTTATCTCAACGCTGATGAACTATCGCCATTTGTAACCTGGGGTACAAATCCGGGACAAGGTATTCCACTCAATGGGGAAGTTCCTAAGCCTGAATCATTTAGCGATCCAGAAGAACGTACGGCTGCAGAGCGCGCCTTGGTCTATATGGATCTTGCAGCAGGAACTCCGATGAAAAAGATAAAGATTGACACTGTTTTTCTTGGCTCTTGCACCAATGGACGTATTGAAGACCTCCGAGCAGCTGCGGAAATTATCAAAGGAAAAAAGGTTGACTCCAACACTCGCATGATGGTGGTTCCGGGATCAGCCCGTGTGAGGTTGCAGGCAGAAGCTGAAGGCCTCGACAAGGTATTTCTTGACGCGGGAGCAGAATGGCGTAGCGCTGGTTGCTCAATGTGCCTTGGAATGAATCCCGATCAATTGAAACCAGGTGAGCGCTCTGCTTCCACGAGCAATAGAAACTTTGAAGGACGCCAAGGAAAAGGCGGCCGGACTCATCTCGTAAGCCCCCTTGTTGCAGCGGCGACTGCAATTCGCGGCACTCTCTCATCGCCGGCAGATTTGTAGGAGGAGTAGCGATGGAAAAATTTATTTCCCATACCGGAACTGGTATTCCACTCCGGAGAAGCAATGTTGATACTGACCAAATCATTCCTGCCGTATATCTCAAGCGCGTAACTCGCTCAGGTTTTGAAGATGGCCTCTTTGCTGCATGGCGCAGCGACCCAGATTTTGTTTTGAATAAACCAGAGTTTAAGGCGGCAACTATTTTGGTTGCCGGAGTGGATTTTGGAACAGGATCATCGCGTGAGCATGCGGTCTGGGCCCTCCAGAATTACGGTTTTAAGGCGGTCATCTCAAGTCGTTTCGCGGATATCTTCCGCGGTAATTCACTCAAGGGTGGACTTCTCACGGTGATCTTGCCTCAGGCGGAAGTAGAGAAACTCTGGGCCGCTATTGAGAAGAATCCAGCAATGGCAATCACGGTGGACCTGGAATCCAAGAGCGTGAGCTACGAAAATGAGCGGATTTCCTTTGATCTCGATGATTACACGCGGTGGCGCTTGATGGAAGGCCTCGATGACATTGGTTTAACAATGCGAAATCTTGGAGATGTAGAGAAATTCGAAGAAAAACGAGCGAATTTCAAGCCAAAAACGCTTCCTGTCTTGTCATAAAGCGAAAATTCTTCCGACTCTCAACCTTTAATTGAGGGTTTTTTACGCATAAAAACTGCAAAATCTGCATTCCATTGAATTGCGAATTATTGCGACACACCGAGCGTGATGCG
>Ga0214917_10006395_pt1 | contig 12233 bp, 10 predicted proteins | sample LL_1208_BB_MetaG_FD_177983 | JGI IMG/M metagenome (GOLD analysis project Ga0214917, IMG submission 177983) | Freshwater microbial communities from Lake Lanier, Atlanta, Georgia, United States - LL_1208_BB | ecosystem: Environmental > Aquatic > Freshwater > Lake | place: USA: Georgia | collected...
GCATCACTGTTTTTATCGGAGCATCACCCCACTGACGTTGATGCACTTGTCGATGCAAACCTTCGCTTTGGTATGCAACTACTTGAAGCCATGTATCAGCATCGTGTCAAACGCTTGGTCAACGCGGGAACAAGTTGGCAACACTTTGGGGATGCCGACTATGATCCGGTTAATCTTTATGCGTCGACTAAGCAAGCCTTTGAAGCGATCATCGATTACTACTGCAATGCACATAACCTGTCCGCAATCACTCTCAAACTCTACGACACCTACGGGCCCGGAGATCACCGCAAGAAACTTGTCCCGTACATACAAAAGTGCCTTCAGGAAGGCAGACAGCTTGAGATGACCGATGGGTTACAACAAATATTCTTGGTTCATGTGGATGACGTTTCCCAAGCTTTTTCACAAGCCCACGAACTTCTGAGTGGCGCTAAGCATTTGCGCTTCGGCTTACCGGCCACAACGGCATTAACGGTTCGAGAGATTGTTGCAAAGTTAGCCGAGAAAGCAGATCGACAACCTCAAGTCGCTTGGGGTCAAAAAGCGAGGCCTAATCGTCACATTCTCATACCACCGTCGCTTCCAACGCTACCCGGATGGCGAGCCAAGCAAGAATTTCCGGTGAATTGCTAAGGCTTAGCTCTTCTAAGGTCGCTACAGTCGATGGATCTTAAAGAACTTATAGGCTCTGAACTTCAAGCGATATCGCAGCGAGAGTCTTTCGAGTACTTTGCATTTCGTGCGGCTAAAAAAAGCGCACTTAAAGTTAAATGGGGAGACAAATCGGAGTTATCGCAAATCGCATATGCGATACTTGAGGATGCAGAAAACTACAAGAATGCCGATGATGTGACGCCCTCTGGGCGCCGGGTTAATCGAGTCTCTATCGATAACTTAACGCGTAAAGCATCTCAAGCGACTACGCTATTGGTCTGCACAACAAACGATTTAGCAAAATACACACCAGAAAAAATCCTCAATGTGTTAACAGAGTCAGCTCGGTTGATTATGGTGATCCATGATTACGATAACCACCATTGGTTTTCCATGAGCGCTATAGCATTGAAGTTAGCCGATGTTTACATTCCTGCACATGAATACAATCTGCAGGTAACTCGGAGGCTTTGTCATCACCCGGTTTATCCCGTGGCAGTTGGTAGTATCCAATGGAGGCGAGAATTTTTGCTGAACCGCCAAGACGATATCTTCCGATCTAAGCGAGGTAATTTCTTAGCGGGGATGCATGTTTTCTACCCACAATTCAGTCACAGAAATCGTGTGCTAGCGACCTTGGCTGCGGCCATCCCAACGGTAGGATTTATCGAGCACCACTCGTACCGGGCAAAGACCGCCGAAGAACGGCTAAATGATTGGATTTCTGCCAAGATTCACTTGATTTGTCCGACCACACTTGATATTCCGCTTCGATTTTTCGATGCATTAATCACAGGCGGATTACCAATTGTCCCAACCAATCTAAAACCCTTCCTTGATCAGATCGGTATTCCAAAATCCCATTATGGAATCTACGATGTCGAGGACATCTTAAACCCGTTAGAAGCACAAGCGAAGTGGCTCAATCATTTCGATGGATTGGGCATTTCCGGAGTGATTGATCGTCATTACTTCGCAATGCGATCTCACCACCTCGATCATGCACTCGATCGATGCTATGGTTTAGCTGAGGAAATTTTGGCGACATGTAACTGATCACATCGTATCTTCATTAACCGGTAAAGACAAGCCCATGGAAATGACTAGAAATCAAGGCTACGCAGATAAGGTAGCGTCACAATATTATCCGACTGAGAGAATCGTGCCACTCGACGATTTCTTCACGGACAGTCGAGGTGAGATTCAAAATTTGCTTCTCACGCCGATCACAAGTGTTGCGCGCATCACATCCAAGCGCGGCACTGTTCGGGCAAATCACTACCACCTAACCGATTGGCATTATGCCTTCTTAGAGTCCGGGGAGATTTACTACTTTGAGCGCCCCGTCGGAGATCAATCAATTCCCAATCCTGTAAAGATTAAACCCGGGGTGATGTTTTTTACCCCCCCTAATGTCGAGCATGCCATGCTATTTGCGCGTGATACGGTGTTTTTCACGTTTGCAAGAAATATTCGCTCACACGAGAGTCACGAAAGTGATTTGGTCCGCGTCTCCTTCATTACCGACGAGGTTGCAAGCAGATTTTTGTTAACAAGTGAAACAGATTAAAGACGTCAAAGTGAGTGATTACTTTATTAGGGATGATTGCCGCCTCTGCAAATCGAAGAATCTCTCCCGTGTCCTTGAGCTTCCGTCGACGCCACTTGCGAATGAGTTCGTCACAAGTTCTCACTGTGGAATCTTTCAAGAGAAATTTCCGCTTTTTCTCTCGCAATGTAGGCAATGTGGGCACGTCCAACTGCCAGTCGTCGTAGACCCTGAGCGCCTTTTTAGAAACTACGTCTACGTATCGGGAACCTCAAAGGCATTTATCGCTCATTTTGAGGCCCTCGCAACAGAAGTCATCGCGCGAAACGGCATTCCTAGGGGCGCCCTAGTGGTTGAGATTGGTAGCAATGATGGCACCGCATTGAAAGCCTTCAAAGAGCGTGGCATGAACGTGTTGGGTGTTGACCCTGCAACGAATATTGCGGCGGCTGCATCAAACGATGGGATCCCGACGCTACCTCACTTTTTTACCGTCCCGATCGCAGAAGAAATCCTAGATCGTGAGGGACATGCAAAGCTTGTTATCGCCAATAATGTCTTCGCACATGCGGACGATCTTGAAGGAATCTTAGAAGGCGTAATTACACTGCTTGAACCCGCAAGTGGCGTTTTCGTGTTCGAGGTGCAGTATCTTGGTGATATGATGGAGCACGGCTACTTTGACATGATCTACCATGAGCATTTGTCCTATCATGCGTTAGCACCTTTAGTACCCTTTCTCGGTCGTAAAGGACTTCAGGTCCTATCGTGCCAATATGTGTCTACCCACGGGGGATCAATTCGCGTCACATGCGGACTACGTAAACCAACTAGCAGTGAGAGCGAACAGCTACAATTGATGATTGAGGCCGAGGGCGAAAAGCTTAACCGCTACGGGTTCCGCAGAATGGCCGAAACAATCGAAAAAGCCTCAACCGATCTTATTAACCTACTTCGGGCAACCAACCGTAAAGTGTGGGGCTTCGGCGGGCCAGCAAAACTGACAACACTGTTCTATGCGCTGAATCTTAACAGTAACAGTTTTGTGGCAATTATCGACGACAGCCCACTTAAGCAGGGTCTTTTTACGCCAGGTGCGCACATTCCGGTGGTCTCATTTGACGACTTTCAACGCCGCGCAACAAATACTGAAGAAGTCTTAGTGATTTTTGCATGGAACTTTACCGATCAAATTAAGCAGCGTTTCATAGGCACATCGCATAAACTATTTACGCCCCTACCAACACTTAAAATGGTGAACCAATTTGAATAATAGTTTTCTTCTGAAAAATGATATAACTGAAATTGTTTCAAAACTTCCGATTGGCACGCTGGGACAACTTAAGGGTAAGCATCTTCTCTTGACAGGCGGTAGAGGATTTCTTGGTCGTTACTTTACCGAAGTGTTTCACTACCTAAACCAACATCACTTATCCAACCATCCACTACGAGTCACCGTATTTGACAATTTAATAAGCGCGGGCTCCTTGGGCGAGCAAATAATTAAATACCCTAACTTTTCCTTTAGTCAACATAATGCAATAAACCCGTTTCCAGAGATTGAACCTGTCGATTATATTTTCTATGCTGCCGGCATCGCAAGCCCTGCACACTATCGCAAATACCCACTTGAAACCCTAGAAGTTGCTACCGTTGGGCTAAAAAACGCATTGGAGTTAGCCCGGGTAAATCAAGGATCTAGGATTGCATTTTTCTCGAGTTCTGAAATTTACGGCGACCCAGATTCAAAACATATTCCGACGCAGGAATCGTACAGGGGCAATGTTGCCTGTCTTGGACCGCGCGCCTGTTACGATATGAGTAAACGACTTGGTGAAACACTTATTCAAATCTACCATCAACAATATGGTGTGATGGGCACTATCATTCGGCCATTCAACGTCTACGGCCCGGGTATGCAAAGAACGGACTATCGCGTGCTACCAAATTTTGCTGCCCGAATTGCGGACAACGTTCCGCTCCAAATTTACGGCAAAGGTGAACAAACAAGGACATTCTGTTATATAACAGACGCCATCGTAGGATTCCTGAGAGTGCTGCTCGATGGCGTACCCGGAGAACCCTACAATATTGGCAATCCTAAGCCAGAGATAAGTATGATCGATTTGGTCGATAAAGTAAGAGAAGCAACCAACGACAAATCAATTCAATATCAAGTAATCGAATATCCAGACACCTACCCGGCGGACGAACCGAACCGTAGATGCCCAGATATTAGCAAAGCCATGCAGCAACTTGGGTATGCACCAACGGTGCATCTTGAAGATGGACTGAGACGATTTTTTTCTTGGACTAGGGAAACCTATCGGTGATAGGGCAACTTAAAAAACGATTAGTGGTCAATGGCTTTTCATCTGAATGCTAAGAGTTGCCCTTTTAGGTTGCGGGAAGTGGGGTAAAAACTATGTTAACGCTGTCAACGAATCAAAGCTAGGCCGCATAACATCGGTCTTCACGTCCGAAACTGTAAGTCAGCTAACAAAAGTCGGCTCAAAAAACGTCCACGAGCCGAAGAGTGACATGGTATCTCAAGCAGAAATAGTTGCCGAAGAACTATGTCGGCTTAAGGTCGATGCCGCGGTTGTTGCCACGCATCCACCTTGGACCGAAACACTGACACTCTCGGTATTAGCTCGAGGAATTTCTGTGATGGCAGAAAAGCCTTTTAGCTTCTCAAGTAAGCCCTTAGATCTCATTGACAAGCTTACCGCACATGGTACAGGTTGCCCAGTTTTTTTAATTAATCATCAACATCTTTTCAGCGATGCTGTATCTTTAATGTCTGAAAGGCTTGAGCAAGCGCAGATCCACAGAATCTTTACGAAGGCCGGGGGCTTTGGGCCTTTCAGAGACTACTCACCCATGTGGGATTACGGGCCACATGATCTATCTCTTATCGCTTTTCTCACTCAAAGCAGATTAGAACTTATCGAATACCGAAGAAAAAGTTTTAAAGATGGCGACCAAGAATCGATAGTTGCCACCTGTGGTCGCAACACATGCGCAGTCATATCCACATGGAACAACAGAGCACCGAAGACACACCGTGTCTCTGTCAAAGGTAAAGTTGACAATCAAGATATTGAAATCATTTACGATGATTTCGACGAACGCGGAAGGTTAAGGATAAATGGAAACTTTCCAGCACTTGCTTATACACGACCCCTAACGAAAGCTGTGCAGCATTTTCTTTCTAAGGTAAACGATAGAAACGCTTCTTCTGACCTCCGTTTTGGAACTTATCTTGCGCGCCAGTACACTCATTTACTCAATTGAATAAGTCAACCAAATCGTTTGAGCCATCCAAAGTAATTAGCCATTCAGAATCAAAATCGATATTAACCTATGGTTAACCTTGTACCACTAATTAACAAAGGTCTAGAGATTGCTCGTTCGCCAGCTAATTTATCGCTTCACGGCGAGTATATTAGCGAATTAATGAATAGAGCTCGAGAACTTGGACAAAGGTCCGCCATTGAACTACTCAAGAATGAGTTATGCAGACATGACATTCCCTGCGTCTTTGACGTTGGAGCGAACTCAGGTGGCTATATATCAGAGCTTGAGTCAATTCCGAATATTGAAATACATGCTTTCGAGCCTGCACCAGACCCATTTTCGAAGCTAATAGCAGCATACGGGCACAAAGCCAATTGGAGATTAAACCAGACCGGACTTGCCAGCAAGGAAGGGCATTCCAAATTTTTTCTAGCGAGCGATAATGGATCGAACAGTCTCTCGCCATTTTCGAATACATCCTTATTTGCTAAAGGTGTTAGTTTAAAAAATACTGATGTTATCAAAATAAAACTAGAAACAATTGATAGGTATTGTCATTTGCAGTCTGTTAATCGCATCCATCTTCTCAAGTTAGATGTTCAATCTCGCGAGACAGATGTATTGCGAGGTGCGCGCGATTTGCTCGCAAGTGGCAGGATCGACTGGATACAGACAGAGATCATATTTAGAGACTTCTATGTTGGTGATCCAGCCTCCTTTTTTTGGATCGAGTCTGTTTTGCATCCTTTCGGTTACACTTTGGTATCAATTTTTGATATTTATCCAAGCGAGGGAGGCAAACTTTTTCAGTGTGACGCCATTTACGCGAGACGCGAAATCACGAAAAGGCTCTTTTCGAGCCAATTGGAGCGTCAGGTATCTCCGGCAAAGAACCTGCATAGAGATGAGGCTTACTTCGTGCTTTCGGAGCAAAAGCAGTCCGTCACAGAAGATTGCCGAACCGAAGACTCTTTGATAAACGGAATGCTTGCGTATCCAGATTCGCCAACCCTGCCACTTCGACTTCAAAGACGAAACGTTCTAAACGCAGTTGGTGTGCTAAGAGATTTATTTTCTAAACCTTCACTTGAGAGCCAACGCACCAAGGAATTAACTAGCATTCTTAACTACTGCAGAGAGGCTGAGAGAATTGGAGGACATCAAGATGCTTTAGTAATTTACACGACCTTACACAACCTAGGCATCCGCGTTGATTCCCTTATGGCGATGTGCAAGTACTGGTTACACGACTATTCTGGTGCACTTACGCATTTCCGCTCAGCAATACGTGATCTCAACGAGAGGCAGCCCGCAGTCCTTACTTTTTATGGCGTAGCGCTTGCTGCTGTTGGTGGCACTCAAGAAGACATCGATCTCCTTGCGACCGCAGCAGGTGAAAATGCCCCTCATGCTCATGCCGCTATAACAGCACTTGCCGAGCTCTTTGGCAGGCTAGGGCATCAAGAGTTGGCAACTTCCCTTCTTGCCAAGATCCCATCGAGCGTTCACACAAGGTATTTTGTGATTAGCAGCCTCTTCAGTCTCACAAAAGTCTTCGCCGAGCCGCACCTCGATAGCCTCGATGCTGACAACGCCAGCAGCAATGGAGGTAGCGCACGGTTCGCCCCTGCGCCTCAAAAACGCTTCTTATGCAGCTCTCTGGTCACTTACGGCAGGTTTGGTCATTCCCTAAACGATTACCTTTTTTTACAACTGCTTGCAGAGCAACATGGGCGGACCCTATGTACACCAGATTGGGTCGGCCGCAGAGTTTTTGCCCTCAAAAACCCAGTTTGTTCCCAACCGTTTGTGAGAAAGCAATTAACAGGACTTGAAATAAAAAGTGAGATTGAGATTCTCGGCCCTCAGATTCTAGATGGTTGTGACTTTTTTTCACCAGGAGAGCTTCCAGATTGGAATGCGACAACATATAGCCGGTGCCGGGAACTACTAACGCTTAGGCCAGATGTCGAGCTTTGGTGCAAATCAAATCTTGAATCAATGAAATTTTTTGATTCTCAGTATCTCGCGATACACATTAGGTTATCCGACCAACTCTTACGAACAGATCTAATTGCAGCCAAAGAGTATGCAAATCATATCGATAATTTTCTGCGAGGAAATCCAACAGCAAGAATCTATTTGATGAGCGATAATATTATTGAAGCGGCGAAATATCTCGAAATCGAGAACTTTGACTCAGTATTAAAAATACCAAACATAAACCCTTCGATTCATTGGTTGATCGACTTCTATGTCCTATCGCAATGTCAACTCGGGCTATTATCTCAATCGTCCTTTAGTTATTGGGCGGCCATATTGAATCGAAACAAAACCGCGTCGTTCTATCAACCTGACCCAGCACAAAATTTGCTAGTGCCTTTTAATCCAACTGTCTACGATACTACCCGGCTTCTTCTGACCGAAAGAACATAAGACTATGCGAATCAGAGACCACCTATTCCGCGGTGTTGACCCATATTATGTAGAGGTAGGTGGATCACTTGCTCTATGGTCAACGCAAGACGTTGAAATTGAAGGCTGGGGCGATGGACATTTACTTGCGCAACTCTTTCGCCAGTTTATGCCAAAACTTGTAATCGAAGTTGGTACATGGAAGGGTAGAAGTGCGATTAGGTTAGCAAATGAAGCTAAAAATCTCAATCACAGATGCGAAATCGTCTGCGTCGATACCTTTCTCGGCTCATCCGAGCACTGGCTAGACAGGGAACACGGATTTTTTAATCAGCTAGACATAAAATTGGGTCGACCGACCTTGTACGAGACTTTCATCAAAAACGTAATCGATCACAAAGTCACCGATTACATAACACCGCTACCACTACCGTCCCGATTAGCTGCAATGGTTTTAAAACCAACAGGTTTGATGGCTGACCTTATCTACATTGACGGTGCTCATGACTATGATTCTGTCCTTGAGGACCTTACCCATTGGTCTAGGATTCTTAGCCCTAACGGCATTATATTATGCGATGATTATGGACCTTGGCCGGGAGTAGAAAGAGCCATATTTGCATTTTGTACCGCAAACCCAGACTTCCGGCTATCCACTAGAACGCCCCAAGCCATATTAAGTAGAACCCACTTATTTTAATTAAAGAGAAACAAAGCACATCAGTTTGCCGCCATGAATATAGAACAAATTGTTTCCCAATTAAATTTCTTTATGGCGAAAGATGACCTTGAAAAAGCCCTCGAATTTATTAATCACCCGGCGGTAAAAACGAAATTAGATCGAGCTGCCGTTGCACTAATTGTTGCGAAAATTTACCACAGAATCGGGCGCACGCGAGTTGCGCAACTTGAACTCGAACCATTTGTGGGAACGTCTTCAGACCACGCATTTTGGTGGGGTAAATTAGCATTCGATGGCGGGGATATCGCATCCGCGCTTGATGCGTGGGAGCCTTTTTGGAAGCATTTTGACAGATCCCATCATCTTCCCCAATACCTGCAAGCACTGCTCGTTTCTGACTTACCTCAAGAAGTTTTGTTGGAGCGACAAACCTATTGGGGACACCAGTTGTTGCGCAATGCACCGGTTAAATCCGGTCGATACATGCTTAAGTGGGACGGCCAGCGTCCGCTGAACGTCGCATACTTCGCAGCCTCTTGGGACGGCATCACGATAAGGCGGATCTTCACGAATCATTTGCCTTATCATGACAGAAAAAGGCTTAGAGTTTTTGGGTACAGTTCCGTACCGGTCCCACTTGACCTTATTCCTTGTTTTGACGTTACTAGAGTGGTTCCCCATTCTATTGACTCACTTATCGAGATCGCAAATTTGGACCAAATAGATGTTTTTTTGGAAACAACAGGAATCTCGCCAGGCTCTAAGTTCGATGCCATGGCTGTACGCGTCGCTCCGATTCAGTATTCCCACCTTAATCACTTCGGAACGACCGGAATTCCAAACGTAGATTTTATATTGGCCGATCGAATAACGCCTAATGAGCATCAGCAAGCATATTTTTCTGATAGGATATCACGGATGAGCGGATGCTTCCTTAGTTATACCTATCCCGCAGAGTTAAAATATCAATTAATCCCACCTTCAACCCATTTGCCGTCGATAACTTTCGGTTGTTTTAGCAGCCAGCACAAAATCGGACTGCATTTTCTCCGTGCTTGCTCAGCGATCGTTAACGCATCGCCGAGGCATCGGCTTCTCTTCCGCAATCATTATCTAAACGATGAAACTAACCGCCTATGGTTTATTTCTCGGCTCCAAAGCGTAGGTATACCGACGAATCGTGTCGAACTGCTAAACGGCTGCAGCCACGAGCAATTAATGCAAAGTTACGACACTGTTGACATTGCCCTAGATACATTTCCATATAATGGTGGTAATAGCGTCTGCGAACCTCTGTGGCAGGGTGTTCCTATTGTCTCATTATGCGGGGAAAAATTTGTTGAGTCCTACGCGGCCTCCATTTTAATTCACTCAGGCGTTTCAGAACTTATTGCCTATAGTGAAGAAGAATATATTGATCTCGCACTTCATCTCGCAAATAATAGAGAGAAGTTAATTGAATACAGAAGTACATTGCGCCAAACGATTTCTAATGCGGGTTTCAATTGTGGGCGATCATTCGCGAGTAGGCTTGAAGATCGACTTTTGAGTGATGCTGAGAGCGTGTTATCATTACACGTGGGATGATTGGAAGATGTTGGGTTCCCAAATTTCTTATTGGAAAAATTTTCAGTGAAGAAACCTCAGGCACGCTATTCTGCGCTTTCTGCACTTTGGAAAGAACTTAAGACCGATAGAAACCAAACTCACTTAGGAATTATCGACGTTGGCGCTGGCAACGGTCTGTCAAAACATCTACAGGTTTTTCAAAAATTTGCACACTTTCATTTTTTCGAGCCAGATCACGATGCGCTTTTGGGACTCGAGAAGGAACTCCAGAACACTAATATTGCGAGCTTTTCAATTCACAATTTTGCTTTGGGCCGGGATTTAAAGGCCGATCAAGAGTTTTTCATCACCCTCAGCGGACAAAATAGCTCTTGCCTGAGGCCGAACAAATCCTTTGCACGGCGATATCGAATTTCTGGTTTCGAGGTAGTAAAAAAACGATTTGTGGATACGAGAAACCTCGATAGTCTGTCCTTCGAGCACCCGATATCACTAATTAAGGTTGACGCTCAGGGCTTTGACTTAGAGATTTTACACGGCGGCGATAAGTTAATCTCAGAGCATGTAAGCGTAGCGATTATAGAATCGTGTTTCACTACCATGTATCACCAGCAGCCTCTATTCTGCGATATACAAAGCTTTTTCGAGAAACGAGGTTTTTCCTTTTACGGATTCCTCAATACAAACTCCTATTCGACGAAATCGGTTAACCAAAGAAAAGTCTTTTCTCGGGAAAGGTTTGTTTGGGCAGATGCTGTTTTCGTAAAAGACCCGATTGAGAGTAACGCTGGCACCTTTTCGAGTGATTGCCTTATCGATTTAGTCTTTTGTCTCCTTGGCCTTGAGTTTAATGATTTGGCAATAGAAATTACCGAACGCTTTTTACCAAGTCGGTTAGATGAAGTATCTAGATATTTGGAATCTTTTGCTTTTGAGGATTTTGACACAGAGCGAGATGCGCTCATTTGCCTGATCTCGAACCTTGATTCAGAGAACTTCGCGCAACGCATTATGGAATACGTAGATAAGTATAGCGGATACGGTAATCCAGCTTACCTCAAGGAACGCTAAGTTATAATGAATTACTTTGATATGCGACCAATGAAGTGCTCTAGTGATGCTCTCATTCATGATTGCCTTCGAATCAGGCTCGTCGAGGAACGTATAGTTGAATTATACCCTTCTGACTCAATCCAGAGTCCAGTCCATCTTTCTATTGGCCAAGAGGCAGTTGCTGTTGGCGTTTGCGCTAATCTGCAAGTCGACGACTGGGTATTTATCAATTACCGCGGTCACGCCTTCTATCTCGCAAAAGGCGGTCCTCTCCCAGAGTTTTTCGCCGAGCTTATGGGACGGCGAAGCGGTCTATCGAAAGGAAAGGCAGGGTCGATGCACTTAGCCGCCCCTGATGTAGGAATTATCGGTGCTTCAGCGGTTGTTGCATCGACGATTTCTCACGCAGTGGGAGCGGCACTTGCTGCAAAAATTCGCTGTCAGTGGAAGCGAATTTTTGTTGCCAACTTTGGTGATGGCGCAACAGAGCAAGGTGTCTTTCACGAGTCGCTGAACTTCGCCTCTCTGCACCGACTGCCAGTTTTGTTTCTCTGCGAGGACAACGGCCTAGCGGTTCATGCTTCTACGCGCGAGCGGCAGAGCTATGATCTCAAGCGACTGGTCGAGGCATACGGTATTGAATTTCACCACATCGATGAGGGCTACGATCCCGATCTCGTATTTCAGAGATCCGGTGAGGTTATCCGCGGCATACGTGATACGGGTGCACCCGCTTTCCTGCGAATTAAAACCTCCCGTTACAGAGAGCACGTCGGTCCCGGGGAAGATTTCAGCTTTGGCTATCGCTCTCGAGAAGCGCTGCAAAGTTGGCTGGCAAAAGATCCACTAGAGAATCGTCGTGCGGAGTTTCAGGAGATTGAACGCGAGATTAAGGAAGAAATTGATGCTGCGGTTCAGTTTGCCATTGATTCCCCGTTCCCAACTGCTGAGGACTTATTGACCGATGTCTGAAATTACTTACCGCGGTGCGCTTGCTAGATCTATGCA
>Ga0214917_10006396_pt1 | contig 12232 bp, 12 predicted proteins | sample LL_1208_BB_MetaG_FD_177983 | JGI IMG/M metagenome (GOLD analysis project Ga0214917, IMG submission 177983) | Freshwater microbial communities from Lake Lanier, Atlanta, Georgia, United States - LL_1208_BB | ecosystem: Environmental > Aquatic > Freshwater > Lake | place: USA: Georgia | collected...
GGTTCCGAGCGCATAAATTCTGAACGAGTTAACCATCAAAGACTTATGTTCACACAACCCCAGATAGCTTTTGTAACCATCTAATACATAAACACTATGAAATATCCCTGTCTGCTCACAAAAAGCATTAAAGAACTATCCCCGGCAAAGTATAACCCACGCAAAATTTCAGATGAAGCGATGGGGAGGCTGACTAAAAGCCTTGCCGAGTTCGGAAACATTCAGCCGATCACTTGGAACGCTCGCACCGGGAATGTTGTCGGAGGCCACCAGCGGCTAAAAGTTTATCAAGCGATGGGTAAGACCGAGGTGGAGGTCTGGGCAGTCGATCTAGACGAGCAAAAAGAAAAGGCCGCAAACATCGCATTGAACAAATTGAGTGGCGAGTTCGATCTACCAATGCTCAAGGATATTTTAGAGGAGATCGACACCGGGGAATTGGATTTGGAGATAACAGGATTTGGTATGGATGAGATTGCTTTAATGATGGAGGACGCACACCCAGAAGTAACCGAGGACGAAGTTCCAGAAGTTCCAGTCGATGCTATCACCAAGCCGGGTGACTTGTGGCTTCTTGGGGAACACAGATTGCTTTGCGGTGATTCTGCAAGCATAAAAGACGCAGAAAAGCTCATGAATGGGAAACTTGCTGATATGGTTCTTACTGACCCTCCATACGGCGTAAGCTATACTGGCAAAACCAAGGACGCATTAAAAATTGAGAACGATGACTTATCAGAATCAGACCTAATTAAAAAATGTAAAAGTTGGTTTGATGTGGCGGATTCTATGTCTAGAGATGGGGCATATTGGATCGCAACCGTCCCGGCGGGACGGTTGCATAGTGTGTTCTTGAACGATTGGAAAGGCCGAGAAATATTAAGACAAATATTAGTATGGAATAAAGATTCTATGGTTATGGGGCATAGCGAGTACCACTATAAACACGAACCTATATTATTCGGCTGGAAACCCGGAGAAAGATTAAAAAATTCAGACAGAACAAAAACAACTGTTTGGGACTTCAAAAGGCCAAAGGCATCAAGAGAACATCCGACAATGAAGCCTATCGAGATGTGGTGCTATGCGATGGGAAACCACACAAAGAACGGAGACCTCCTTTACGAGCCATTCTGCGGTTCTGGAACAACTATAATCGCCGCCGAACAATTAGGCCGAAAATGCTACGGAATGGAAATCAGCCCAAACTACTGCGATGTAATTGTGAAGCGATGGGAAAACCTTACTGGCAAAAAGGCCACGCTTGCAAATGAATGAGGCCTATCCCTCCGCTGTAACATTTGCAAATGATCTCTCAAAAGGAAATAGCGGAAAAGTGGGGCGTAAGTCGTGCAAGAATATGCACGATGGTAAAGAAAGGAATGCCCCTCACCTCCGAAGCAGACGCAAGCCGATGGCGGTTGCTAAACCAGAAGAAACCAAGCCGAGTTCAGCCCATCCTCAAACCATCGGTCAGCTCATCAGAGCCATCCGATCCCTCGGACTTTGCCGAATCACTCAAATCGGAGAGCACGAATGGCAGATTGATTCGCGCAAGGAGGGCAGAGTTAGTTGCTTACTCGTTAGTGGCAAGGGCAAGCCGAGACGGAAACCCGGTGGCTATGAGGGCGGCGATTCAAGGCTGGGGCGAGGCAAAGAAAAGGGTAAGCGAGGCCGAGATCGAACACGCCCAGTTCGAGGAGCTAACCAAGGCCACAATGCGAACAAGCGAAGTGCAAGAAATATATACGAAGTTTTTAGGCCGCATTCGATCTCTACTAGATGCCTTGCCAGCCAGTTTAGCAACCAGAGCCAATCCTAGTGACCCAGACTGCGCCAAGACCGCTATTCAAGAAGGCATAGATCAAATCTTCATCTCAATCCAAAAAGCAGAGGAGGCATTCAAATGATACTCATGGGACTAAAAATTGGAATCGGAATTGCGCTTGGCCTAGCCTTGCTTAATATAGCATTCTGGGCTTGCGTGATTATTGTTTATGGAATCGTGTGGATTTTTGAATCCATCGCCAAGATGCTTAAATGAAACGATCTCCCCTTAAACGCAAAACCCCGCTTAAACGAGGCGGACGGCTTCGGCCAGTATCCAAGAAGCGAGCCAAGCAGATTAAAGAATATGCCAAGGTCAGACAAGAATATCTTTCATTAAACCCATCTTGCGAAATATGCGGTAAAAGTGGAACGCAAATTCATCACAAGAAGGGAAGATTTCAAGAAAGACTAAACGATAAAAACTTCTTTATGAGCGTGTGTTCTTGTTGCCATCAATGGATTCACAACAATCCACAGGTTGCTTATGCAAAAGATTACATGGTGAAGCGATGAATGAACGCAACAAGTTTCATCAAGGAATTGTATCAGCCAAGGCCAAGATTAAGTATTACCGAATGGGCAGAGAAAAATTTGATGTTGTCTGCGAGGGTGACGAACATCCCCGGCCCATACTCGACAAATTTGACTCCCTATTGCAGAGAGCCGCTAGAATGTTTTGGGAATGATTCGGTAAGAAGATTGACGCTTGTTTGGGGAGCGCAGACCTCAAAGACAACCACAATCCTTGCGGGGTTGGCGTATAAAATAGCAGAAGCACCATGCCCCGCCCTATGGGTGATGCCTAGCGAATCACTCGCCAGATCGTTTTCTGAAACCCGATGGCTTCCAATGATTGATGATTGCCCAATCCTAGCCAAAGAAAAGCCAGACAACACAGACAAAATAAAGATACTTGAACAGCACTTTCGCAGATCATCATTGTGGTTCGTTGGCAGTAACTCTCCTAGTGCTCTTAGTAGTCGTAGCGTTTCGACACTCCTTCTAGATGAGGTTGATAAATTTTCAGACGGCACAGGCTCCAAGGAAGCCGGGGCGTTGCAGTTGGCCGAGGCCAGAGTGGCAACCTATCCAAATCACCTAGTAGTTAGCACCAGCACGCCAACCACGGCAGATTCAATCATCTGGTCAGAATGGCAGAAGGGGGATATGCGCTTTTACTTTGTGCCATGCCCTCATTGTGGGATGAAGCAGAAACTACTTTGGGGACAAGTTAAGTGGGATGAGAAGGCCAAGATCGAGGAAGGCGTGTATGATTTTAGCATAGTCAAAAGTTCAGCCTATTATGAATGTGAGGGATGCAGGGGCAAGATTACCGATGGTCAAAAGACCAAGATGCTTCGGGAAGGGGAATGGATGCCAACCAATCCAAAGGGAGAACCGGGACGGCGATCCTATCACCTCAACGGCCTATACGCTCCGTGGGCAACCTTCGGCTCCCTAGCGGTTAAGTTTCTACAAGACAAGCATGGCGGGATTCTGGGCTTGCAAGACTTTGTGAATCGAGTGCTGGCCGAGCCTTGGATGGAACACGATCAAGAGAAGATCGACATAAAGCCGGGAGCCTATCGCATGGGCGAGGTTCGCATGGGCGAAAAGCTCATCATGGCTTGCGACATACAGGAAGCAGGGGGATTCCATGCTTGGTGCGTGGTTAGGGCTTGGGACTCCGAGGGTAAAAGCAGATTGGTGTGGGCTGGAAGGCTGGAAACTTGGGGAGATATCAAGGCCAAGCAAGATGAGTTTAGCGTTGAGGATAAGTGCGTATTTATCGATTCGGGCGATCAAACCAGAGATGTTTATTTGAATTGTTGCGTGAACGGATGGATTGCCTTGGTTGGGTCAGACAAGACCAGCTTCTCAGAGATTGCAGGGAATCAGAAAGTGCAGAGGCCATACTCAAGACTAGCCAATGGCGATCCATTCAGCGGAAAATCCACAGGCTCTAAAGTGGGATGGAAGTGGAAGCTATGCCCTGTTTGGCGTTGGTCTAACCCTGTTTTCAAAGACATCCTAGCAACCCTACTCAAAACCGATGGATTTATCGCCGAGGATACCCCCGATGTTTGGAAGGTTCATATTGATTCAGAGGTAAAGGTAGAAGTTAAGAATCCGCTTACAGGCCGCACCCGCCGAGTTTGGAAGCAGATTGGAAAGAACAATCACTTGATGGACTGCGAGTGTATGGGGCTATGTGGGGCGGCTTTGCATGGTCGATTAAGGGTTGCGCCTACAAGTTTGACAGAGGAGGACTTGCATGGCTAGTGGAGCATTTGTCGGATTGCCAGCTACCACCTTAATTTCACTTCGGGACAAGTATGTGACTTGTTTGGAAGCGATAGCGGTGGCGGGGGCGAGTTATTCCATCGCGGGGCGTTCTTTCAGCCGAGCCAATTTGGGCGAAGTTACCAACACGATTGCAGAGCTAAACCTAGCCATCCGAGTAGCCACACGGACGCAAGTATATCACACCTATGCGGCATTCGGGCCAGTTAGGACTATGGGCGGAGCGTGAAGAAGGTTGAATTGAATTTGATTGATAAGGCAGTTGCCTTTTTCAATCCTAATGCGGCGGTTGAGCGTTTGGCGAGTAGGGCAAAGCTAACTAAGTTTGAATATGATGCTACGATGTATAATCGTCAGCGGAGAGTTCCAAGCCAGTTGCAGGGTGCAGAGGGTTTCCGATCCAATTATGATCGTGTAGAAATGATGAAGAGGGCGCGGGACTTAGATCAGAACTTTGGCCTTGTTCGCTCCTTGCTCCTTAAGTTTGCCACTCATGTAGCCGCGAATATCACCTACCAAGCCAGAACCACAGACCAGAATGTAAATAGCGATGTTGAGGCTTATTGGAATCAATGGTGGGACAAGTGCGATCTTTCGGGACGGCATACAGGATCGATCCTTATGCAGATCGCCACGATGTCGATGCTCCGAGACGGAGACTTTTTCTTTATTTTAGTGCGCGACCAAGATGGCAATTTGCGCTTACAGGGCGTAGAGGCAGACCGAATCGGCGATCCGTTCCGCACCTATACCAGCCTTAATCTTATCGGCGGGATTCACATTAACCAAGAGACAGGCGCACCAGACGGATACGATGTTTATCTTAGGACGTTTGGCAACGCCTATATGTTTCAAGCCACGATTGCCGCAAACCAAGTTTTCCATCTATATGACCCGCTTCGGATAGACCAATATAGGGGTGTAACGGCTTTTTGCACGGCGATTAACGATGCCACGGACATTTATGAGATCGTGCAGATGGAGAAGATGGCCGCTAAAATTGCAAGTTCGCAGGGTGGAATCATTAAGCGCAACAACAACAACGCTACCGATCTTGCCAATCTGACCAATGATTTAGACGCAAACAATCAGACCATTAAGATCGAAAGCATTGAGCCGGGACGGATTACTTACTTGGAGCCGGGCGAGGAAATGCAGTTCCCCGATTCGCCCAATCGCCCCGGCAACGGATTCCAAGAATTTCACAAAATTTTGCTTCGGAATATCTGCATGGGCGTTGGCATTCCTTATTCTTTCGCGGTTGATCCTTCGGCTATGTCGGGGCCAACTGCTCGCCTCGAAATGCAACAAGCATCTCGCACCTTCAAGCGTCATCAGAAATTGCTTGAAGATAAAGTTCTTCGACCTGTTAAGAATATTGTTATTGCCGATGCTGTTTCAAGGGGATTGATTAAGAACAATATTGGTACTAAGACAACCAAAGGAATCTTTAATTTTGGTGCGAGCGTCTCAATAGATTTATCAAGAGAATCAGATTCTTCGATAGCAGAATTTAAGGCGGGTCTTAGGACTGGTTCTCAAATCATGAGTGAAAGAGGAGAGGACTTTGAAAGCTCCATCATCTTAAAAGCACAAGAAGCCAAGAAGATTTCCGATCTTGCTAATCAATACAACATACCCGCAACCTCAATTTCCGATATTACGGAAAGTGCGTTGTTCGCTCAAGCGCAGAGCAGGTCGCAACTCAACCCAGACGGCTCGCCAGCTACCACGGAACAGGGCGCAACAACGGATGGATCGCCTACTCCTACTGGTCAAGAGGCTCTCATCGACTACTCGCTCAACGGAGCGCAGATTGCTTCGCTTATTCAAATCATCAACGCGGTTGCCGCTGGTGCGATCACACAAGAGGGAGCGAATGCAATCATCCGTGGAGCATTCCCGAATATTCCAGATCAAGTCATTCAGAGTATTGTGGCTGGAATTAATGTTGGTACGCTTGCCCCTACTGGAAAAGTTACAGCGGGAGAAGCGGCGCAAGTTCCAACCCCGCCGCCAATCGACCAGACCAAATCAGAAAAACTTGGATCAAATGATGTTCCCGCAATCGGAGAGCAAGATACAGAAACAGGAAAATACGAATCTGGTGGCGATGGTGATATTGATGTGGGTGAAGTGCGTGAACCAACCGAAAAAGGCGCAGTTGAAAACCTTCCTACTGGTAGCACAAAAGAGGGCAAACTAACCCCTAAAGTTCCCAGTATTTTAAGTTCCTTAGACAAGCAAAGCGTTGAGCTTTTGGTTAGGGGAATGCTTAATGCTTGCGAGCTTGGAAAGTATTCGGACATTGATTTTACCCCACCCCAAGGCGTAAAGGAAGCGGCCAAGAGAGGGTTAGAAGTTAGGGCAACTAAACCAGCTAGTCAGCGCGGAGGAACGCCAGTTGGGATTGCTAGGGCTAGGGATTTGTCCGGGGGCAAAGAAATTTCTCCTGACACAGCAAGGCGCATGAAGGCATTCTTTGATCGTCACGAAGTGGACAAGGAAGGCTCGACTTGGAGCGAGAAGGGCAAGGGATGGCAAGCGTGGCAACTCTGGGGCGGGGACGCTGGATATGCTTGGGCAAAGAAGCTGGTTAAGCAAATGAACAGCCGAGACGAACAGCTTGAAGAACCCGCCGCTTGCCCCATCGCCACGCAAGACATCAAGACCAATTTAGAAAACAGGCAGAACGCCGTGGACGATGCAAACTATGGCCCCGCCAATCCCAACGAGCCAAATGAGGATTACTGGAAGGCGAAAGCTGGTGAATTTCAAGGCGATGTAGCCACGGCCAAGAAGATGCTTTGCGGTAATTGTGCCGCCTTTAATCAAACCAAGAAGCTACTAGGTTGCATAAGCAGGGGAATTGGAGAGGATGCTGGTGAGGTGGAAATGGGCGGGAATCTTGGGTATTGCGAAATTTTTGACTTTAAATGTGCGGCCAAACGGACTTGCGATGCTTGGATTGTTGGTGGGCCGATTACTGACAAGAAGATTGACAAGAAAGTATAACCTTATGGAAAGCGCCAACGGCGAGACAATCCTGACCAATCTTCTGACCTATCAGAATCAGCTTCGCATATTCCATTGGCAGACAAAAAGTTATAGTCAGCATAAGAGCTTTGGGAAAGCGTATGAGATGCTCGATGAAAAGATCGACAATTTCCTAGAGACATTCTTCGGAAAGTATGGGCGCATCGTTTCGGCTTCTGTGTTTGGCATTGAGCTAGACAACTTTTCGCCAGAATCCTTTGGTGAATACAATGATGAATTTATCGCTTTCTTGTCTGACGAACTTCCCGGCTACTTGGCCGAAGGCGACACCGATCTTTTGAATATTAGAGATGACATTCTTGGCGCAGTTAATCGCCTCAAGTATCTCCTAACCCTAGCCTAATATGCCCCTACCCAGTCCAGAAAAGAAAGACAAGATCAAGGATTTCGTTGGTCGCTTTATGGGTAATGAAACAGCCATAAAGGATTTTAAGGATGTAAAGCAGAGGGCGGCAGTTGCCTATCAGACCTATCGAGACTGGAAAAAGAAGCAGAGGCGCAACAAGTCGCTAGAGGATGCGAGCCTTATCCCCGCTGTCTATATATTGAGCCAAGGCGAAGCCAAGGGGCATGATCTCTGGATCGACAAGACCAGCATTGAACAGGCTTTTGAATTGATGAAGAAAGCTCCCAACGGAGTTAAGGTTAAGATGAACCACGGCTCCGGGCTGGATGCGGTTGTAGGATTTGCTCGCAACCCCCGCATCGAGGGGGACAAGCTCAAGGCCGATCTTCACCTCTTAAAAAGCTCGCCTCACTACGGACTTATAAAAGAGATGGCAGACGAAGCTCCCGATCAATTTGGTGTTTCCTTGGCATTTATGAACGAATCGGAAACCATTGGAGGCAAGGATTACATTCGCCCTCAGAGCATCGCATCTGCCGATTTGGTTAGTTCCCCGGCATCCAACGAGAGATTTAGAGACTTTGCAACCAGCGAATCGGAGATGCTTGTCTTTGCGGTTGGCACAAAATTAAGGTGCTGGGAAGGCTACAAGCCAGCTAAAGGAGTCGAGGCTTATGCTCCAGGCTCTTGCGTTAAGGCCGAGGCTAAAGAAAATTTGGGCTACAATGCGGGAGGCCAGAGCGTCCCCGCTGATATTAAACAAGCAGTTGTCGAGAGCGACCCAAAACTTGACAATAAAGGAAAATCTAACATGGACGAATATAAAACTCAGATGGAAGGCTTGATGAAGCGTCTGGAAGCTCTCGAAGCCATCGTAACCCCGAAAACTGAAAACAAGGATGTCGTTGCCGAGGGCGCAAAGGCCGAGGGTGAAACCCCTGCCGTTGAGACCAAGGAGGACACCAATATGAGTGAGCTTGTGAAAAAAGCCCTCGTTGAATTTGGCATTAAGCCCATCCCCGCCAGCCCCGCTGTAGAGGAAAAGGTCGAAGCCAAAGTCGAACCCAAAACTTTTGAAGCTCTTGTAGCGGCTCATGCCGATTACGGAACATCAAAGCTCTCGGCTATGAAGGCCGTGATGCTCTCCAACCCCAACGAATATGCCGAAGCTCTTAGCCGTGGCATTAGCAAAATCTAACAAAGGACAATAAAAAATGAGTTCACAAATTGACGGACATTTTCGTACCTTCGGTTTCTCCACGGCTATCTCGGCCTACCGCTTGGTAATCCCCTCCACCACCACGGCTGGAAACGCTGATGTGGCGGTTACTGGCACGCCTCGCGCCATTGGCGTAGTGCAACAGGATGTTGCCGCTGGTGACGCTGGCACGGTTAAGCTGTTCCACCCCACCTTCTTCGCCACGGTTTCTGGAACCTGCGCGGTTGGTGATGTGGTTAAATTCGACAACGGCGGTCAGGTGACCACACTGGCGGCGAACATCGGCACGGCTGGCATCGCTCTGGAAGCGGCCACGGCAACTTCGGCGGTTATTGAAATCGCTGTTCCGTTGTACTAAACAATCGTAACAACAACCAAGAAAGAATAAAATAATATGGCATTTGTAAGTGGCGGAACAACGATTCGGGCGGACATCAACCAAGCGTTGATCGAAGGCCCAAGTGATGTCGGATTGATCGGTGCGGAAGCTCTCCCCCTGCTCAACGTCCCGGCTAAAAGCGGAATTTATCTAAAAGCGACTCTCGCTGGTGCTGATCTGCGTAATGCAGACGCTCTCAAGCGTGATATTGCTTCCGAATATGCGGCGATCACTCGCTCATACAATTCGGCAACCTACGCAACTCAGGAATACGGATTGACTGAATATCTGGACGACTCCTTCAAGTCGGACATGAACAGGTTCTTCAGCATCGAGGCTTCCTCGGCGAAGTTCCTGCTCCGTCAGTTGAAACTCTCCCACGAGAAGCGGGTTTCCGATCTTCTCTGGGCGAGCACGACTCCGTTTGCTACTGCCGATCAAACTCGCGCAGTTGCCTACACCGAAGCTCTCTTGACCACCATCAACGCCCCTGCGGACGTTGCGGCGGCCAAACTCGCTCTTAATAAGTTAGGGTATAGTCCGAACGCCGTGCTCATGAGTGCTAACGTGTTCGAGCGTATCCGCCGCTCCACCCTCCTCCAGAATATGTTCTTCGGAGTTATCTCCGATGTCGGCCCTCGCTTGCTCGATGAGAAGCAAGTTGCCGCTGGTCTGGGTGTGGAGAAGGTTCTGATTGGTCGCGCGGCTCGTAACGCCTCAAACAAGAACATCGCCTACAGCGGCTCGTTCATCATCCCAGATTCGCAAATTATTGTTGCGGATTTGCAAGGTGGCGAGTTCACCGCTGGCGGAATTGGTCGCACCCTCGTGTGGGCTGATGACGCTCCCGGTGGCTTTATCTCGGAAACCTTCCGTGATGATTCCCGCCGCTCCAACGTCCTCCGTGTTCGCATGAACACCGCAGAAGTTGTGATTGATGCGAATGCTGGTGTGCGTATCACCACGAACTACGTCTAAAGTCTCGGTTCTGGTTCTGGTTCCTCTGAAGAAGGGGGAGTGAGTGAATAACTTGCTCCCCCTTTTTCTTTCTATTGACATCCAAAAGTAACTAGAAATCCTATCTGAAATCCTTGCGTGAAACACGATTTATCCATATATCTAATCGCTGGTAATGAAGAAGCCTACATTGAGCGTTGCCTTAAATCGTTTGCCCCAGCCGCAAAAGAAATGGTTGTTTGTATTGCTAGGGGGTCAGCTAGTCCCGACAAAACCGAAGAGATTGCATTGGCTCTCGGTGCTCGAATCGTTCACTATCAGAATAAAAAATCTGATTGGCCTTTTATAGACGACTTCGCAGGGGCAAGGAATTTAGCCTTAAACGCCTGTTCCTGTGAGTTTCAAGCGTGGGTAGATGCTGATGATGTTATGGCCGAGGATGGGGTGGCTACGATTGAATATGCCATCGATCAGCTAATAGAAAGGGACGGACATTTAGTGGCTCTAAAGTATTGGGTGGAGAACGCCTCTTTATGCCCATTGAGGGAAGAAGTTTCTAGGAAGGGAACTTGTGAATGGAAAAGCCGAGTGCATGAAATCTTAATGGCTTTTGATGAAAAGAAGATGTTTGGGCTTGATAAGATTTGGCGCATTCACAAGCCACACGGTTACAAAAAGGCAAGCGCAGATAGAAATTTTAAGATACTAGAAGACGAACTAAAAGAAGCTCCTAAATCCCTTTACTATACCCAGCAAGAGTTTTTCTTGTCTGGGCAACACACTAAGGCAATTGAATACGGAAAGAAGGCTTTGGCATTCCCTGACCTAGATGAAACTCTAAAATACGATGTTCTTTTGAACCTTGGGCGATGCCATCCAGAGGAATCTGAAAGGCTTAAATACTTGGGCGAGGCCATCACTTGCCAACCAGAGAGACGAGAAGCCCACTATTATGCCGCCTTGCTCTACGCCTCGAAGGGTCAATGGGTAAAGGCTTGGGGATCGGCTCGCTCTGCAATCTCGCTTCCACGGCCATCCACTCACTACTGGAATCTTCAAGAGCCTGTCTATCGATGGCAGACTTTGGACATTTATCGGACGGCCTCAATATGCGTAGGCAACACCGCTGAAATCGAAAACGCAAACAAGGCATGGACTAACCCACCCAAAATTACGCTAGTTCATGCAACTAGGGGCAGGGCTAATGTGGCCTATCAGCGGAGGTTCCAATGGCTTTCCTTGGCCGCAGAGCCATTGGCAATCGAATGGCTTTTCATGGTAGACCACGATGACCCAGAAAACTATGTGCCCCACGGCGCAATTCGTTGCAACCCCGGAGGCGTTATTAATGCTTGGAATGCAGGGGCAAAGATGGCTAGGGGCGAGGTGATTATTCAAATGAGCGATGATTGGAGCCCTCCCCGCAACTGGGATGCCCTAATTTTGAGCACAATAGGGGATACAAAGGCCGAGAAAGTGCTGGCAGTATCAGATGGACATAGGCAAGATAAACTGCTCTGCATGGCAATCCTGACGCAATCTAGGCTAAAGAAGCAAGGAGACTTCTTCCATCCTAGTTACCAAGAGTCTGATGGCATCTATTCAGACAACGAATTTACCCAGAGAGCCTATGACGATGGCGTGGTGATTGAAGCGAAAAACATTGTTCTAACTCACGAGCATCCATTTTTCGGGCATGGAGAAATGGATGAACAATTAAAATATCACAACAAACCAGAGCATTATGAGAAAGGAAAGGCGATCTATGAAAAACGCAAAGCAGATAATTGGGTGTAGAAAAACCAAAAAGGGGGAGGATACCAAGGAGCTTGGTATAATTAAATTTGGGAAGTCTCGCCCCGACCCCACCAAGTATGTGAAGGTTGATATTACCTATGACGAAAAAGCAGAGAAAGATTTGTATGAGTGTGGGATGATTGCATTAAAGCACGACAAAGAGGCCGTGATTGAATATGTGATTTGCAAGGCTTTAAAGGAAATGGCGAAATGCAAAAAGTAATTAAGAGCGAAAACCCGGAAGATCATTGGAAACATCTAAGATGTTTTAATGACAGGGTGCTAGATTTGGGATGTGCATATAATGACATTGATGCGGAAAACACAAGACAAAACAAGCTGG
>Ga0214917_10006397_pt1 | contig 12231 bp, 9 predicted proteins | sample LL_1208_BB_MetaG_FD_177983 | JGI IMG/M metagenome (GOLD analysis project Ga0214917, IMG submission 177983) | Freshwater microbial communities from Lake Lanier, Atlanta, Georgia, United States - LL_1208_BB | ecosystem: Environmental > Aquatic > Freshwater > Lake | place: USA: Georgia | collected...
TCGGCGACCATGGCGGTGCACGCGAAAGGCCCGGACATGCCGACGGCTAGGCGAGGCCGTGCCGCAGCGCCCAGACGGCGGCCTGCGTCCGGTCGCCGAGGCCGAGCTTGCGGAGCATGTTCTGCACGTGCTCCTTGACGGTCTCGATGCTGATCTCGAGCGAGTCGGCGATCTCCTGGTTGGAAAGCCCCATCGCCACCAACCGCAGCACCTGGGTTTCCCGCGGCGTGAGCGGCACCCCGGCCACCGGTTCCTTGTCGCGGCGGGTCATCTGGCCGGCCACCCGCCGGAGTTCGCCGGAGCGGGTCGCATGCTCGCCGGCGGCCGCGGCGGTCACGGCGGCGATCAGATCGGCCCGCGAGATCGTCTTGAGCAGGTAGTCGTGGGCGCCGGCCGCCACGGCGCGGGCCACGTAGGTCGGGTTGTCGAAGGCCGAGAGCATCACGACCTTGGCGGTGGGCGCGGCCGCCCGGATCCGCTTGACCACGTCGAGGCCGTCCGCGTCTCCGAACCGCACGTCGAGCAGGACGACGTCGGGCCTCAGCTTGCGGGCCAGCTTGACCGCGTCGTCTTCGGTCGCCGCCTCGCCGCAGATCCGCACCGTCGAGTCGGCGAACAGGCTCGTCAGACCCTGGCGGACCACTTCGTGGTCGTCGGCGATGAGAAGGGTGGTGGCCGCCATGACGGGAGTAGACTGCCCACGGGCGGGGCTGGTTGTCAACTACCCCATCGTGATCCCCCCGTTGCGGGAACCTCGCCGACAACGCGTCGTGCACGACCCTGAGGAAGCGAGCCCCGTGAGGCGGGGAACCTCGCAGGTGGATCACCCCCGTGCCGCGTGCTCGAGCCACCTCTCGATCCAGGGGGCCTGCCAGGGATTCCAGGTGGGGAACGCGACCGAGACCACCGACAGGCCGAGCAGCGCGAGCCCGACCAGGCGTCCGGGGCGACTGCGGCCCAGCACGTCGGCGGCGGGCACGGCGGCCAGGGCCCACAGCGGGGCCAGCCAGAAGGCCCAGCGGAAGCCGCTGGACATCCCGCCGTAGTTGCGGTCGGCGAGCGGCCTGGCGAGATAGAAGCCGATGACGACGACCGAGACCAGGGCGATCGCCCGCGCGAGCTCCGCCTCGCCCCGCTCATGACGGCGCCGCGCCGCGAGCAGCGCCAGCCCCGGGATTGCCAGCAGCCAGGCGGGTGTGAGCGAGAAAATGCCATGATGGCCCACGAGCACGTGCCAGGCATACGCGGCCCGGGAGGGCTCGCCGCGATCCACGCCCTGAGGAGCCCGCCAGTAGCTCGTGAGCAGCTTGCCGTTGGGCAGCCGGACCGAGTAGTCGTACCAGTTGCCCGGGTTCGAGGAGCCGACGACCATGCCGGCCGCGCCCGTCGCCGGGACCGCCGCCTCGGCGCCGGCCGGCCCGCCGCCGGATCGCTGGGCATACGCGGGCGCGACCGTGCCGTGCGCGAGCCAGTTGGAGCCGACGGCCATCACCGCCACCGCCGCCACGGCGGGCGCGGTCCAGGCGAGCGTGCGCCGGAGGTCGCAGCGAAGCAGGATGGCGACCACGGCCGCGAGCCAGGCCAGCGCCGGCAACTCGAAGGCGGCGGCCAACGCCGCCGTCAGCCCGGCGACCGCGAACGGCAGTGGGCCCGTGGCGCCCTGACAGCGAATCCGATGCACGCACCAGGCCGAGGCCGCCGTGCAGGCCGCCGCCGGAAGGTGGTTCGTGAGCACCACCGCGAAGGTCGACAGGAGCGTGCCGCAGGTGACCACCGCCGCCCCCCAGAGCCGTCCCCAGTCGGACGTGCCGATCGCCTCCACCAGCCGGAGCGTGAAGGCGAGGAACACGGCGAAGGGGAGGAGCGAGCAGACCACGAGCAGCAGGCGTCCCAGTTCGAACGGGTGATCGCCGAGCGTCCAGCCGGTGAGCTTCGTGAGCAGCCAGTACGGGCCCGCGCAGAGCACCGCCAGCAGCGGCGGCTTGCTCGAATAGAGGTGGAGCGTGCCGGCTCGGTCCGGGTGCACGACCGCGTCGATCGTGTCCCAGCCGGGCTCGACCACGACGTCTTCGATGGCGAACGTGCCCCGCTCCACCAGCGCCCGGACCGTCGTCCAGCGGCTCCGGTCGTTGCCCGAGAGGAAGGGCCGCACGAGCCGCTTGGCCCGGATGAATCGCTCCCGCTCGGCGGCGGCGTCGAGCCCGGGGTCGGCGGCGAGCTTGGCGGCCACATGCTCGTCGGCCAGCCGCTTCTCGAGGGCCAGCCGATCGACGCTCGCCACGCCGCCGATCCGGCCGAGCAGGCCACCGAGCGCGACCGCCGCCAGGATCGCGTACGCGGCGTGTCGCAGGCGGCCGCGGGCGGCGTCGTCGAGCACGTCGCCGGCCCCCGCCCCGTCGCCGAGGAGCGCCGTCACCCGGGCCAGGTCGGCGAGGCCGCGGATGAATCGGCCCGCGCCATACTTCGACTGGCCGCGGGTCCGGGGGCGGTGCCGCACGGGCGTCTCGACGACGCGGTGCCCCGCGCGGGCCACGAGCACCGGGATGAAGCGGTGCATGTCCAGGCCGAGCGTGAGCCGGCGGGCCACGTCGCCGCGGAACACCTTGAGGCCGCAGTTGTGGTCATGCAGCCGCAGGCCCGTCACCCAGCCCACGAGCAGGTTGAAGACCCGCGATGGAAACGTCTTGTGCCAGGGGTCGAGCCGCGGGGTCTTCCAGCCATTCACCAGCCCCACGCCGTCGGGGCCGTCGCCGAGCAGCCCGACCATCCGGGGAATCTCCGCGGGATCGTCCTGTCCGTCGCCGTCGAGCATGGCCACGGCCCGCCCGCGGGTGCGGGCGAACCCCGTCATCAGGGCCGCCGACTTGCCCTGACCGGCTTCGTGGCGAATCCCCTGGATGCGGCCGTCGGCAGCCGCCGCCGTGATTTCGTTCCACGATCCATCGGTCGAACCGTCGTCGACGATCACCGCCTCCCAGGCGACGCCGGCCGCGTCGAGCCGCGAGCGGATCTCGTCGACCAGCGGCCCGATGTTGCCCGCCTCGTCGCGAACCGGCACGACGAGCGACAGGTCGGGCGGGTTCATGGGATGGCGGAAGCAGCGGGGGCGGGGGCGGCACGCCGAATGCCTGCGGGCCGCCACTCTGGTCCCGAGGATACCCCGCCCGGACCCGCCGCCGCCACGCCCGCCGTCAAAGCCCGCACGGTTGCCCGCGCGGTTCCAAGTACACTCCCCCCATGCCCCCCGCGCTCCCTGACGACCGGCCGGTGCCCCCGATGACCAGGATGGTGTCGTTCGCGGTGCTGCTCGGCCTCGTGGTGCTGTTCGGGCTGCTCAGCCTGCGGGTGATGGCGAGCTTTCTTCTCCCGCTCCTCCTGGCGGCGATGCTCGTGGTCATCTTCGGGCCACTGCACCGCTGGCTCCGGGGACGGTTCGGCCTGCCCGACTGGCTGGCGGCCGGGGTGACCACGCTCGTCGTGCTCGTGATCGTGCTGGCGCCGGTGGGCCTGCTCGTGACGCGGGCCGGGGCCGACGCGGTGGCGATGGCCCGTCGCCCCGAGGGCGTGAAGCTCGACCCCGCCGTGCTCGCCGGGATCGTGACGGCGGTGAACGACGCGACCGGGCTGCACCTGACCGCCGAAGGCGTGAACGCCTCGCTGCGGACCGTGGTCGAGGAGGGACTGGGGCCGATCGCGGCCCGGGCGCCCGCCGTGATCGGCACGCTGCTGCTCGGCCTGATCGTCACGATCGTGGGCTTCTTTTATTTTCTGGCCGACGGCCCCCGGATGCTGCCGGCGGTGATGCGGCTCGTGCCGCTCGACGTCCGCTATCAGTGGCAACTGCTCGCGGAGTTCGAGGAGGTGAGCCGGGCGGTCGTCAGCGCGACGCTGCTCGCCGCGGTGGTGCAGGCGATCCTCGGTGGGATCGGCTACGCCGTGGCCGGCCTCGACAACGTGTTCCTGCTCACGCTGCTCACCTTCTTCATGGCGATGGTGCCGATCGTCGGGGCGGCGGCGGTCTGGGGGGGCGCGAGCCTGTACCTCCTGTTTTTCGTCCGTGACACCTGGACGGCCGCCGGCCTGGCGGCCTGGGGGGCGTTCGTCGTCTCCACCGTCGACAACGTCGTCAAGCCGCTCGTGCTCCAGGGGCAGTCGAAGCTCCATCCGCTCCTCGCCCTGCTCAGCGTGCTCGGCGGCGTGACCGCCCTGGGACCGATCGGGATCTTCGTGGGGCCGATCGCCGTGGCCTTCCTGCAGGCGGCCTTGACCATGTTGGCGGCCGAAATCGACAGCCTGGAACGGTCGCCCCGGAGCCCGGAGTTGCAGGACCACGCCCGGGGAGGTTGAAATCTGCCCTGCCGGAGGCTTCGGTCCTCCGCCGACACCTGAAGGGAACGAACGATGATTCTGGATTGCGTGATGGCCCTGGCCGCCCTGCTGGCGACGGGAATCGAGGCCGCCTACCTGCCGACGGACGACGGCGGCGGCGACTATCTCGTGCGGGTCGAGCCCGACCTCGTGTCGGGCGGCAGCCCGTACCAGTTCACGAGCGACGTGCCGGCCGACTCGCGGGACGTTCGCCGGGTGCGGATCTACGTCGCCGACGCCTGGCCGCCCGCCGTCGAGCGGTCGGTGATCGAGGCGGCCAAGCGGCCGCGTCGCGTCACGCCGGTGGCCGTCGCGTCGGCCCGGCCGGCCGAGGCCGCGACCGGGGCCGCGGTGGTGGGGGCGGAGAAGCCGTGGGGCTGGCTGATCGGCAGCCTGATCGCGCTCTTCCTCTCGCTCGGAGCCAACGCCTACCTCGGCATGCTGCTGGGCAACATGCGGCAGCGGTACCTCCGCGACGTGCAGCAGGTGCTCGTGCGGGCCTGACGACGCGGCGTGAAGCTGGTCAGTTCCGGGCAGCCACGTCAGTCCTTGGAGTCGAGCGCGAACTCCACCTTCGTGCCTCCGGGCTCCACCGTGGCCTCGAGGCCGCTCGTCTTCGGGGCGGCGTAGCGGGCGGGCAGGGCGGCCTTCGGCTGCAGCCCGGGCGGCCCCGGCGCGGCCTCGAGTCCCAGCTCGTTGGCCGCCACGCCCTCGGTGACGAACTTCGAGACCGAGACGCGGTGCCGCCCCACCAGCGCGCCGTCGTCCCGGCCGAAGGTGCTGAGCGTGAAGCCGCCGTCTGCGCCGGTGCCGCCGCGGGCCGGCACGCCGCCCTCGACCGGCTCGAACATCACGGCCGCGCCCGCCACGGGCTTGCCGTCGAGCAGCACGCGGCCCGTGACCGGGGCCGTGGCCGGCTTCGCCTTGCCGCACCCGGCCGCGGCCAGCGCGACGAGGAGGCCGGCGAGCGGAAGCATGAATCGCCGCCCGAACACGCGGGTCATTGCGGGATCTCCACGGGTTGCCGGTCGGCCTTGGCACCGAGCCGCTGGTACGTCGGGTGGTCGATCGTGTCGGGCAGGAAGTGCACCGAGCCGTCACCGAAGGCGAACATCGCGCCGGCGACGTGGCGGGAGCGGAACCCGAGTTCGTAGTTCCAGTTGCACCAGCGGCCGCAGCCGTTCCCGGCGCCCGAGTTGTTGCAGGTGTCGGTGTTGATGGGCACGAGCGTCGTCGAGAGGCCCTGGCCGCTGTTGCTCCGCAGCCAACCCTGGGCATGGTGCGCCCCGCAGGAGGGCCTGGTCTCGCCGAAGAAGATCGTGCTCGACAAGCCGTCGCGGATCTGCAGCAGTCCGTAGGCCACTCCCTGGCGGTTGAAGGGGCCGGCGGTGGTCGTCGTGTTGTCGTAGTTCGACGGCGGGTGCGGCGCGGGAAGCTGAAACTGATTGAGCGCCAGCGCTTCGGGGCAGGAGCAGCCACCGTTGTCGATGTGGGCCGTGGGGCCCTTCGAGGCGGCGTAGTTGCAGGGGGCCGTGTCGGCGATGCCGAGGAACTTCTCGTCGCTCGGACACAGGAATGCGGCAATCTCCGTCGCCCGGATGAATCTGCCGTCGGGATACTTCATCTCGTCGACCCAGATCGTCATGTTCTTGAAGTCGATCGCGTCGAAGACGCTTTCCTCCTCGAGGAATGGCAGCAGGCGGGCCAGGCCCGTGCCGCGGTTCTGCGTCGCCCCGCTGCCCCAGGAGGCGCCGAACGGCAGTTCCTCGTTGTTGCGGGAGGTGTAGGCGGCCGTGGCCAGGCCGATCTGCTTGAGATTGTTGCCGCACTGCACCCGGCGGGCGCTTTCGCGGGCTCCCTGCACCGCCGGGATCAGGAGCGCGATCAAGACCGCGATGATCGCGATCACCACGAGCATCTCGACCAACGTGAAGCCGCGCGGACGTCGCTGCATGATGTCACCTCCCGTGGCCACCCGAAAACCAGAGGCTACCGCAGCCGTCCCTGGCCGCCAATCAGGGGCCGGGCAGGACGCTCACAACCGCCGACGGCTCGGCTGACCGTCTCGGCGGCGGGGCGGCTTGGCGGCCGGCGCGTCAGGGCGGGCCGCGGCGGGCGTGCCGGCGGCGCGATGGCCGAAGAAGAAGGCCTCGGCCGGCCAGAGGTCCCCGCTCGCTGGCGGCAGGTCGGCCACGGGCGGCGGCTCCGGTGTGGGGGCGGGCTGGGGCTTGGGGCGGGGGGCCGGCGTCGGCGTGGGCTCGGGTTGCGGCAGCGCCGCGGGCTGGGGCAGAGCGACGGGCCCGCGCCGGCGGCCCCAGGTGATCGTGGGATCGCTGAGCGAGCGGACATGGGCGCCGGCCTCGTGGAACATCGTCGCCACGTGGGCGTGGCAGGTGAAGACGAGCATCTGCCGGTCGGATCCCTGCTCGGCCAGAAACTCCACGATCGTGCGGGCCGCGGCCGTCGCGCGGGTGTCGTCGAAGTTGACGAGCGCGTCGTCCATCACGATCGGCAGCGTCACGTCGTGGCGGGCGAGGTCGCGGACGAGCGCCAGCCGCAGCGCCAGGAACACCTGCTCCCGCGTGCCCCGGCTGAGCCGCTCCGGACGCCACACCTGGCCGTCCCGCTCGTGGATCTCCAGCCGCGCCTCGTCGACGGCGGTGGTGATCGACAGGTAGCGGCCCTCGGTGAGTCGGGCGAGCCACCGCGAGGCCTCGCGCAGGACCGGCGGCTGGTGATCGCGGGCCACCGCCGCCCGCGTCTCCTCGAGCACGATCCGGGCCCGCTCGAGCACGCGGCGCCGCTCCTGCTGCTCGGCCACGAGTTGTTCCACCGCCGCCAGTTCCGCCTGGAGCGCCTCGTTGCCGCGATCGGCCGCGGCGGCGTCGAGCCGCTTGGCGACGGCCGCCCTGCGGTCGCGGGCCTCGGCGAGCGCGGCGCGAAGCCTGGCCGTGCGGTCGCAGGCCTCGGCGAGCCGGCCCTCGAGCGGGATCGCCCCGGCTTCGGAGAGCCACTGGTCCAACTCCGGCGGCTCGGTGGTGCGGCGGCGGGCGTCGTGCCAATCGCGATCGGCCGCTTCCGCGTCGAGCCGCAGTTGCTCGTATTCGGGGCGGCGGTCGACCTTGGCCAGAAACGCGGCCTCGTCCGCGACGCTCCAGCGGGCGTAGAACTCGCGCACGGCCCGCTCGGCCACCTTCACCTGCCGCAGCGTCTGTCGGTGCCGGCGGCGGGCGTTCTCGAGGCGGCGGGTGAGCGAGGCCCGGCGGCGGACGATCGCCCGGTCGGCGTCGAGCCGCTCCTTGAGCAGCCGCAGGTGTTCCAGCGGTGTCGACTCCGGCACCAGCTCGCACTCGACCAGCAGCTCGTCGATCCGCCGGCCGGCCGCGGCCAGCTCCTCCCGCTTGTGCCGGGCCTCCTCGGAGAGCCGGCGCCGGTCGTCGTCGAGCGTGAGCAGGGTGTGGCGATGGGCCGCGATTTGTTTCACCTCGCGGGGGGAGAGGTTGGTGGGCAGGCCGCGCTGCTCGAGCGCCTTCCGCCACCGGCTCCGGGCCGCCGCCCGGTCCTCGGCGGCCTGCTTGACCGCGAGTTCGGCGGCCGCGACCCGGTCGGCCAGGAGGTGCACCGAGCCCTCGCGGCTGGCCAGCTCCTCGAGCCGGTCGAGCTCGGCCTGGGCCGCGGCCAGCCGCCGGTCGAGGCCGGTCGCCGCCTCGGAGCCGATCCGGCCGTCGAGCAGGCCGCACTGGGCGGCGAGGTCGTCCCGCTGCTTCTTCACCATCTCGTGCTGCCGCCGCGCCGCCTCGAGGCGGGTGGAGGCGTTGCGGTCGAGCGACCAGGTGGTCACCGAGGCCACGCCGGCGCCGAGCGCGCCGAGCGCCGCCATCGCGTAGGCGAGCGAGCCGGTCACCTCGCGGGGCAGGAGCGAACCCGAGAGCAGCATCCCCGTGCCGACCACGAACAGGCCGCCGAGGGCCACGAGCAACGGCACCGGGATCAGCTGGGCCTCGAGCCCCTCGGCCAGATTGGCCTCGAGCCGTTCGATCGTGCGATCGAGTTCGGCGAGCTGGTCGCCGGCCGTCATCCGCTTGCGCAGCGAGGCCACCTTCTCAGCCGCCTGGTCGATCGCGGCCTGCACCGTGACGCCCCCGAGGCCGCGCTCAACGCCGCTGACCGTCCCGCGGGTGGTGCCCAGCGAACGCTTGGCCTCCGTGAGTTCCTTCCTGGCGGCGGCGAACTGCCGGGAGGCGTGGCTGCAGCCGCGGGCCCGGCTGCGGAGCGGGCTGAAGGAGAGCGCGAAGCCCTCCGGGAGCAGCACCTCCGGCAGCGTGTCGACGTCGACGTCGGCCGGCAGCGTCACCGGCACCAGCCGCGACAGGCCGGCGATCCCCACCTGCTCGCCGAACCGCCGGGCCGCCAGCCGGGCGTGGCTTTCGGCGCGGGCCACGTCGGCGGCCAGCCGCTCGAGCCGCGGCTCCTCGTCGGCGAGCACCGCGAGCGCCGCCCGCTTCGACCACACGATCGACTCCGGCGGCAGGTCGCGGAGCTGGCGGGCATACTTCCCGCGAAACTTCTTCCGGCCCTTGGCCAGCCGCTCGGCCTTGCGGAGCTTTCGCGCGGCCGCCCGCCAGGCGTCGCGGTCGGCATGCACCAGCGGAATGCTCTCGAGCGCCGCGAGCCGTTCGGCCGTCCGCTTCCAGGCGAGGGAGAGCGGCTCGATCGCGATCACGCCGCGGACCACCCCCTCGGCCTTCTCGGCCCGCTCGATGCGGCCGAGCAACGCGGCGATCTCGGCGTCGAGATGGGACAGTTCGCTCCACAGCCCGCCGGCCACGAGCGCCGGTGCGGCCGAGCCCGCGAGCCGTTCGAGCAGCACGGCGCGGCGGGCCTTGAGGGCCGTCAGCGGCGACACGTCGGGGTCGGTCGAGTCGAGCCGCGCGAGCGCCGTCTTCAGGTGCGCGAGCACTCGGGCCACGTGCGAGCGGTCGAGGCCGCTGGCCAGTTCGTAGAGGCGGCTGCCGCAGCCCTCGGGCTCGAGCGTCCGCAGTTCGTGGAGCTCGTCGAGCCCGAAGGCCATCACGTTGGTGAAGGTGGTCTCGTCGATCCCGCCGACGACGTCCTGGAGGTAGTAGCGGTGCCGGGCGCCGGCCGCGTCGGCGTGCCGGGGATCGACGTCGTCGATCGCGATCAGATCACCCTCGTCGCCGCCGAGGCCGATCACGTCGTCGGCATACGATTCCTGGGTCAGCCCGGCGAGATGCGGCCCCTCGTGCCGCCGCTCGATCGCCAGCAGCGTCCGCTCGGGCGGCACGCGGACGAGCAGCCGGCCGGCGCAGGCCACTCGGGGGTCGAGCACGCCGCGGCGGAAGCTCCCTTCGAAGCCGAAGAAGATCGCCCGCACGAACTCCAGCAGCGTCGTCTTGCCGGTCTCGTTGGTGCCGTGGAGCACCTGCACGCCGGGCCCCAGCCGGTCGACCACGACCTGGTCCAGGGCGCCGAACTTCCCCACTTCGATGCGTTCGATGAACATGCGGCACAGCCTCTGCGTGGCGCGAAACTCGGACTTGGATGAACGGAAACTCGGTTGGAACCGGCACGTCGGGCCGGCCGTGCGTCAGGTGGACTCGATCAGTTCCAAGGCGACCCAGCCGGCCTGGCGGGCCGCCCCGGTCGGCAGGGAATCCGCTCGGGCGTGCGAATCCGCTGGGGCCGGCGAATCCGCTCGGGCGGGCGAATCCGCTCGGGCGGGCGAATCCGCTCGGGCCCGCGCGGCGCCGGGGGCATGCTCGATCGCCTCGACGATGTCGGCGAGCGCCGAGGTGAACGACGTGGTGGTGCCCGGCTTGCCGCCGGAGCGGGCATGCCCCAGCGGGGCCAGGGATTCCGCCGGGTCGGCCACGAGCTCCACCGGCCAGATGCGAAACGCCTTGGGGTCGAAGAGTTCGCGGAGCCGCGCGAGCGTCTCGGCGGCGATCTCGGCCACGCGCACGCGGCGGCTCACGCTCGTGCCGCACTGCACGATGCACCGCACGAGTTCCAGGGGCGCCTGTTCGCCGGGGGCGACCTGCTCGATCGCCGACCAGAGCGCGGTGGCGAGTTCCTCGTCGGCTCCGGCCGCCGATTCGACCGTGACCGTCCGCCAGCCGACCCGCTGCGTCGGCACGTCGCGCCAACTGCCGCGCCAGTCGGCCTGGGTCGCGAACTCGACGGTGTCGCCGACAGCCTGGCGGTCGAGGAGCGTGAGTGTGGAGCAGGAACCCTCGGCCCGCTCGAGCGCCGAGCGGGGCTGGAGCGGAGGAAGGTGGTGGATGCCGACGGGCAGCGCGGGGCGGCGTCGCGAGGCCCAGATCCAGAACCCACCCGGCTGCGTCCAGGCCGGCGAGGCGGCGGCGGCGGCCACGAAGGCGGCGGCCGCGTCATGCTCCCCCGGCCATGCGGTGTCGCCGGAGGCAGCCGCCATGGGGGCGGTCGAGTCCCAGCCGACGATGATCCGGCGCCAGGCGGTCGTGCGCATCGACTCGTCGGCCGCGGCAGGCGGCACGTGGGCGGCTTCGGGGGCGGCGACGAACTCCACGGCGATGCCGTGGATGTCGATCTCGAGCGGCGCGTGAGGCGTGGCGAAGAACAGGCCGTGCGGCTCGCCCAGCATCCGGGCCATCTCGTGGCAGGCGGGGGCGTCGTCGGCCAGGTGAACCGTGCGGCAGCCGATCGCGGCCAACTCGATCACCGCCGCGCGGATGGCGGCGGCCTGCGCCGGGCTGGCCCGCCGCGGGTCGAGCCAGCGGCCGCAGATCACCAGCGCCGAGGCCTCGGCCCGTTTCGCCACCGCGACCGCCTCGGCGAAGGCATCGGCCGCAGCTTTGCCGACCGCGGCGACGACGGCGGCGTGGGCCGCCTCCGGCACGGCCAGGGGGCGGTCGATCGCGGGGTCGAAAGCGAAGACGATGTCGGCCACGTGGGCACCCTCCGTGGTGAGCTCCCCGGCGGCAACCCGGGGAAACTGGGGGCACTGTAGCGTCTGTCGGCCGGCCGCCGCCACGGCAAAAATGCCGTTGGTTCAGGCCGACAGCGGGGGCGGTGCGGTGGCGAGCCAGCCGACGAGCTCGTCGGCCCAGGCGGTTTCACCGGCCGGCCCCTGCGCCGCCAGCACCCGGCTTCGGAGCAGGACGCCCTTCTCGATCGCGGCGCTGAACAGCCAGCAGGTGATGCGAACGCGGCCGGCGTCGCTCGCCACGAGGATCCGCCGCACGTCGGCCGGGTGGACCGCGACGACCACGGCCTCGGTGTCGCGGCGCACGAGCAGGCAGGTGGCCTCGGCCGGGCAGCCGCCCGCCTCGAGCGGCTGCCAGTGCAGGCCGGTCTCGGTGCCCCGGCCCCACGCGATTCGTCCGGCGGCGAGATCGCAGGTGACCGCCAGCGACGAGTCGCTCTCGACGAGCGAAGTCTGCGCCGACACGACGAGTTCCCAGCCGCGGGCGACCGGGAGCGACCGCCACATCGCCGTGGCCCGCAGCCGCCGGGGATCGGAGGGCTCGTAGACGCCCACCACGTCGTCGCCGCGGGCCCAGTGGTCGACGAGCCGCGCCGCGTCGGCCGGCGAGCGGAGGTCGAGGCCCAGCACGCGATCGCCGTCGGCCAGCGTGAGGCCGGCGGCCGGAGTCGCGAGCTGGACGCGGCCGCGGCCGTCGCTGGCCGAGAGGCCCGCGAGCGACCAGGCGGCGGCCGGAGCGGCGGCGGTCGGGGGTGAGGTCATGGGCATGATCCGACTGGCCGCCGTCGCGGCAGGTTCCCGGCCGCGGTCGGCCTCGCATACGATACCCGATCACCGTCGAGCCCCTCCGCTTCAGGAATCCCCGCATGCCCGCCCCG
>Ga0214917_10006398_pt1 | contig 12230 bp, 9 predicted proteins | sample LL_1208_BB_MetaG_FD_177983 | JGI IMG/M metagenome (GOLD analysis project Ga0214917, IMG submission 177983) | Freshwater microbial communities from Lake Lanier, Atlanta, Georgia, United States - LL_1208_BB | ecosystem: Environmental > Aquatic > Freshwater > Lake | place: USA: Georgia | collected...
GATTCGTTGGGCCCTTACTTCTAACTCGGCTTTGGATGGGGGGATGTGTTTTTCATACCACGTTAGAAAATCTACGAATTGTTTTAAGCGTTCGGTTTTGGAGTCTGGGTCTAGCTTCCAAGAAAGCTGTGTGGAGAGGGAGCCAATTTGGGAAATGTGCTGCCTCATACCTTCAAAGTTACGTTCATCTATTGATTTAAGAAGCTTTTGGCTCAGTTCTCTTGAGATTTCTATGTCAGTGAGGCCAAATACCAGCCCCATCGCATTTCGAAGTGAGGCTTCTAAATTTGGAACGGCCCATTGGGGCTCACTCTGAGCTACATGAACGACACTGTGATTGACTGCTTTTCTTAGCCAGGAATCTCTAGGCAAATTCAGTTGAACCTGGAATTCAGAATTGGCGACATTGTTGCTTAAGTTAAAGCTACCAGTGAACACTGCAGTTTGGGGCTTGCCCTGGGAGTCAATGAAATCAATCAGAGTCGTTTTGTCGTGCCAAACATGGCGAGCCGCTGGAGGACCTTCCTCACTGCGCTCTATCCGCAGCTTTCCGGTTTCCGGATCAATTGCAGGGCGTTGATACACGTAGCTCTCAATGCGATTAAATGCTTCGGGCGTTAGGCCCGTTGTTTTTCGATGAAACGGATCCAAAACATCGACGCCAGTGAGCGCCGCTCCCAAGCCCCAACCTCTCAGCGCGGCGAAGCGATCATCCGCCACTGCAAACCCAGTCGCTTTTGGATTTTTTCGCATGGCTTCTCCGAGAGATTCTAAAAAATCTCGGTGGGTGATCACGAAGTGGGAAAGGACTATGTGCTCTAACTGATTATTTTCTAAGATCTCGGAAATTCGTTCATTGGGATTGTGTTTCCCATCGGTAAAAGCTAGTTCCATGCTGGAGCCATCTTGAAACTGAATTAAGGTTCTGGGATTGTCTGCGATTTCCTTAGTTTCCTTGCCCTTTTTGTAAATATCTTCCAGATCAGCGACATGTTTTTGATAGGCATCAAAAAAAGCGGCATCTTCGACCTCAAAAATACGATTATACCGAGGGTTGGGAGCTAAATTGGCGGTACCGAAAAACAGATTCTTTTTAGGACCTGCACGAAGGAGTAGCGCCTTTTCATGCATGATGGGTTTGCGCTCCAATTCTGGATTATAGAGTGGTTGGGAAAGAATATCCTTTTTAAGCTCGAATCCCGCTGCAAGGAGGTCACTGATCACTTTTGCCCCGGGGCTTTTTTCAGGGTCTTTCAGTTTTGCTTTAGAGAAAGCTGAGGTGATATTACCCTGGATATTCGAAAAATCTCCCTCCATGACCGGGTTGAGATCTGTGATCAACTTTACTCGAACGCCACTTTCTTTAGCCCGGATCAAAGCTTCTGTGATTTTTGGGTGGCCTAACGTATAGCGAACTAGGGTGACTTCCTTTTCCGAATTGGGAACTGATGGATCCCGGATGAGTCTATCAATGGCTTGAGCCTCTACTTCCACGAGGTTCTCAGTAAAAATAAGCTTGTTGAGTTCGGGGCTGGTATTGCTGGAAGGTGCTGCTACGTAGAGTGTTTTTATGGCTTGATCCGCGCTACCGGCATTTCCTTTGACAACCTCAACTTCCGGAAGCCCTACTAAGAGCCGCACAGGCAGCAAAAAAAGCCCAGCGATTGTCAGCATTCTGTACAGTTTAAACCGATGAGTTTTGAGGCTTCGCATGGTTACCCACATCCTGGCAACCTACGGAGCAAGTACTGGGCCTTAAAAGGGGTGTATTCTAAAGGTGGAATTGGTGGACGGGATGGGGATCGAACCCACGACCCTCAGACTGCCAGCCTGATGCTCTCCCAGCTGAGCTACCCGCCCACAATATTGAAGAGAGTCTTCTATCAGAGGTTGAGGGACGAATCAAGAAACAGGGTTGAGGGGGGTTAGCTGGCCACTTTTTGTGGTTTCTTCATCTCTTCAGGACGGTAGATTTCTACCACATTCCTAGAGCGTTCTTTGGCCGAGTACATCGCGGTATCTGCCAGTTGGAGCAAGGCTTCTTGGGTTTGTGCATGTTCGGGGAACATTGCAATTCCGATACTGACTGTTGTTTGTAACTTCAATTGTTGGATAGAGAAAAGGCGTTTTTCAATTCCCGAACGAATTCTTTCGGCTATAACTTTAGCACCTTCGAGTTCAGTATCACCTAAAATAACGATGAATTCATCTCCCCCGTACCTGAAAACCAGATCGTTTTCTCGAACGCTGTTCCGAACGGACTTACCAATGGCTATCAGAAAATCACTGCCAACGATATGTCCGTGCTTATTGTTGATGGATTTGAAATGATCGACATCGATGAAAAGCACTCCAAAGTTTCGGTTTTTGGATCTGGAACGATTGATCGCGTTGGTCAGAGCATACTTTAAGTAACGAGAGTTGTAGAGGCCTGTTAATTCATCTACAAAAGAGAGGTGTTTAATTTCCTCGAACTTTTCAAGATTAAGCAAAGATAATTCTGCGTGCTCAAGAAGTGTTTTAGCCATCAACAGTTGGTCTTCCGTAACTGCTTTTTCAATACTCCAGAGGTACAGAGCTTGGTTGCCCTCAAAGCAGGATAAAAACACCTGATTTCTGAGGAGCTGAGATGACCAAGTCATAGCTGGAGGGGCTGAAACCTTAAAGTTTTTTGAGGAAAGAGAAGAGAGAATGGCTTTTTCATCAAAGCCTTTAGGAAACGAACACAAAATGGACGGAGTGGGCTTGAGGGAAAGCCAAGCAGCTCCCTTCGAATCAAAAAAACCTTTCAAAAATTCGAGAGTGGTGAGACGCACGAGAGAGGGAGTGGAGCAACTCGAAATCTGGGAAAGGGCTCTGACCAAGTGAGTTTCGGGCTCTTCAAACTTCTGAAAAACTTCCAGCCTTTGTATCGATTTTTTGATTGACCACAGGAGCTCTTCCGGACTGATGGGTTTTAGTAAGAAATCAGCAAATCCAGATCGAATCACCAGGAGCGCAGTAATCGCAGAATCTGTGCTTGAGAGCGCAATCAGTTCTGATTTGGGAAACTGAAATCGCACACTTTCTAAGTGTGGCTCGAGGGGGCGGCTCAGCGGATCAATATCAATAATCACCGCTAAAGGTTGTACTTCGGTGATTGTTGTGAGTTCTTTAAATGAGGAAACCCATTCGGTATGCACTGAAATTTTTTCCAGCAGGGCTTCATAAGGGTGACGCATTTCATCGGTAGGACTCACAAAAATGACGGATTGTTTGAATTTGGAGAATGGGTTCATAACGCCGATCACTTATCTTTTTTTAGCTACTACCCAAACGGTATTGCTCCAAGAGGGCCAATTGATTCTGCAAAGGTAATTAAAGGGGTGCCACTTGCAGTCAGGAACCTTTGCCCAAATAAGCCCAAGAAAATTTAACAAGTGAACTACCGGGCTCCCGGCCTGCTCAGCTTGTATCACTAGATGGTCTTTAGCCAACTTTTTTAAGCCTTCGAATGACCAACGCCAATAATCGCCAGGTCCATGATAAGCGGTCATAAAACAAGTGGTGTGAACGGCTATCCCGCCCACTTTCAAAACCCTCATGCACTCATCAAAAGCTTTTTGAGGATCGCCATCAATGTGTTCAAAAACCTGATCAGATATGACGAAATCAAAAGTGTTATCGGGATATTTTAAATTTAAGATATTAGATTGGGGATAATTAGCCTCTGTGATTTTGAAGTTTTTCAAGCCGATAATTTTAGCTAAATGATTGGAGTGGCTGATGGAGAGAACCTCATTATTTTCAGAAGAAAATAAATTCTCAAGCTTTCGATACATTCCGTAGCGCGGCACCTCATACTTTTTTTGGAAACCAAAGGTGCAAATGTTCCAAATAAAATTTGAAACGGTTGACAAGAATTTTCTCACCATGGGTCTCCAATTAAGATAGCTGATTCAGCCAAACAGAATAGACCTTCAGTATATCAGGCTCAGGTGATTATCGCAGAGTTTCACTTGACCAATAAAGAAGCGGTTGGTCAGAGAGCAGAGCCGGCTTGAGTTCTTTCAAAAGAGGAGTGACGCTTTGTGATACCCCTGACAATGGGTTGAGAGATTCAAAAAAGGGAATCTTTGGATATATGATCTTGATTTCAAAGTCTTTAAGTCCCGCCAGATCTCGAGCTTTTTCCAAAGCTTCAATCGGTCCGCCCAAAGCATCGACGAGCTTGAGTTGCTGAGCTTTGCGGCCTAACCAAACACGACCTTGTGCGAAACGCTCCACTTCAGTAGTTGCTAACTTACGATGAACTGCAACAAAATCTACGAAATTTTTGTAGTAATGATTTACCTGCCGTTCGATCACCGCTCGATCAGTTAAAGACCAACGACGGGCTTCATCATAGAGGCCCGGAAATGGAGCGAGTGTTAGAATCTCTTTCTGCAAATCAATTTTCTTATAGAGCGCCTCAAAACTTGGCTTTCCGGCAAAGACTCCTATCGAACCGGTGAGCGTTAACGGAGAGGCGTAAACACTCGATGCCGGAACAGACAGAAAATAACCGCCACTAGCAGCCACATCCCCCATGCTGATGACGACAGGTTTTTTGGAGTTGAGAACTTTCAACTGATTAGCAATCAATTGGCTCGCAAGAACATCTCCTCCTCCGGAAGAAATACGAAAAACCACTGCTTCGATTAAGGGGTCATTCACGACCTGTTCCAATTGCTCCCGAACCTGCTCCGGAGTGATCTGGGAACTGCCCACTAAACCCAACCACTTGAACTTTTTTTGAATAATATCCCCTTCTGCTATCACCAAAGCAATTTTGGGCTTCAAAGCCAAACGCGATGAGCCCTCGTGAAGGCTGCTTCGCATGTGATGTTCATCAGCAATTTGTCTAAAAGATTCCGGAGCGTCAGCGACTCGATCAATCAGTTTGAGTTCAAGCGCTTCTAAATTGGATAGCACTCCCAGTTCTCTGGCTTTTTTCCATTGCGGAGCAGAGATTCGGCCGCTCCGTTGAATCATTTCAGTGAGTTCCGCTTCAGCCTCTTTCAAAGTAGCAAAAATATTTTCTCGGCTTTTTTCGCTGGCTTTTTTCTGAGTGAACATTTCGGGAGCACTTTTATAAGCCCCCTTTGCGACCATTTCAGCTTCTATTCCCACGCGCTCCAGCGTTCCTTTGAGGTAATATCGTTCAGATTTGGGACCTAAGAGTTCCAAGCTTCCCGAGGGTGCCAAGGCAATCTGATGGGCAACGGAGGCGATGAGGTATTCTTTCAACCGGGCATTTCCCAAGCTGACATGTATTTTTTTTCCAGATTGTCGCGCTTTCCATAAAGCTTCAAAAAGCTCAGAAGCGGCGCCCATTCCTAGTGGAAAAGATTCTAATTCTAAATAAATAGTTTTTACGGAATTATTTTCACGACACTTTTTGATCTTCCATAAAACTTCTGAGAAAGAATCGGTGCCCAAGGAGAAAAAGCTTCGAACCTCTCCTCGTTCTTCCAAATCACCATCGATCTTGAGGTGTAATGCTTGGGCACCTTCGAAAGCAGAAGGTTTTTGATAAAAAGCAAATTGTGCGTGTGAGACCACTGCGCGTTCGGCAGGTTGGGATTGGCCTACAGTAAACAGTGAAGTTCGTCCCAAGTCTAACTGGAAGCCGACATAGGTCTTCTTTTCGTTGGCATATCCCCCCAGAATAGAAAGACCTGTTCGTAATTCCCAAAGCGCTTGCAGTTGAGTGTTCCAACGAGAACCAGGTTTTTCAGTGGGAGTTTCAAAATCCGCTTGAAGCATCAGAGATTCAAGAGGACGGAGAGTGAGTCCCACTGCAGTCTGAGTTTGGTTTGCCAGAATTCCTCCCGCAATCCAAGTATTCGGACGGATTTGCAAACCGAGATCGAGCTGAGGTGACCGATTCCCATTCCAAACGATTCGAGTCCCGCCAAAAAGGTAAGGTCCAAAAGCTAAACTGCTAGCAAGTGAATAACGCTCTCTCTCAAGCCCAAGTCCCCAGTTTCCCCAGGACAAACCAACACCAAATTCATTCGGAGAGCTTTGCCACGCCCAAGAGAAAGAGGACAATAAACCGGTTCCGTTGAGTTGGCTTTGATACGCCAAGGCGGCGGGATTCACAAAAGTGGAGCGAGCTTCGTAGAAATGCGAAACCGAAGTACCCATTTGCAGGGATTCTTGAGCCCAAAGAGGGCAAGCAAAAACAAAAAAACTCAAAAGCCCATTCAAAATTGATTTCATGGGACACATATTAAAGATCTACGAGCGAAAAGTGAATATCTTCCTGAAAAAGTGCTCGAAGGATAGGGAGTGATGTTTTGATTCGATCGGTAGAGAAAAACTGAATTCCCTGGGTATTGGGTTGAGAGGTCAGTAAGTTTTTTTCTCGAAGTAACTGATGCAGTTCTTGGGCGAGAATATGAGCGCCATGAACACTTTGTTTTCCAGATTCAAGAACATGAGAGAAACTTTTTTCTAAAAGTGGATAATGAGTACATCCTAATAAAACGACTCCATAGGAATGTGCTTTGACTTGAGATAAATAAGTTCGGATCACGGACTCCGTAATGGAATGCTCAAACCAGCCTTCTTCAGCTAAAGGTACAAGCAGCGGACAGGCCAGCTGAATCACGTGCCGGGAAGGATTTCTACGAGCAAACGCCTGCAAGTAAGCTTCGCTTTTTACCGTTCCTTCCGTTGCCAAGACTAAAATGGTTTCCTCAGAGGGCACCGATAACGCCGCAGAAACACCGGGTTCAATCACACCCACTACGGGAATCCCTAATTCTTGTTGCAAGAGAGGTAAAGCGAGTGCTGAAGCCGTATTGCAAGCCACTACGAGCGCTTTGATCCCTTGCTGAACCAGGAAATTCCCACAAGATATTGAATATTTAGATACAACTGCTTGGGATTTGGTACCGTAAGGCAGTCGAGCGATGTCACCTAAATAAATGAAACGCTCTTGGGGCATTGCTAAGCTCAACTCTCTCAAAACTGAGAGGCCGCCTAAGCCCGAATCAAAAACACCAATAGGGCGAGAATCAGCCATACCCGCTCCTAACACGAGTCCCCTTTAAACGCCAGTATGCGAGCAAATACCCTTCAAGTTGATTCAGAACAGACCCTTTGGTACACCTGTAGCCCGTTATGGCTTTGGATCCACTTGAAAAAGAGCGCTTGAGAAGAAAAATGGCAGTGCGCATGCAAGCTTTCATTGAAGGGACACCTTTGGTGACGTGCGTGAGCGGCCATTGTTACGAGGAACCTCATGGCTGTGAATTGTGTGGAGAGCCACATGCCATGGATTTATTTGTCATTAAAAATCGAGCAGGAAAAAAAATGCTCGTGGCATCGAGTTGTTTAAAAGAAATGGTGCGCTTTCAAGTAACGGATGTGGAAGAGTTACCCAAGTGGTTAGAAAAATTAAAAGTACTTCACTCCGAAATGGAAACAAGAAAGCTGGAAGCTGCAAAAGTGCGTGAGGAAGAACGAAAGAAACTTGAAAAGAAAGTGATCGTTCGAAAAAAATCCTAGCTGAAAGGACAGTCCTCTCTTGAATAGTCTGCTCATTGTTGAAACTCTAGCCATCGGAGATGAGTTACTCACTGGAAAAATAGCGGACTCGAACTCTGCTTTTGTTGGAGGGGCGCTTTTTGAAAACGGGTTCCGTCTTTCCCGCCAGAATGTGATTCCCGATGAAAAAAAAGCCATCCAGTCAGCCATTGGCGAGTTGGCTGCTCGCGCCCACGTAGTGGTTTGTTTTGGTGGCTTAGGGCCCACATCCGATGACATTACCGCGGCAGTAGTAGCCGAGTTGATTCAAAAGCCATTGGTAGAAGATCCTGCCTCTCGAGAACGACTCATTGCCTATCTCAATTCGCGCCAAAGATCGCTGACTGAACAGACCTTGAAGCAAGTGCGAGTGCCCGAGGGTAGTGAAGTGATTCCCAACTTTGTGGGAGCAGCGCCAGGGTTCAGAATTTCATTGGGGCAGTGCCAGTTTTTTTTCCTTCCAGGAGTTCCCGATGAAATGAAGCCCATGTTTCATCACAGTGTGATGTCAGTAATTAAAAGAAATTCTCCTGTCTCAGGCGAAGTTGAAAGCTGTGTGTGGCGTTGTATTGGAATTGTAGAATCGGAGGTTCAGCGATTGATGGACCCGATAGAGTCTTCGCTGCCTGACGGTATGTGGTTGGGATACCGGACTCGCTTTCCGGAGAATTATCTCTATTTATATTGTCATGCTCCGGATCCTCAGAAAAGAAAGAGCCTCATTGAGAAGTGGAAACCTGAAATCGAATCTCGGCTGGAGCCGTTCTGTTATGGTCGAGAGGATAGAGATCTTGAAACTTGGGTTCTTGATTTGCTGAAATCAAAAAAGAAAAATATCGTGTGTGCTGAATCGTGCACTGGCGGGCTTGTCGTCCAAAGACTCACTCAAATCTCTGGAGCTTCTGATTGGGTGTGGGGAGGATTTGTGACTTATCAAATCGCTGCTAAACAAGACATGTTAGGCATCAGGCTAAACCAATCCACTGACGCAGTTTCTCAGCAGTGTTCTGTTCAATTAGCCCAAGCGGCCTTGGCAAAAAGTGGGTGTGACATTGCTCTTGGAATTACCGGTTACATGGGTCCCACAGGAGGAACAGCAGATGAGCCTCTCGGGACTGTCTGGATTGCGGTGGCCAATAGGGAAGGAAAACTGCTGACAGAGCGCATTGGACTTCCCCCACGGTCGCGAGCTCTTTTGCAGTGGGGAGCGGCCTCTTTTGCTCTCAATGCCGTTAGAAAGTTTCTCAAATAAAAAAAGGCACTCTTTACAGAGTGCCTTTTAAAAACAATCCACAGGTTTTATTCTTCGAAACCGTTCCCTTGATGGGATTGATAGAGCGAAGAAGCTCCAAATCCTGAAGCTAGGCCAGCCACCGTGGTGACCATGCCTTCTTCCTCTTCAACCACTTCCACTGCAGGTTTTCGAGCTGCAGTTTTTGGTGCGGGGCGTTTTTTAGGAGCGCGTTTTGGAGAAGATCGTTTCGCTGCTTTTTTCTTCACAGCTTTCTTTTTAGCAACTTTCTTCTTCTTAACAGGTCTCTTTTTTGCGACTTTTTTCTTAGTTGTTTTCTTTTTTGCTGCCTTGCGCGATTTCTTTTTCGCTGCTTTTTTCTTGGCCATAGTTCCTCCGAATAAAAAATTTATTGGAAAAAAATGCCTAAACTCGAATGGCTTGTCGAGTTTTAATATTGATTTTAAAGAAAAAACCCATTATCACTGGATCTTAAGTAATCGTCTTTTAAGACTGACATATAACAGTAAAAAAATCTGATCGCAGTACTGGGTCATGGGAGGGGGGCTTATGGCCAGAGCTGTAAAGTCAAAAGTCGGCAGAGGCGTTAAAAAAGCCAAAGTAACAAAAAAGCCACGAACCAAGCTGGCGCCAAAAACAAAACCAGCGGTTCGTACTGCTAAAACAAAAACCATCAAGCCTGTTCAGGTGATGGCGACTCCGGTAGTCAGTGCTGAGGAGAGTAAGAAGAAAATCTCCGAAAAGTTGCTGGCCACTATTGAGAAAAGAAAAGCAGAGCAAGCAAAGAACCCTGCTTTTTCTAAACCCAGGGGTCGTCGTGGGAGAAGACCAAAAAACATGGTCGACTACCAACCTTATAGCGAAGAACAGCAAGATGATCCTTACGCCTATCCATCGGAGAATGAAAACCTGGAGTACGATACAGGGATTCGTGTTTCTTCGCCTTCTAGCAGTGGAGTTTTTCGGGAAGATGGTGGAGTGAGCTTGGATCGCGTTGAGGATTTTGACGAAGAATTGAATTTCGACTGGTAATGGTCGGCGCCAAAGGCGCCGACTCAATCAAGTCCTCATTCAATCTTATAATTTGCCGTGCCCATGTTAAAATACATGGGCACAAGATCATGTCTTTTTCTAAAACCTATTATTTAAAAAGAACAACACTGGTACTGCTGGCTGTTTTGGCAACTCTTTTACTGGCCATTCCCTATTTAGTTCAAAGGCAGACCGTAATAGATGATTCATTTATTACTGCAAGACATTCTCGGAATTTGGTCCGAGGAATCGATCTTGTATTTAACCAAGATCAAAACGTTTTGGGTACGACAACACCTTTGTGGGCCCTATTAACGACTTGGATATTTCTGCTCCCAATATCGGATGAAACTCAAGGTAATCTGATCTCCCTTTTTGGGGGCATGATGGGACTTCTAGGACTTTATTGGTGGAGTCGATACTGGTTTCCGGGTTCACGATTTTTATCAGTGCTTCTTTTTTTCGCTTTGATTCTAGCTCCAAGCACCGCTGATTTTTTTACGATGGGCATGGAGACGGGCCCACTCATCCTTTTCTGTGCGTTGTTTTGGATTGCACTTGTGAGCAATGAACAAACGAAAAACAAGTGGTTAATGGTTGTGTTATTAGCCCAAGCAATACTGTTATTAAGATTAGACGCAGTATTTTTTATCGGCTCCTTTGGATTAGCCTACTTATTTCTTAACCAGGAAAGAAAATGGAGGCCTCTTTTCACTGCAGGTGTTGTTGTTAGTTTTTTGACTCTGGGGTGCCTTTGGATTTGCAAAAAGAAATACGGCTATTATTTCCCCCATTCGATGCTGGCTAAGGGAAGTTTCCAAAGTGAAATAAATTTTATCAGTCCAATGTTTTATAAGGTCTGGCTAGAGAAAGTTTATCAGTTACTGAGGTTGAATTTCCCGTGGCCTCAAAAATATAAGTGGGTATTTCAACTGGTCTATCACGCGAGCTTTTTGGGTGCGGTTCTCACTGCTGTATTGCGGTGGCGAGCTATGAGAACCAATCAAAAAACAGCGCTTCTGGGAGCCTTTCTGTATTTACTGACCTACTCTTTATTTCTAACATTGGGTGGAGCGGGAGTGTATCCATGGTACGGCCATATACCGTGCTTCATTTTTTTCGGTGTTATGACACCCATTCTGATTGAACTGGTTCGCAAACCCATATCGAGCGCGATTGTCTTAGGGGTGTACGGCGGGATACTACTGATGCACATTATTGGATATTCGGGGTTTTTCGTTTTAGGGGATCTGAACTCCCCCGGTCTTCATCTCGGACTATTTTTAAAAAAGGCAGGCTGTCGTTCCGTGATGTTAGAACCCATCGGGTACATCGGATTTTTTTCCGATTGCAATCATGTTTATGATTTAGCCGGGTTAGTATCGCCCGAAATCCTCGAAATGAGAAAGTCAGGGAAGTTGAGTTGGTTTTTTGGTGCAGTTGAAAAATTCCAACCACAATACATTGTTCTTCGTAGAGGAGAAGTGGAAAGAAATGTTGGATTTAATGTGGGTGTTCTGTTCTCCTCCGATCAGGAGCGACAAAAATTTAAAGAGCAGTACTCACAAGAAGGACAGATAGAAAATAATTGGAACCAGGTGTATTCACTCTATCTTCGAAAATGATCTGCTTGTAAGCCCTACGGGCGTTGGTGAACAATGAGGTAAACTTCTTCGATTGATCGATCGGTTGCAGATTGAATGATGTACTCCACCCCATCAATGAGGGTGGAGTCCCATTTTTTGGGAATCTTTTGCATGTGTTTCAGCAAGAATCCACCTAGGGTTTGGTAATCTTCATCACTTGGCAAGGGTACCCTGAGCAGTTCTCGTAAGTCGTCCATTTCAATTCGAGCGGAAACAATATAAGTATTTTCGCTAATCTTTCGGTAAAGCTGCGGGGGCTCGTCGTATTCATCTTCAATTTCCCCTACAACTTCTTCCATCACATCTTCCATGGTAATGATTCCATCTGCTCCACCAAATTCATTCACTACAATAGCCATGGGACGAGTCTTCAACTCACTCAGTAATTCATCTACAGGCTTGCTTTCAGGGACAAACAGCGCTGGCTGCATCGCACTTTTTACCGGCTGCTGTAAATCAACAGCTCTTAGACAATCAAATCCTTGAATAACGCCCACAATATTATCAATACGTTCTTCATAAACCGGTAATCGAGAATGCCCTGATTCTGTAAAAAGCCTCACAGCTTCAGCAAGTGGCTGATCCTGTTCAACCGCAATAACCTCAATCAAAGGCCGAAACATTTCTTTTACAGTCATTTGATTAAAATTGAGAATTCGAGCAATGAGTTTTCGCTCTGCCTGAGTAACGTCAGAGCCGCGGCTTGACGGAAGCGCTGCCTGAATTTCCTCTCGAGAGAGGAA